>Ga0210059_1002831_pt1 | contig 27413 bp, 10 predicted proteins | sample Ectturendosymbi2_FD_188042 | JGI IMG/M metagenome (GOLD analysis project Ga0210059, IMG submission 188042) | Ecteinascidia turbinata endosymbiont from Florida, USA - Sample 2 (SPAdes) (version 2) | ecosystem: Host-associated > Tunicates > Ascidians > Unclassified | place: Key West, Florida... | reverse complement strand
CTATTGCATTCGCTCCGGCACAGTACTGTGCCCCAGGGTGGTGCCGCAGCGCTCACACAAACCACATCAACGTACCCCTAAACGAGTCCACGCGTGTTTTCACTGGCTGCCTGCGAAGCACACCATTCTCTTTCTTCCATTCTAGCTGGCATTACCCCATCTGAGACAAGGCGCAGTGCTTCATGCTTGAAACTTTACACCAAATTCGCTCAATTCGAAACATCTCCTACACCAGGGGTCTCCAAACGTTTTTGTCAGAGGCCCACATAAGCTTTTACACAACAGTTCGAGGGCCTGGTTGTTTCGGGATATGTTGCATTCTGACAAATCAACAAACGTTTAGTACATAAATTATTTTTTCATTTTTCCCAAATATCTTCGCGGGCCGAAAAGATGGCTTCGAGGCCCGGGTTTGGCTCGTGGGACGTAGTTTGGTGACCCTGTCCTACACGAGACTCTGTACCTAAAACTACCTCCTAAACGACTCCACTCCAGAAAACCTCTTCGCTGCTTTGTGGTAGTGTTGTCAACTACCCTGTGCACCAACCACACCAATCCTTCCAGCTCTCCAATCCTTCATTCCCTCCTTTGGTCCACAACCACCAGGCTGCGACCTCCCCAGATATGCCTAGGTTCAACTCAACCGCCTGAACGAGTGGCGTTGGCTAATTTGCGGCCAACATGCAAATAATGGACCTGTGGGGCTCAGATCTGTGGTAGTGTGGCAAGCTGCAGACTGCACATCACATCTTCAATCAAGTTTAAACCTCCGTGCCACATCTATGAGGTACAAAAATACAATCCTGCTCTTTTGGAATATCTTGCTAAATCAAAGTTCTGACCAACATGCATGCATGTCTATGTATACGAAAGAAGGTGATCATGAGAGCTTGACCAACCATAGACCCTTGAAAATGCATCAGAAACAACATTTTCTACGCCGAGTTTATGACGAATTTCGTAATCAAATTAATTCACTCAGTTTTAGGCGCCAAAGTAACACCTTGCTGTACTTGATTTTTCCGTGATGTGTCTTATCAAACATTAAACGTTGATCAGTTATTAACGTGAAAGTTTGAAAAAAATATGCCCATTCTCGTACGGTGTGAATGATATCAGTGGCCCGTCGTAGATACAAATAAAACGTCGTACGTCGTAGATATAAATAAAATATAAAATACGTCGTAGATATACATAAAACCAACACTTCTCGTAATGTAACGACAACTCTTCTGTTGCCGAAGTGTCTACTCGTTTTTAACCACAGCCCTTGTTTTTTTCGCAAAATGCCACTAGACACTGCATTACCTCTGGCAGTCAACAGGAAGGCTAGCTGGAACAAAACGAGCTGTCGCTATCGAACGCTGTGTTTGCGGCTGGACTATTTGGATTCAACGCACACAGACGACCAAATGTCCTCCCCTGAGACATAATCATAACAACCCATAATGAAGGAGGAAACCCAGCCTTCGAAAGCCCGGTTCAGCGCGCGGTGACGTAGCGTGAAAAATTCCAAGTATAGTTGTGAAATTAATCGTCGATTACGATTAAATTAGTAATGTATTCGATAACGATTACGATTACATGCAGTGGTGTAGGAGGCGGGAGTTCAGGGGATGCAAGCGCACCCCCAAAAGCTTTGGTTGGTCGCAAATCCGGGCAAAATCACTGAAAATCCGAGCAAAATCCTTGAAACTCTGGACAAAATTCCTGAAAATCTGGGTAAAACCCCTGAAAATCCTGGAAAAAATGGCGACCAACGTTTGCAGAAAAACACAAAAACACATGAAGACCTTTTTTGGAGGACATACCAAAAAAGGTCTTCATAACCTTTGTGGGAGAATTTGTAGGCAAAAGTTGTACAAAAACTTTTCGGGCAAGTTTGGGGAAATTCGGGCAAAAATCCTTCGCACCCCCAAAATTTTGCCTTCTCCCATACCTGTGATTACATGTCATTTTTGGTCAGTTTAATCGACTACAATTACTTAAAAAAACTGTAATGGTCTGTAATCGATTACGATTGACGATTACTATGACGATTACCCCATGTCTGGCAGTGACTTCTATTCAATATTCTGGTAATTATCTCACATTTATTCAAGAAGCGGGACGTAAATGCCATGCGACATCTGCCTTGTCATAAAACGCTGGCAGCAATAGCAAACTCGGAAGCATCACTTTCTACATTCAAAAGCCAACTCGCTACGAATGCTACGAAGTCTTGCTTGTGCTGATATTGGTTTTGGAACGTCAAATGACTTTAACGCACTTTCATCCAACGGAAGTATGTTTGTTTTTAGAATCCCTGCTTTACTCATGAAACATTCAATGTATTCAAAGTATTAAGCAAGCACAGTGGCGGCTTGATACTGTGATTCGTGGCAGTGCTGCAACTCCTCCAAACAAAAATTTGTTAAAGACTGAAAAGCATTAGGTTTTTCCATTGCGGCGCGGACTGTTATGACGTATGACATTCAGGCATACATCCTTGTGTAAGACACACAAGGAGTTTTAGGGGATGGAATTTCCAGCAGTGGATGAAATTGCTCAGAGACCGGTTTTATCACATTGTGCGACACTTTGTAACCAATCGAATTGATTTTTTTAAGCTAATCTAAGACTTGTCTTTGTTTAACGTTTACCGGCTTAAGGCTGATGCGTCAAGAAAGCTTTTAAGTTTCGGTCATGCTCCTCTTTGGTAGTTCCAGTCACTGTAAGATTGTTCAGATGCACATATATTTTTTCAATTTGTGTCGTTGTATGAAGCTGTCAATGACTCTTTGAAAGGCAGCCAACCTGTTAGTAACACCAAAAGGCACCTCTTGCCTCTTGTACTGGTACAGATGTCCGAGGTCCCAGGGCCTCCAATGCAGTGAACGACCGCTCGTTGGTAGGAATAGGACTCGTTCATTATGTCCATCGCCCCTTTCAATTCATTTCTTTCGAGTACGGTGACATTCGATTCAACGCGACCTTTTGTTTTCCGCAGACGTTTGGTAGAAGCCGTGGTAACATCACACGCTTCTTCAATTTTAAGATTTAAACGGTCTCTTATAGCTTACGTTTATATACTTTTCAGATGCTATGGAGCACGCCCGCTACCAGGGCTTGGGCAACCGGGCAATTGCCCTCTCCCCGAAATTTTCAAATATATGTTTAATTGTTGCCATTGTGGGTCTAGGACAGGCTTGGGCAATTAATTTTGCTCTGGGGCCACTTTCAGAAGGCCGCGTTTAGCGGAGGGCCATACCTTCTCATGGAAGTAGAAGCAAGTCTCCGTTACGTTAGGCTCAGCACTAATGTTTACTGTGATCAGTTGGAGAATATTTCAGATTTGAAATTTTCCTGCAGGCTTCCGCGGGCCACTGAAAACGCTGTGGCGGGCCACATTTGGCCCGCGGGCCGCTATTTGCCCACCCCTGGTCTAGGACATTTCGGCGATGCCGTTTCGGCGACGGGATGTTTCGGCGATGGTGGTCGCAGATGCTTTATACGAAAAAAAGTGTGTTTTTGTAAGACTTAAATTGTTAGACTACAAAGTATGCTCGCTTGATAAGTGTCTTTGTTGTCATCCTGAGGGCAGGTGTGGTTTCTCTTCCACCGGAAGTTTGGAAGAGCTAAGTGTGACCGTGACCATGTGTGGAAAGAAATGTGGCTTGTGACGTTTCTTTTTGCTGGCATGAGGCGTTTGTGAGTTCACACAAAAGTTAAGCCCGGACAGCAATTATTGCTTCAGCTTTCGTGGTTGTTCTGATTGCATTTCACAGCTAGTGAGTATATTCATTCTTTCTTTCTGTCGGTAGTCTTTCGGTGTACGAATATATTCGTACTTCCAATCACTTTCCAACAGTTGCCTCCCGGAGTGCGAACTTCTGTTCTAACAGCGGGGTGTCAGAGATTGCCTCTGGGCGAACGCGAACACGTGTTTGGCGGAGCGGGATGCCAGAGTTTGCTCAAAGGCAAACACCAACTGAGATACTTACAATCAAATTCCAAGTAAGCTTTTTCTATGGACGTCTGACAAATTTTCTTGGCCACCTTGGCCATGAATACCAACAGTATAATTTTTCCTAGAGCAATCGAGCTGGGTTGACACTGAGGTTAAGTTCAAAAATTTGGAAGCAACAACGTTGATCTAAAGTCCATCGACGAAACAACTTCGCCAAACCGGCGTCGCCGAAACGGCATCGCCGAAATATCCCATTCCGGCCATTGTTGGGTATACAACAGCAAGTAAATATCATTTTGCTCTCCAGAAAATAGTACAACAAAAAGTTATAATATTCCACCGCCGAAAATATCAGCTGGTTGTGGCCCTGTTCAGGAGTACAACAAAGCTTTTGCAGGATGTTCATCAATTTCAACTTCAAGCACGGGTGCACGAAGATAATAATGGTGTACACAGTGGCAATTAGTGAATAGGGTTGCGGTATATTAGGAGCTTCCAAAGAAGCACATGCTGAAGTTGGTTTTGCATGATGCTTACCGCGACAAACCTTTGCGGAAACGTCCTCGTTTTCCGCAGATGTGGCATTTCTGCTATCTTGCAGGACAAAAACTCCTACTGTGCGGAGATCTTCCATAAAGAAAGATTTTCTCCTGCTTTCCGATTTTTGTGTCTTTCGCTTTATAACGTTAATTTCAGAATAAGTCACAGGTAGTGCTTGTCATCGAGGTTAGATGAGCCAGACCTAGTAGCCGTATTAGTAGCAGATTTACTTACAGCATTCCAACCCACTGACAAAGACTGTTGTAGTTAGGCCCACTGCAGACTATCAACAAGTTCAGCTACAGGCTGAAATCAATATCATAACCTTCCAGGAAGCGACAGATTGAGGGAGTACTAAGACCGAAAAATGTGATCCTTGTTTAATTCATCGCTGTATGTACTTGCTTGAACATTGTGGAAGAGGCAGTCCTTGGCAAGCAATTTGAAGGCACGGAGCTACTCCAAGACTTTCTAACCACTCGCCTATTGACGACAAATTAATAAATGCCTGGCGTAGATGTTGTTTCACTTTTTCTCGTACAGCTCTTCCAATGCCTCAACGATGGTGTCAAAATCGTTTTCTCTTCGACAAGACGATAGATAATAGGCAATAGAAAATTTCTTAAATTCTGGTTGTCACTGGTGTAGGAGGCGGGGGTGCAGGGGGCGCAAGCGCACTCCCAAAACTTTTGATTTGGTGAAAATCCGGGAAGAAATTATTAGAATCCGCGCAAAATCTGTGGAAATTTGGGCAAAATGTGTGAACCTTCGCAAAATCGTTGTATGTGTTTTGATTTTACAAAAATGGCACCCAAAATCAAAGTGCAGACGTTTTTTTTGGAGGTCATGTTTTTATTTAGTTCTTTTCGGGCAAGTTAGGGAAATTTGGGCAAGTTTGGGGTAAATTTGGGCAAAAAGGGTGCTTGAAGTGCTTTGATTTGAAAAAATACGCCCAACATGAAAGGAAATGCAGTCGTTTTTTTATTGAGGTCATTTTCTTTGGAGTGTTTTTCAGGCAAGTTTGGGGAAATTTGGGCAAAAATCCTTCGCACCCGCAAAAATTTGCCTGCTCCTACACCTATGCTGGTTGTGGTGATTTCCTGGGATTCTTTTCACGGGCGATCCTCTAGAGCAGTGCTTCTCAAACTTTTTGTTCTGCGACCCCATTTAAAAAAACTTTTTTCTAGGCGACCCCTTGATGGATGGTCTAGATGGCAATGATACATCCAAACGTCCCATAAGTTTACAGCAGCATTTATATCAGGTTCGTCAAGCCAATTTGTTTCGCGGCCCCAAAATTATATTTCGCGGCCCCAAATGGGTCGCGACCCATAGTTTGAGAAACCCTGCTCTAGAGCAGTGGTTCTTAACAGGGTTCCCAAGTGGATTCCCAGCGAAAAGTGGGGAATTCCCAGTAGTGTCAGAGTTATTTTCTGATGACCGCCATGTTACGTTTAGGAAAATATTTGGTCCCCAGGCCCATATTTTTAAGAATACGGATCCCTGGATTTGAAAAGTTGAAGAAGCACTGCCTTAGAGTCTCAGTAAAGTTCACAACTGTAAATTGCTGGTGTATTTTTGTGTTTTATAAATCGATTGCGTGCATTTTATAAATCGGTCCACTTGGAGTTCAACGCAGCACTATACTATAACAACCGCGAAGGCACCATCCATGCGTGTGACCTTTGATATCACATATTTATGCGTGTGTTTCATCAAAACAATTGTGCTAGCGCCATCAAGCGAATGTTTTTCTAATACCCCACATATCTATCTTCGTGTTCTTTCATTTATTTGTGCTTTCCTTGCGTTGCGTATGGGAGTGAAGACGTTATACAGTACAATAAACGGTCTGCAGCCATTACTTAAAACCTTTGCAGCGTCGACGGCGTTAGGATTGCCAGACAGACCTTTGGTGCGAGGGAAGATCTATCCATTCACGATTTTAAGTCAACAAATTGCCATACACCTTTCCAGGGATTGCAAATCTGAATCCAGGTTTTACTGACTTAAAACGTTAGCTTAGCTTTTCTGTACACCGTGCGCCAGGTAAGAAGGCTACAGTATCGGTTTACAAAGTCTTGGTAAGATTCGGCCTAGAGTCGAAATACTGACCTACCAGCACTGAAGCGGACGCACTAGCCACCAGGCCACGGGTTGATTTTTACCAACTGAACGGTAGGAAACAATAGTGTTCGGAATACTATAGCGGCTGTTATTACAACGGCGCGGGTTGCTCGAAGCAGTTCACAACAAGGAGTATTTCAATACCAAGATATCTTTTAACACCACATGTGCACACCCATGCATGGAAAAGATTTACCTGTAAAAAAGCACAGCTATTTATGAAAGAAAAACAACAGGAGCTTCATTTAACTTTCTAAATAAAAACATGCGAAGTAGAACAAACAGCAACACTTCAACCGACATTTTGCAGAACTGTTTCTGAATTAAGTATGAAAAGAACACCTTACAAGCGCTTCATTTCCTTAAAGCTGTTATTATCATAAAATATTCTTCTTAGTTCACAAATTTGCTGCTGGAATTGAACATGTGACAAAAATGCGATAAAGAAGTGTTGAAATTCCTTCTGATGCACTTCATTTTTGTACAACGCGCAATTTAACGACAATTGTGGAAAGATGAGGTAGGAGAGGACACCAGTTGCTTGATGCAACGCTGCAGGGTATACGATTTTGTTGAACACTGACCTCTGGAGATAAATTGCCTTCACGCCACGGAGCGGGTTTGTTATTCAAAGCTGTAGATTTGCTAATATCTGTAGCGTTTAACAAGTTAGTGTTGAGTCTGAAGTAAGCATTTACCAGAACTGGTTGTTTCGACAAACTTTCTCCTTCATCTTTAAATGCCTTGAGGCGTGGGTAGAATGATGCTTATTCTCACATTATTACGAGGAAATCTATGCTAAGAGCGAAACGTAAAGACTATGGACATATCGAAACAATTGCGAAAAAGACACAATAAATTAGTGTATGAAGCTTATTTCGGGTTTTCATTGCTCATATCATCAGTTTTCTTATGTGTTGGCTTTTCGTTGCCCTCTCAATGCAAGAAGTTGGCAAATCGATGCTTTGTAAAGCGGTAACTCTATACTAAGTCTATAATGAAACGTGCAATTTTATGCACATTTTAGGACTTTGAAACTGCTTATCTGCTTACACCAGACAAAAGCTTGAATGGAAGTCAACAAGGAATGTTTTTCAAGTGAAAACACCAACCCCATATATCTCACTTTATTCGGGCATTGGCCAGGCATGTATATTAAACGATAAACAAGGTTGAGAGAACGCAGTGAATCTTCCGTTTTTATGCATGTTTCAATATTTTTACCTACATCTTTATGAAATGGGTTTGCAATTACACATGAAATTATACCTATAATGAAGAGATACGTTGCCGAAAATATAAAGTATGCACTTATCATTTGTAAAAGCATTAGGGAAAGCTTCGTAAAGCATAAAACCAACCTCAAATATTGTGTTTTATTACGCAGAAGGCTCATGTCTACTGAGCAAACAATTCAGATAGAAATCATACAACGGAAAAGTTTTGAAAAAACATGAACTTTAATACTTTTCGAGATACAAACAAATTCATTAAAACTTTTGAGGTCGTTTCATACGTTCCGATACATTTTGATGTCAAGCATGACTCGTAGCTTTCTCTAACGGACAAAGTGGTGCAATAATATTTTGTATATACCATATACCTCGCAAAAATTCCAAGTGGTGTAAACGCTATAGTTATCGTCAAGAGCTTTGCAGTATGAATTCCAAGGTTCACGAATCATAGAAACGAGATCCACATCCCTTATTTTCTGAAAGCAAGATGCCAAAGCTTTGAATTAATAAACCCAATTTCAACTTCTAAGTTTCCACGGAAAATAAAAAGTTTTAAAAATTTACCTCAAACTTTCATTTGACGTAGAAAAAAATTTTTCTCCATACCTAAATTTATGAAGAAGCATTGTAACATTTGTAAACGGACTGTCTGGGGCTCAGTAACCCTCACATTGCTTTCTTTTTCCCATAATGAATCCTTTCGTCATTTCCCAGAATAAAAGTTTTCAAACTTGTTCAATAAACAACCAAGTAAAGAAACCGGATGAATAATATTTAAAAGCTGGATAATCCTGTCATGAGAGCATTTGTCTCACGCTTTCTCAGAATCTGCAAAAATGCGCTGATGCTCTGAATGTTGTGGCTTGCGGTAGTCTATAGGTGGTCCTATAAGTTAGAGGCTGTTTGACTGTTCTGAAGAGGACGTGACGACAAAGCTAGCAAAGCGCAAGGCCGCTCTACGTTTTTTCTACGCCTTTACGACGGTGGGCAAATAGATGATAAGATTTATAAAGAGTAAAATATGTGTGACAGGCTATCAGACAATGCATGGTCCCTGCAGATTGCAGTACCACTGCAAACGTTGAATGCTAGCCCCCAAAGAGTATGTTCCCACTATAATAGATTTTATCAACTGGAACTTCAAATTGTTGTGTATATGACGTTCTAGAAATGAAGTTGAATGTAACCCGTTGTGACGTTTGTCAAGGCATGGTTGTAGGTTCAGCAGATACCAAAATTTTTTCTTCCCTTGCAAAACTACAAATGCAGTGAACGGCTAACAAATGCAGTGAACTGCTATTGAGAAGTATTGAAGCCGACTTTGCGTTGCTGCTTTGGAGTTTTACGTGGCAAATTTACTTGTTGACATTACAAACATTTCGAACCGAAAATCATCACTTTGACTTACCATCTCAAATCATATCATATGGGCGGTTAGCGCGATTTAATAAAACAATGAAAGAATAGATGTGCACCTTCCTTATCTCCATTCATGCGAAAATATATGTAAGAGACTTCATTTATGCTTTTATCATCAGGGAGAAGCCAGTGACTTAGTGCACTGCTGCCCACGACCGCAACCAGCTGATATTTTCGGACGGGGTCAAAATGATGTTGTACTATTTTCGTGGGGTGGGGTAAAATTATTGTAACTTGTTGTTGTATTTAACAAGTAAATACGTTTTTGAAAATGTTTTTGGGAGCAATTGCCTGGTTTCCCCCATCCCCTGGTTGAGGGCCTGCTCCCATCCTCGCATGCTTTGTGAGGTCATAAACCAAGTCAGTGTGTGTAAAGTATTGCCAGAGCCAGTCAGCAGCGCAAGCAGTTTCAAGGGAATATGCAATATGCAGAGTCTCAGCTACCAAGTACGGCAGTGGTCAGCGTTTTCTGATCGAGCTTATACGCTGCTTCCTGTCACGTGAAGAGCGTTTCGACTTGGTCGTGCGTATTTCAGCGTCTGACGTATTTCGCGCTGCGTCAGGTGCTTCACACAATCACGCAAGGCCTGCCGTGAGTTACATTATTGTGCAACACTTTTTGGTAGCTTTCTCGGGTTTGGCTGCAGTTCGAGAATTTTCCTCCTCGTTGGGTTTCGGTGTTTGACTTGCAGACGAATCACTGCCAATCGCTTGATCTTTCAACTTTGTATGTTTTTTTTGCTGAACTTCTGGCTCTTCAGCATCCTTTTCTTGCGATACAGCTCCCTGAGAAAGAGAACGACTGCTTTTGTTTTCTTCTACGGCTTCTTTCGCTTCGCGTGACTGGTTTTCAGTTGTCTTTGCTCCAGATACCGCTTTCATCTGAAAAACACAGTTTAAATCTTGCATTACACTGAGATAGCGTCTTTTTCGATCAACTAAACTCGACCGCCTTATAGGAAAGATGATAATAATTAGCACAAGACCCTTGTCCAAGGGGTAAAGCAAAAAACGTTTCTAGCAAGTAACCGGCATTACTTTTGTGCACCGCGTGAAATTTAACCTCATTCGAACAACAATCTGTTTTTACCAAAGTTTCACTTTTCCGTGAAGTATGCAATAAAAGGGACAAGACTTCATAAACGTAAATATCACAATGGTCGATTGGGTCCCAAATTTGCTTAAGACTAGTTAATGTGTTTTTCTTCCATACCTGTGATTTTTAAATTCAATGTTTCAGCAAAAATTTTAATTTAAAAATTAAGCAGACTTTCTCTGCATTTGGGACAAGTGACGCATTTAACCAAGGCACTGGAAGATAAAAATTTATAGTTTTCACCAAAAAATATCTTGAATGATTGTAACAATATTGCGGAAGGACAAATAGGGACCTAATTTTGCATCAGTATCACAGTTGACTGAAAAACGTCCCGGGTGTATCCTCACAAATAAACCAACAGTTTTAAAACTTCGCAGCGAGTTGAAGATCAAAATCATTTCAAGATTCTTTTTATATGAGAACCTGCTCGTAAAAAAGGTTATAGCTGGTACGGTGTGCACACTAGCATAGCCAGCCCAAAAATTTGAGGGGGGGAAAAATTGGGGAGAGTTAAAATGTTCAATTTTAGGCGAATGACACTATTTTGTTTGGGATACCGCCTCTCAAAGCACAAAATGACTATATGTTCTAAAAATTGGGTGGGGGCAAGGCCCCCTAGGCCCCCCGGTCTAAGACAGTTCGACGACACCGTTTCGGCGACGAGCCGTTTCGGCGATGGTGGTCGCAAATGTTTTATGCGAAAAAAATGTGTGTTGTTGAGATGCTTTGAAGGTTAGACTACAAAGGATGTTTGCTTCATAAGTGTTTTTGTTGTCATCCTGATGGCCAGTGGCCAGTGTAGTTTCCCGTCGTCAGGATTTTGGAAGAACTTGGTGCGACCGTTCCCACGTGTGTAAAGAATTATGGCTTGTGACGTTTATTTTTGCTGGCATGAGGCGTTTGTGAGTTTACACAAAAGTTAAGCCTGGACAGCATCTATTGCTGATCTTTCACGTAGGTATCATTTTCATTGCATTTCACAGCTGATCTAAGAATATATCGTACTTTCTTGCCATCGGTTGCCTATCGGTGTACGAATATGCAGTAATGGCGCTTCCAAATCCATGGTACGCATCATGAATCGCAATAAATACAGCATAATTGGAAAGATCTGGGACAAGTGCTAGACTGACTCTTGTGCTTACACGCTTCCCAGACGACGGCCGGGCGAACTTTTGCACTTTGGTGACATTCCAAAGGAAAACACATTTCACATTTCATCGCCGAAACGTGCATCGCCGAAACGTCCATCGCCAAAATGGCATCGCCGAAACGGCGGCGCCGAACTGTCCCATTGCGAGGCCCCCTGGGTACGCTTATGGGTGTGTAAATCCAGAAAACGACGAATTCCAGAATATCATCGATGAGAATATCACTCCAAAATTTTTAAATGGAAGATGCTCTAACTTCGGGCATTTAGAACCGCTCAGATCTTTTTTGATACATTTGTGTTAAAGTAAATATTCTGGGCCACAAACAAATTATAATCGAGTTAACAGATTTCTTTTTTTCATATACAGACATCCTTGTAAGCAAATATCGTCATCAGGCTCATCTTCTTACATGGCAAGTAAAAGTAGAACATTCCTTAGAGGAACTGAATCTTTCAAAAGCGTAAGAACCAAATGAGGTTATGGGCACGTTTTAAGAACATGAATTCTGTATTGGTAAGAATAGGCACATCTGTTATCACAAACACTCTAGTTGATCAAAAAACAATGCACGTGTTCTTACTTGTTCGTCGTTTCGCTCTTCAGTTTTCTTGATCGAAAGCGTTTCAGCATCTTTTGTGATCGACTCCTTGTTCTCACTAACAACCTCAGTTGGCGGAGCTGGTAATCCTTCTGTGTTGCTGACTTCTTGTCCCGCAGGTGCTTTCTTTACGACATCCTCTTCATCTTTGAGCATCTGCGGTGGTTTAGGGATATCGTCAAGAGCTACTGGCGGTTGATCTTCATCAGAATGAAGCAAATCGACTGGAGGTGAGGGCAAACGATCAGCATCTAACGCTGAGTTAATCGCTGGAGGACTTGGAAAATCGTCATCGGCATCAGTTTTCTGTACATCAGGAGGAGGAAGATTTTTTAACAGATCTGACGAATGCTCACAAGTCTCGGAATCTACCGTAACTGTATGGAGATCATCGACAGAATTCGGAGGCAAAGGCAAGTCATCTGGTGGCACTGGTGGTGTATCGATTGACTCTGCAGAACCAAGTACTTTCAGCTCATCATCAGATGGAGGCGATGGCATTTCATCATTTTGGTCTTGGGTTACGGTCGCCTGAGAGCGCAAGTTGTTCTCTGAAGCAAAATGTCGGTCTTCACTCTCTAAAATTTTGTGAAACGGAGGTGATGGCAATTCATCATTTTCTTTTGGTTTGACGCCATCTACATGCGAAGAGTCCAATTCCAGGTGCAGCTCACAATCTGTTGGAGGCGATGGCAAATCGTCCTTTTCATCGTGCTGATCTATTGGACGATTTTCTGGTATATTGCTGTTAGGGGTATCTTCACAAATGGCATGTTTTTTTGCAACCGTCTCTACAGACCAGATAGCCTCAGTTACGATTGATTTGGCAAGTCTTTCGCCTAAATGCGAAATCGCTTCATTTGTTTCAACCGCATCCTTTTGTTGGTAGCTGGGTGTATTGGATTCCAAGTCTGAAGAAACCGGAAATGTTTCTTGATTCGAATTTCCCGTTACTCTTTCATTTTCAGCGCTGGTAATTTCACTTTCTTCAAAATCATTTCTGTCCAATACAGGGGAACTTTTTTGCTGCTCATCTGCATTCGGTTTATCGCCGTCGTTCGTGCTCACAACCAATGGAGGGACTTGATAATCGTCAGAAGTGTGTACTATTGTTGAACAAATTTTCTGTTCTTCCTTCACTTCTGCTGGTAAATCATTTGCTTTTGTTTCTAGATCTCTTTCTTTGCCATCTTCTGCTGGAGCAGGGTCTGTTGTAATGTCTAACTTCTCAGGTTGAGCAGCAATCTCAATTCCAGGACAAGAAGGTTGCTCATCCAGCTTCAAATGATTGTCGCAGGTGTCGCCCATGTCTTTGGTTAAACATTCTTTTGTGGACATATTCGTTGCTGCAAAAAGATTCAAAATTGGTTGTTTCGTGGCAGATGTTGCATTAGAATGTTCGACACTTATCAGCTAATCCTATTTACGCATACCTACAGAAACTACATTGTGCAGCAACCTTGCTTTGTTAAACATAGTGGATACATGCGTGCTTTAGCGTTTTGTACATTCTTAATGCATAATATCAAACAATTTCCATTCGTGATTCGATGCAAGGTACTCGTTTGCGAGCAGTCTATAGCACAGTGGTTTTTAAAATTTTTTAAGTATCTTTCTCTTTTATCGAACAAAATTACCAGATTTACCCCCAATACACTCAATGGTGCTGATTTATTGAAAATACGAAATTAACAAACTGTTACAGTTTAGAATGGTTTATAAAAATTTACATTGGCTGCAATTTATGGTTCAGTAACTTTACCCCTTGGAAGATGAAATTTACCTCCAGGGGTAAATTTGCCCCAAGTTAAAGAACCACTGGCCTAGAAGGTGAAATGATAGCCTGCTAACATACACCACGGCGATTGGTCGCTATTTACGGTCGCGCCTGTCAACGCTCAACGCTGTTGTTCGACGCTATTCTACTGTATACTGAACCGTTTGACACTGCGTTGTTCTGATTTCACATTCAAATGTATTGAGGAGTTTTGTTATATATATCTCGATATAATCAAAGGATACAATCAAACTTAGAGTGCTACTGCAGCGTTATCAACGAACAAAGTGTTTTAGCTTGGCAATCTCAAGACATCAGGTTGCATAGTTGGGAGACTGACCCGCACTCCTGCAAAAATTAGGTTAACCCTCAAGTAGTAGGGATCTCTGTGTAATCTTAAGCTAAAACGCGTTCTTCACAATCAGCAACGCCTCTTCAAAACAATAAATAACTTTGTTCAAATCTCATTCAAACAGCATCATTTTATTGCATAAGTCATTAATAGGTGATGAGCGTGAATTACCAAGCACAACCAGAGTCGCATGTACAGTTTACTAATCTATAATTCTGTCGGAAATGTCAGAAAATATTCACGAATTCTAATTATTTAACTTACGATTTCGCTTTTATTTACGATTTCAATTCGAATTTCATCCGTCATCCTTTTTTCGTGCGGATGATGAAGAAAACGGTTGAGCGGACAGTGTAAAATGCGTCTGCAAGATTTTGGCCCCTGAAGTTTTTTTACGAGTTTTATAGTTGTACCAAAAACAATACCAATTAAGAAATTTCGGGATTTTGATTCAGCGCCTGAATAAAATACTTACAGTTTTCACTTATTTGGTTTACGCAGCATCAGTGAAAGCGCTTTTGTGTGTTTGTCATTTTTTGCAAAAACAGTCCTGTTAAGATTTCAAAATCCACGTAAATTCTGGAGTTTAGCAATGTTATTAACGAGTTACGAATGACATGTGAGAATACCTCAAATACTGTATATTTTTAACATCATATGTTTTGCATTAATTGTTGAATGCCGCAACAATAACCAGAATTTAGTAATTTGTAACCATTTGACAACTTCAACGCGTATGCAGCTCGATACAGCTGGTACTGTTTCAAATGTGAAAATATACCAACAGGGAAAAATGTGTGGCATCAGCACGTTGTTTACAGCGGCGACATTTCGGTTGGTGTAGCACAGTGTATATGCATATATTCTAGGCATCATTGCTAGGCATAAAATATATTAACGCAATCAGAGAGAGTCCACTGTTTGTGACTAAAATGTTGACATTTTTATAAAATCGTTGGCAAAACTGCCCTGGTTTCAGATATTTTATGTAAAATGATTGTGCTAGCCGGGTTTCAGTATACATAAAAGACAATAGGTTCATTTAACTCGGAAGGCAGACGACCTCATTTTGCCTTTGCTCATACATGCGAGAGATTTTATAGCAGACTCTTCTGTCACGTTGTGCGTTAGGACGGTTTGAATATTACTGCAATATTTCCCTATTTGTCCTTCGAAAACCGTTGTGGTATTTGTGGCAGTTAGACATAGTCAATACGTACGTAACTTTCTGGCAATAATCGGTTTAAAAACGGGAAGCTTATCCCAAAAACTGGGCAGAGCTGCATCAAGTCTACGAGTGAAGATTTAAAACATGATAAGATAAAACGGAAAGTACGACATGAACATTTTGATTACTGTTGCTTTTTACGTTTTCCAAATACAGTAAGACAATATGCAGCACATCTGCTTTTCTGACGTAATGCGTTTTAAAAGCAAAGTCTTGAAAATAAATAGGGCAAGGAAGTTTTCGCATTTCAAGAGCTTTAAAAATTTTATTGATTTTACTGATATTTTACAGTGGCGCAGCTAGAAATGCTGTTCGGGGGTGCAGTCACCTGACATACGTCCGACTGTTCTTTCTGTTTATTTCTGGACAGTTGGGAATTGAAATAAAGCACGAGCGAAAAATCTTAGCAAGCTTGTTTCGGAGGGGATACTCAGTCTGGCTGCGCTGCTGTTTCACCACTGTATGTTTTGTGTGCGCGTGTGTTTTTGTTGATTTTACCACATTACTAGTTTTCGCATTGTGACTGCAGTGTTTTGCTTTATGCCAAACTTGTTATTCACGTCACTGAGTGCACATTTAACCCAACGGAGCAATTAACTGAAATTTAAGGTTATTCGCCGCCTGTAGCTGCTCTTTTGTTTTGAATTTTTAAGCGATAAAACCAAAAATTTTCCCATATATACACAAAGTGAATAAATCCTGCCTCTCCAAAAAACAAAAACGAACAAACAGCATTTCATTTTTGCGCGAAAGTATTTCAAATAATTTGCGTTTTGCAAACACTGTTAGTTACGCACATGACATCCTTTATCATTTTTGCGATTTTTTAGCTCTTGTCAATCATTAAATCTCAGATTCGACTTTTTCGTTTGATAGTACAGTAACTTGTGCAACGTCGTACTTTTTGTTCAAAATAACGGGAAATTTTTTAATGATTTATAACGATAACCTCCAAGATCGCACCAAATACTAAATATAGCTTACAAGGGTAAAGTTGCTAATGATTTATACAGCTTATATCAAGTTAGCACAAAATATAATGAGCTGGAATGAGTTGACATAAAACATTAAAACAATTTTGCGAACTGTCCACATGCTCATCTACCGAAACATACTGTATATAGCTATGTTTCATTCATTACCTTCGTTGTCAGTGGTGCAAGCAGCCAGTTGGTTTCTCAGGCTTGCTTCTTTCTCACTCAAGCCAGAATGAACTTGCAAAGTTATTTCAAACGTTGACAAAGGTCTCGGGGATTTTTCTATGACCTGAAGTAAACGAGTTTGGTGTAAGTACAAAAGTTTGAATCAGCGACTTTTCAGACTTTTCACTGACATGCGTTGATTTGTTTTAATGCAGTGTTTTCCAGTATAAGCCATACTAAACTGCACGGCTGTGGGATTGTTTCCAAGCGATGCACAGTGTTAACTGAAAAATCTTTGTATTACCAATTGTGTTTTTTAAACAAAATATTAGCCAACCAAGAAATAATACAACCAAACTGGTTTATTGTGTTGAATATTTAGTGTGTAACTGAAATGAAGTTTACAACCAAATACCACGTTGGTCTCATACACTTTGCAGCTATAGCATAAAACTTGGAAACAGAACAAACTTTGGCGAAGAAATGAAGCAGGTCATTTTTACCATAAAAAACATCTGGGCAAGGTAAGAAAGTTCAGGAAACCCAGGCTTATATTCACAAAACAATAGTTATGCGCCTTTTACTTCATTTGTTGCCTCCAATTTGGATTAGGGCTCAGTAGAGAGTTTTTAATCTAATGACATAATGGAAAGATACGTGTGGGAAGCTTTTTAAGGTGTTTCAGGGACCCGATTCGGGTCCCTAGAATAAGCGAAAATTATCATCGGGTCCCTAGAATCAGAGAAAATCGTATCCCTAGAATCAGAGATATCGGGCGACTACAGGTCCATACTGGGTACCTAACATTTTCCTTAAAAAAAACTGCGTGTGGGTGATTCGAACTGCAAAGTTGTGGCCTGAGGCCAAAATTGCGGTTGCTTTATATATGTTTGCTTTATATATCAATCCAAAAGTACAATAGAAATATCAAGTGTCATTAAATCTCCTGAAGTCACGGAGAAGGTTTTACATTGTTAACTTCAACATCAAATACTACCACGCCTAGCGCACTTTCAATCATCCAGTAGTAGACAAAACAACATTATTACGTCAGAAATCACAAAAATCCAGTCATAATGTCATAATTTCAACTAAACTTGCAAAAGCATATCAACATATGCTGTTGTAGCTTTAATAGAATATTGATAAAGAGAAAAAAGCTGTGCTGCAAGAAATTTTGACCTAATGATAATTTTGACTTTTTTTGACCTAATAACTTGGGAGACGCTCATGGTATCAGCGTGAAATTTGGTTTGTGGAAGTTTCTTAAACTTTGAAATAGGCAGAAAAATTTTGACTTTACTGGCTTTTGGTTGCCCTGGTTATAACCGTTATTCTGCGTCGCTTTTTCAGCAACATCTTTTGTGGATAAAATATAAAATAAGATTTTGCTCAGTGGTTGATAAAACGACACCGAAGTTTCAGGTGGCTCGACAGCGTGCCCTCATCAGGGTGATAGTGAAACATCGGCATTGCTTTAAGTGAACAGGTGAACACAGGCCCGCAACCAGGGGCTGGGGGGCAACCGGGAAATTTCCAAAAGCATTTTGAAAGAGCCAAAAGTTTTTTTAGTTGTCAGGCAAGACAAAAAGTTGCTATCATTTTGGCCCCTCTCCGAAAATATCAGCTGGTTGCGGCCCTGGTTCAGCAAAAAACATGTTTTCTATTTTAGATTTCCTGTTGGCTGATTCTGATACTATCTCTTGTAGACACTTACTCATGCACTTCCTTTCACCATAGTTTCCTGATTTTCTATTTCCACGTGAAATTATTACGTATTTCCAAAGGTATTGATTATAATATTGATTTCAAACTAACGAGCCGTTGGAAACCTCTGTTTAGTCCCAGTAAGCTTGGAGTTCTATTGATAAAGCTTCAAAGAAAGATGAAAGTGCTCTTCTCCCCATTTTGACCAAATTCCTAACCTATTGAGTGTTACTGTCTATCGAAAGGAATCCTTTCACAGCTAAGAATCTGATGCTAAGGTTTTTAAGATCTTACAGATTGTGCATTTCGCCTACGAAGAAGGCATCATCAGCTCTTATTCATATAGGAAAACTGATGATGTCTATGCCTATCCCACAGCCGAAATATACATACAACACCTCTGTTGGAAAAACTCTTGTGTCCGACTTCAACAAACTAAGTTTTATTTCATAATTGCTGGCTATCTGCTCTACAGCCACAGCTATTCGCACTGATTGCAATTCCAACCTGCGTGCATCTAAAAATCGAAATCTGTGAGGTGCACGAGGCACGAAATTGATTTTCATCGACCTGCTGGAGGTAACAGGCTTTTCTGGCCTGCTTGACTTAACCTTCTGGCTTGTGATGTCATCTAAGGATTTTCTCAGTGAAGTCTGTCCTTCACTTCAAGCACGTTGAAAGTTTGTTTCTTACAGGTATTAAGACATTCACTTACTTTTATTGAATCCATCGCAATTGTACCGCGTCCGCAGAACGATGAGAAGATATAATAATATAAACAAAACTGAATCGATGAATGATTTTAGACAAGAGGCAAGCTGCTGCAAGCTTAACTTATACTCTATCTTTTGCTGCTGAGTCCGCAGAGTACTGTGCTACAAAATTTTAAACAATGAGCAGACTTTACATCTCTGCGTGTTTCTATAAGCAACGTTCACACAGCAACTATTGTTTACTCTGGTCTCCATGCAGCAACCGGAACTGAGAGCTTCACTCGCTTGACGTAAAGCTTGACTAACCTCACGTTTGTTGGTGGAGATGGTTGAAGAGAGCAGCTTTTTTATGATCGGTAGTAAAACAGATTTTATATATATGTTCTACGGTATATGAAAAAGATTGAAATGTACGAAAAAGAGGCTGGAATAAAGAATACTTAAAACAAGAGTTGCAAGAGCATATCGTAACCCGTCACGTCTGTGTTTGCCAAGCTCACAAAGAAGTATTTGTGTGCAGCTTTGTCTAAAGGCAATCTGTACGCTGAAGCTCTTGCTCCTAACGTTTTCAGATGGAAGGGAATTTCCAGAAATATAACACAGAGAAAGTATGTTCCATGTAACATAATTTATTTTACTGAGGAAAGATGCAAGCTTTTCAGAAACAAGGCTTCAAGGAGTATGAAATGGTAGTTCATTCGAGACACACGCGAAACTTTCCTGTCTGCGATAGGTCAGCAACTCATGACAGGCCTGTTAGCAGCTCGTTTTTTGACGCAATATACCGACGTGAGTGACGCACGTAGCCTGTAGCATGCAAGTTTGTAGATCTCGCGGCTGACGACAGCAAATAACCTCAGCAAACGTGTCATCATTTTTCATGTACAGTGTTGTAGCCTTTCAAGGCACTGCTCTCGTTTCAAGATTTATTCACACAAAACCTATGCTGCGCATCAAATGTTCTCAGCTCAGGACACGAATTATTTCGGCGAAGCTGTATTTAGGTAAGAAAAAAAACGATGCACGAACATGCGGTGTGCGTGCCTTGGACCGATGCTGAGCAGCAAGAGCAAGCCATAAAATTTTAATGAAGCTGTTCGCTGCTGGCAGAATCTAACTTAACAGCGCTCAGTAATGGATCTAATCATTGCGTCGTGAAAAACAACTTTAGCTGCATGGACTTTAGACATTTTGTCTGTGCTAGAGGTTAGCGTCCGTGATTTCCACGCACGCTTTGGTGAGCTTTAAGGTGAAATGCGACTAAGACTGAAAACAGCTCATGAAACAAAGTTGATAGGTACTTTTAACCAAGACTTTGGGCCTCTTCGTGACATTAGGACATTTTACATCTTGGAAAACTTTTATTCGTGATTTTCTTTGCGAAAAATCAAATACCTTTTGAGGAGAATTTCAAAATTTCCTTTTCCAATATTTTAAAAGTATTTTGTTCTACTTTGCGACAGGCGCGTAGCCAGAAATTTCAATACCGGGCGTGGTCAACAAAAACCGAGTCTCAATTTTAAATCGTTAATGCCCCTTGAATTTAAAGCATCATCCATAAAACATCCATTTGTCTGGCGTTTTTTCCTGAAAAAGTGCGTTCAAATTTCAGCCGGCAAATAAAAAGTCTGTTTTCATTGAATTGACAAGCTTTAAAAGTGTGATTTTAGTATAGCCCCAAGTTTCTACTTTGCATCAAAGTCACCATTTACTCGTAAAAGTTTCCTGCAAAAGCCGTTGTGAAAATCTCGATGCTATAAGATGTGCAGTGGGCTACGCTTTTCGCAGCCAATATTGCAGTGGAGCAAGAAGTTGTCGTGGCCGCAGTGTATCGCCATTTCTTTTGATGTGCGTTAAGAGCGCGTGAGGTACGTGTGGGAACATTCGAAAAAAATGTTTTATGACATCACACAGGACTTAACCAATTCAAATCGTAATAAAATGAAGCCCGTTCTTTCTGTTGTTTGTAGTTGAGCGTCAAACATGTTGGAATTTCTTTGATTTTTAATGGCAGATACTTTTCAAACACCCACAACATAGGAAGCGGAGTCGTACTGCTGTTATGCTTTCGGAACACAGAGACTATGTTGTTATAAAAAAGTTTTGTGGGTGTTTGAAAATTTTTTCGGTTGATTATGCTACTTCAATTATCTGCCTTATTCTTTATAATTCAAAAATATTTCTGCAGTCTTCAGATTTTCCCCACATATCTTGAACACTGGCAAGTTTTCCCAGACATGAACTTTTGCTGTTGCCTGCCAAACAGCCATAATAGCTCAACGTTCTTATATGTCGACTGTAGGCTACTGGAAGTATGAGTTTCAGATAACCTCAGCTTTGTCACCCAGACCGTACTCACAGAGCTAAGGGAAGGACAGTAAAACACGGGAGCTAATGAAATAAGGCGTTTTTCAACATATTCCGAAAAGTCTGGGCGAAAATGTCGATAAAACGTCTCAAACCACAGGAGGGGAACCTGCGGTCCGCATCAGAAATTTCGTTACCCAAGTTAGAATACAAAATCGCGTCGAAACGAAGCTCCATAATAAGCAGGTACATAGACAATAAATCAAAAGAAGTCACTCTTCCTCATTGTTAGATAAAGGTAGAATTTTAGGATAAAATTGATTTTGCGGCCCGCCAGCGATAATGAACAATTCATGCGGCCCGTGATAGTAAATAGGGTCCCCACCCCCATCTTAAATCGTCGGTATTTTTCCCTGGTATGCTTGTTTTCATACCAACGCTTTTGCAATTTGGACTCAAAACCGCTTGAGGGCCGCGGGAGCCCAAATTTTCGACTTCTGAGGCAATTCCGGCCATAACTCGCCAACCAATTGCGGTGGAGAATCAACGCCGACGTCATCAGATGCAGGTTTTTGTGTAATTTCTGATAAACAGAAAACAGATACCTTCACATTTGAAGTTTTGCCATACGTCACAGTGACGCCATAGTTACGCCACACTGCCAGGCAAATTTTCGAATAGAAAGGTTTTATCAAAAGCTACACAAAAATCCGCATCTTATGACGTCGTTACAGACTCTCTAGCGCGATCGGTCGGCGAATTGTGGCCGAATTAGCCTCTGGCGTTCTCAGTTCTTTTCGTGGTCCAGGGTTTCAGAAATAGCGGCTTTTCAGCGCCAATTACATAAACACCTGTCTGTTAAATACAGTGATATTTAAACGTAACACCGATGTAAAGTAGTGAGGTATTATCGCTCAAGATCATACGTTTCTTACATCGTAAGTTCCTTATCGTTTGATATGCAAATATGACTGGCAGCAAAAATTTTCTGCATATTCCGATTTTTGGAAACCACGGAAAATTGCGCTATCGTGGTACAGAATCCATTGAAAAAATAGCATGCGCTTTTTGTCTTTTAAAGGCTCGTACTAAGCTTGAGAAGTCGTCTGAGAGGCCCCAAGTACTTCATTGGGTTGCCAAAATTTAATGTAGTCCTAAAACATGTTATGAATATTAGGTGATGGTTGAGACATGGAGATCGGTAGGATAGCGAGAGAGTGGATAATACCGCCAACAATCCGCTAACAAATCAGGTTTCGGAAGGAAAATAATCAGCAAAGCATCACCTGAACAATTTTTCTTGCTCCCAGTGATCTTGTAGGTGGCTGAAATCATAAACAAACACGTCATGAACAAGGTACAAAAAGAAACGAAATGATGAAACAATGCGGTTGGGTCAAAAAGGTTAGAAGTTTATTTTAAAGCGAAATGAGTGAACAATCTGGGAACGCACCAAGACATATGTTGCAAATTCTTGATTGTTAATTAAAGTTTGTGGATTCCGAACGTTAATGGCCGCTTGATTTTTCAGAGTACACCTTCTGTCAAGCTCAATATCAACAGTTCCAACAGAGCAAAGCTCGTTGCCTACGTGTTTACAAACGATCTCATTTCCTTTGCAAACGGTGATCTTGCGTTGCATCAGGTATTTGACAACAGCCCTGAAACACCAGTCGGGTAATTTGTGACAGTTTAAGAATGGCGAAAGGGATCACAAAATATCTTGCAAAATAAAAAATATCACATTAAAATTTTTATTAAGGATATTGTTCTGAGAGCTATGTCTCAACCGTAAAAGGAGAAAATATCGGGGCACACACATCCTCCACGCAGTCTAACAATCCCATGCTTTTCTAATTAAGAGTTAGTTGCATTTATCAAGCATTGCAACTCAAAAATTGTTCTCAACAATTGTGAAATGGTGAAATGAAGGTAAACTCTCGCACAGCTGCGAAAAGCCTGCCGATTCTCTACGGATTTTTATAAGTAGCGTTTGAAACTAATAATAATTTTAAAGCGTGACAGGAAAAGTCTGGGTTTCAGTGTCATTCTCCTCGCAGTCATTCTCTAAAGAGAAACATTTTATCTGCTTGGGGTTCTTGAGGATATAATTACACATTTGAAATATTTACGTGTAAGCTATTTTTGTTTCTAACCAATGCGAAAAATGATTTTTCAATTGCAACTTATTTTTTTAATTGTGAGAGCACAGCGAAGAGCAGCGTTACTTCTCTAAATGTTGACGATGGGCAGATGGGTGACATTCTGGCTGATTTGCAAAAATTCATGAAAGATTTAAGGCGTTCTTACTGCAGGTGATACTGTTTAATAAACTGACACCGAAGCGAAGACAAGAAGGATGGATATGCGATATGAGAAGCAAACCGTCACAGAAAATTGAGATGCTTGTGACACAAAAACATACGGGAAGAACAACCCGGGCATTTCCAGTTAATTACAACGAACCTATGTACGTGCGAATCTTGCATTCGTAAAACATAATGATCTTAACAAATATCATTCACACAGAGAAGTACTTCGAAAATTCTGTGCAAACCAAAGCTTGTTTGGCTCACATTTGTTGTTTTTTACAACATTGATATTGGTTATCATCATCAAAGCTTCTTATTTAGTCTTCACTGCTCCCGAGACATCGATAAAGCACAATAATACTATACTGCATATGTTGCAATAATACTATACTGCATATGTTGCAATAATACTATACTGCATATGTTGCACATAATACTATACTGCATATGTTGCACATAATACACCAAAACTCCGTAGGCGAAACATACGCTCTGGAAATACCATATATATGTTCTTGGCTGTGAAAAGATTTTGAAAGACATTTATGCACAAAAGCATTCATTCCGTTCATAAATGGCAAAATGTTGATGCTCGTGTTTTCCGTACATCTTTTGCAATCAATGATGCATTGGTCGATTCAAATGGCAGTTAAATACGCATTTGTTTATGCAACAAGGAATGACATGAATAAAAACAGAACAAGCAGCTTTTTCAAATGAGCGGTGTTACTATTCAACAAAGTCTTTTATGATAAAGAATTTCAAAGGATGCTGTGATCCAGGTACATTTTTAAAACTGCATCAAATCTGCAACTTTTTGATTGTCTGTGACGCTTTAGTGACAGCTGTTTCAAAATTTATTCAAGTGGTTCTTATACCTTGCAAAGTTGTTCATGTTTTTTGAGCTGTTTTACCAGCAGCTTCTTTTTCGAATTTTCTGATATCTGCCAGCGTCAATCCATACCAGCGATCCATCCAGCAGAACACTTCTCTGTGAAAATTTGTGAATAAACGGTTGAATTCTCTTTGCAATTCTTTCTCAGCACTGTCTTGGAGGCCAAACCATTTGAAATAAATCGACACCAGCTTGTAAGCGCACGTGTATGGTGAACTCTCCCCTTCTTTTGTAAGTTGCCAGGATTTCAACTTTTCTTTCCAGCCCTGAGTGAGCGGTACTTTCTCGTTTCTCTCTGACTTGAAAAGGGTCGTGCCAGTATCTTTGTTGTAATCTTGGCTACTTATCGGATCGTTTACAATGTCGATGTTTACCACTGGTGTTTTTGCCCATTTATCCGCGGGTAAGCACTGAACATTTTTAGACGTTCCCAAGCCTGGTAAGTACTTGGTCTTAATACTAATCACCACGTTGCTTACTTGCTTTGCATGTAGACATTAGTGATCTCTGTTTTGCAGACTGGATAAGAATTCTTGGACTCCTCTTTACATTCTACAGTTCCTGAGGGTGAAAGCATTATGATAAACGTCGTAAGTTTGGAAGAGATTTTCCACATTTTCGTAGTATCTTGGCCTTTGCTATCTTTATCTTCGAATGGCTCATTTGTTACATGTTCAACTCTTCGGGTATGGTCAGTACTATAATTCAAAATTGCTTGAGTTACAGACAACAAGTGCCCATAATTTGTAACTCATCTAGAGTAAAAGGCATTATAACGCGATACTCTTTAGTAATCATGATTGTGTCAAAGCCTGAAAAGGGGAAATACCTAAACAAATTTCAACATTTTCAGATACAAAGCAAAAAGTGTACTTAAATGCTCAACATTCAGTTATTATTCATTCGCTGCAACAGCCTTTATGAAAACAATTGCGCAATCAGCGAAAACCCGGCTTAGATATCTTATGCAGCCATTGCTGCAGCATTACCAAACACAATCAAAATATATTCAGATTTTCAGACAGTATCAGCAGAAAAACAAAATAGCACAGCTATAACCATTTATCTTTGGCACGTTGGTCTTGAACGGCTGCTTTACGGTGTTTGCCCAACTTTTGTGTTCAAAAATCATACTTTGTCTTTTGATATGTTGTGCAATGTTCTCTGACGAAAACTCAAGAGCACTGCGCTTCTACATTACTGTAGCTTTCACACACACACCCTATCCAGTTGTGAAACGTCGTTCTTGCAGACTCGTAATTTTATAGAATAGCTGTCACATGCTGTTTTGTCAACCCTGCTCGGAAATACGGGTAGCACGGATCGTCTGCACGATGAACACACTGGAAAAAAACGTGTTCGTGTTGGTCAGTAAACAACAGATGTAAGAAACCTCAACAACAAGCATGGGCGTCCGATGGGGAGGGATATAGGTTATCTGCCCAGCCCCCTTGAAAAACCGAAGATGTTGATCCAAGTAAATCAACAACGTTTCTTTTGAAACCTTAACGCTGCCTCTCGGCTTACATATTCGCAACATATGCACTGATCATCGCAACAAACGGCAAATCTTTCGAGAACTATGCAATTATGAGGTTCTACAAACACTAGTTTCTTAATGTCAAAAGGTAATAGCAAGTAGGTATTCAATTAAACTGAATAACTGGGGCGGAACACGCACACGGCATTTGAACGTTACACTTTTAAAGACTATCACCTGTCTAGATTTTTTGTAAAGTGAAAACTGTGGTCCAAACTTGTGCAAAGTATATTTGCATGAGACTGATAGGTGATTACAAAATGTAGTAGACCTATTTTAAAGAGGTGAATTTTCATGAATGCTTTTCATAACAACACGAAATACAGACCCTTACGGTGATGCCGGCTGACCTTTGCAATTAGGTGGCCTGTTACTTGTGCATGTAGGCTAATAGCCTGTGTTTCGTATGACATTCAAAGGTATGGAAGCCCATATTTTTGCTTTTCGAAAGTTGATGGACGCGCGGTTGAAGTAACTGAAAGCAAACTGAAAGCAAATTTTAGCATCATTTCCATAAAAATATCGGAAGAGTAATGGGTAATCATCATTCATTAGAGATGCGAATGCCCAACCTTTACCAATGTTGAACGATTGTTAATGCACCTGGAAAATATTGACACAGCTGCAGTTTTCAAGGATTTCAAATGTTCGAAACCAAAATCACTTTCCCTTAAATTGTTTGGGTTTTCCCATCATAGAACACTACAGGCTATCATTCTGTCGTCACGGGACTCTTTCAAAGATACTCTTGCCTCCGTAAAAATATGTTTTATTACCATCACTTTATCACAAAATATCGTGTTACTGTTAAGTAACGCAGAGCAGAAGTGCGCACAAGAGATTTTTTCAAGCTATTTTGTTTTTTTCGACTTCTAATGTATAAGACACTTTGTGGCACGACTTTAACGGGTAAGGGCATACATTTTGGTTTCTTTTGTGTGTCTGTCCAACTTGTGTTACGCAGGTTATACTAGTATAAGTTACGTAAGCTGTATTAGTAAAAGTTATAGAGCAGAATATGCTCAACAAGACAAATATTTCGTGAACTGCTTCATGCCTCACTGAAGGATGGCAATGGCATAAAGGGGCAAGTTAAATCACTTTTCTGTGCAGCGAACAGCCTCAGACGCAGTCTTGCTCGACCCTCGACTATACACAGGGCTTCCATACCGTCCTTATTTCTAAGATTTGTCCTTATTTTGAAAGTCTACATCTTAGAAAAAATCATTGTCCTTATTTCTAAGAAATGTCCTTATTTTTGACTTGCGTCCTTATTTTGTCTTATTTTCAACAAAGTTGCAATTCTATGAAAACCATTT
>Ga0210059_1002830_pt1 | contig 27416 bp, 24 predicted proteins | sample Ectturendosymbi2_FD_188042 | JGI IMG/M metagenome (GOLD analysis project Ga0210059, IMG submission 188042) | Ecteinascidia turbinata endosymbiont from Florida, USA - Sample 2 (SPAdes) (version 2) | ecosystem: Host-associated > Tunicates > Ascidians > Unclassified | place: Key West, Florida... | reverse complement strand
CTAAACCTGCCTGTGTTATCGCCGCACTGCGCTTGAGCAAGGCACTTAAAGAAGCTCACTCAAAAGAGCCACGCAATGTGCACGTCCGTGCTGCCCGCTTCTAACACTCCTGTCAATCAAAAAAATCTATCATCTTAACACCCTGCACCTCTACTCAGCGCAAACTCGAAAACGAACAAAGAAAGAATTACCGAATTCTTATATCAAGCTGTTGAACTACCGACATCTGATTGTTCGATTTTTACAGAAAACGAGGGCTTGGTCCAGATCAAAGTCATTATAACTGTTGCAACCTCTCAGATGGTGTTGCATTGATTGCGTGATTCACCACGAACGGGATATGCGCGAAGAACAAAAACATGTGTATGTGGCGCGAACAAGCAATAATAGAGTGATCTCGTCGGATGATCTCTATTGTTGCTTGCTGCCGGAGTGCGAAGCTTTGCACACATGCCGCTCAGGATTTCCGATCGCAACAATATGGTGCTGTGACCAGGATGTGGAGGTCGTGCGGAGTTCAGCCTTTACACAAAGAACGTGCGATCGTTGTGGTTCGTTGTAAAAAGGAGGGGATGTTGTTGCAACCTCTCCGGTGGTGTTGTGTTGATTGCGTGATTCACCACGAACGGGGTGTGCGCAAAGAACAAAAATATATATCCGTGGCGCGAACAAGCAATAATAGAGTGATCTCGTCGGGTGATCTCCATTGTTGCTTGCTGCCGCAGTGCGAAGCTTTGCGCACATGCCGCTCGGGATTTCCGATCGCAACATAACCAATCACGACTTTGGTCCAGATTACACACTACACTAGCCCAAGTTACACGGATCATCCCCAATTGAATATACACTGTATTCAAAATTTTTTCACCGTTCACGATTTTTGTGCTTGCCCTGAAAAAACAGAGTTGCCCTGAAATTTTTCACTGTATGGAATGTATTTTTTACCATTCAGGATTTTTGAGCAACTCTGCGGTTGCCCTGAAAAACAGAGTTGCACAGAAATTCTTCACTGTATTGAAAACAATTTTTAGATTCAGCAACTTGCGCTTGCCCTGAAAAACAGAGTTGCCCTGAAATTTTTCACTGTATTGAAATATTTGTTATCATTCAGGATTTTTGAGCAACTGGTGCTTGCCAGAGATGATCACGGAGCCGGAGTGCCGGAGTTGACTCCGGCCGGAGTTTGCATTTTGGACTGGAGCAGGGGCCGGAGTCAATATTAAGTACTGTGCAGGAGCCAATCAAAAGTTTTAAGGGACCTAATTTCTGTAATGATGCTTGTTGCTGTCAAACAGAATGGAATTAAGTGAGACGTGTTTTCTGACCAGTGTCGTCATATATCACAAAAGTGTGACACTAGGTGGGAGTACCGAGCATCTCACCAATAATGATGGTTTCAAAGTTATGGCCCATGCAAAATACAATGTGTAGTAAGTGACAATGCATTTCGGGATTTTGGAATCCATGCCGTAACTTAACCATGAGGATGTTGGGCTAATGATGTGGGCAATAACACAAGACATGTGACAAAAAACAATGGTTAACAAAACAGATTACAGAGAAGTAAACTGTGCCGAAATGACCTATACATTTGACTGTAGTCAGTGGTGGGTTTAAGGTTGGGGGGGCCCGAGGCAAGACTAAAAAGGGGGCCCTCTGATGACGTCATCATACTCAGCCAACCGTGATAATTACTTTTGATCATGCCTAAGATACTACCACCCAAGGATATGTTCCTGAGACTATGGCATGACTGACATAGCAGGCGAAAATGCAAAAGGGTGTTCATGATACATAACTTTGAATACACTGAAAGTTGTGAAGACAAGAGGCTAGCGACATAAAAAATTAGGCAATAGCAAGTTGGTTGGCATCACTCCCACTTCTTTATTTCTGTGCCCCATTTCTCTGTATTCACCATCAATAAACTACAACGTTTACCTCTTTGAAAGTTTCACACTTTCCCCCTTTGAAAAAATGCTTGGTAGTTGGTATCCTCAATTTGTTCACATTCATGTCTTTATGGGAATACATGAAACTATTAGCAACAACCAAGAAGATTTAAAACACTAAATTTGCTTTAAATTTCATCCTTTTAACTGCAAGAACATAGCACACAAAAGCATCCAACCTGAGACTTGTTTTGGATAGTTCTGAAGTTGGATGAGTCAAGGCTGCCCTCATTTTTCATTGACACTAGTTGTTTGAAAAATGTGCAAATGTAGGAAATAATTTATCATACACCTTATCGCAAACATTTCTACTGCAGCAAGTAGCCTACAGAATTGATTAAATCTGTGCTAAGGAAAAACGGTTCAAGTTATACTGGCTAAGAGCTGGCAAAAAATTTAACATCACCTACCAAGTCTACCTTAAACCAACCATTTATTAGTCAAGTTTTAAATAACCTGTGACTTCAATCATGGGCTAAATTCAAACCATCTAAAATACCTGTCATATCTGTAGAAAAAAATGAGTACTCAAAATAGTATAAAAATTGCCATTTCTGCTACTTGATAAGAAGCATGAATGTAGCCTTCTTTATCAACGGTCTTTGCAGCACAGCAGCAATAATACAAAATTACTTTGCAAACTAAGAAGAAAATGTCCTATAAATTAAAAGCTGTAGTGTGATCCCTGCTATAACGATTGCATGTTGTCTTATTTTCTGATGGAAATGTTCACTAAGGTACAACATCACATAAAATGAGAATTTATCTAACTTTTTGAAGTCAGAGACACAAAAAAGACTACTTTCTGTTCAACTGTGGCATTTTTATAAAATTATCAAAGTACCAGATACTTCAATGTCTAAAATTCATCATTTGGTATAACAAATTGTCATTTGGTATAAAAAGTTACCATCTGGTGTAAATATTTGCTCTTATTTGATAGGGTCTTTTCGGAACATTTTGGAAGAATTTTTACCCCGCAATTTGTTTGGGATAGAAGTTGGTTTGAAGCTTTTGTTTATTTGCTCAATGGAGATGGTGGTGAGGGTCCCTTTGAAAGGAAGGCACTTGCACATTAAAGTTGCTGTTGGGGGCCCGTTTGAAAGCAAGGAACTTAGACATCACAATTCGTGTTGGATGCCCCTTTGAAAGCAAGATACTTACACATTAAAGTTGCTGTTGGGGTCCTTTTGAAAGCAAGGTACTTACACATTACAACTGGTGTTGGAGATCTCTTTGAAAGCAAGGAATATTACATTACAGTTGCTGCTGGAGTCCCTTTGAAAGCAAGGTACTTATACATTACAGTTGCTCTTGGGGCCCCTTTGAAAGCAAACTACTTACGCATCACAGTTTCGTTTAGGGGCCCCTTCAATGAAGTTTATAAGCAAAGTGCTTACACATTTCAGTGTCTGTTGGGGCCTCTTTGCAAGCAGATCACCTTCAAATTGCAGTTGCTCTTGGGGGCCTCTTTGAAAGAAAAGTACCTGCATATTACAGTTTCGTTTAGGGGGCCCTTCAATGACGTTTAAAAGCAGAGTACGTACACATTTCAGTGGCTGTTGGGGGCCCTTTTAAAAGGAGACTACCTTCAAATTGCAGTTGCAATTGGCGGCCCCTTTGAAAGTATAGTACCTGCACATTTAAGTTTCTGTAGGGAGCCTTTTAAAAGCAGAGTACTTACTTATGACCTCCTTTGTAGCACATTACATGAATAAATGTGTTTCACCAAAAAAATGGAATATTTTTGCGCGTAACACCTCAAGGGGGGGCCCCCAAAAAGGGGGGCCCGAGGCAAGTGCCTTGCTCGCCTCCCCTTAAAGACACCACTGGCTGTAGTGTAGGCCTAGCTAGTGAAAGGAGTTGACGATGATGTTTAAACTAAGTAATGTGCAATAATACAATAATGTTTAGGCCTATTCGCATTGTGCAGATTTCTAGTCCAGCCACCGCTTGAATAGGCCAACCTCTGCTCACATTTTGGAGCCATACTGAACAAAGTTGGATTTGCCCTGATATTTGCAGCTTTAAAGATAACCTATATTGCTTTGCATTGCAATTGCCTATGATAAATTTGAAAGGGATTGTAGCCAAGTTATGCTTAATGTATATGTTCATCTTGTTAATTTTTTCGTACGATTTGCTTGCACATTCATGTTAATGGTTCAGTTTAGCACAGTAACAATTCAGAGGTTTATATGAGCACATGGTTAAAGTACGATTCAATATTTGTGAACAGGTGATCTGCTCCAAACCTCGGAGATTTAAAATGAGCCTTTTGTAAAAATTGAAAATTAACACTCACTTCAAATACTTGTCATCTGTCTGGTTAATTAATGAAGCATGAACGACTTAACGAAAACTAGTGTTTGAATGGTTGCCACTTTAAAATTTAATGCAGTAGAACCTATACTTTTAAGGTGTATATGTGATAAGCAGCATCTGTTTTGCCTCATGAGACAAAAACAGTTCTGAAGTGATTTTGTCAGTAACTGCACAAACTTGTTTGAAGTCATCACTTGACAAGTTTGGAATGTATGACCTACATAGCTGACCGTAATGTCTAATTTAAATGTGGGCAAGCTTTTAGTGGCTGTTTGTGTACGCTGTGTAAAGAACAGGCTAAGCCATAATTTCAAACCTCAACATGTTGTTGTGTCTCTCTGTATTGTGCTAGTCACGTGACCACTTCAACCATTTGTGTTCTGTTGAAGGTAAAATAGCCACAACATATATTTTGCCTCATGAGGCAAAATAAACAGTATCTTTTTAACATGAGTTACTTGGAAGTTTTCGGAGCGTTAACAGGAGTCGGAGTTGATGTTTCAAAATTTTTCGGAGCAGGAGCAGGAGTCTTACAGCATGGAGCAGGAGTGGAGTCGGAGTGTGAAAATGGTGACTCAGCTCATCTCTGGTGCTTGCCCCGAAAAACAGAGTTGCCCTGAAATTTTTCACTGTATGGAATATACTTTTTACATTCAGATATTTTGAGCAACTTGCGCTTGCCCTGAAAAACAGAGTTGCCCTGGAATTCTTCACTGTATTGAATATGTATTTTTTATCATTCAGGGTTCGTGAGCAACTTGCGCTTTCCCTGAAGAAACAGAGTTGCCCTGAAATTGTTCACTGTAGTGAATATAATTTTTACATTCAGAAGTTTTGAGCGACCTGCGCTTGCCCTGAAAAACAGAGTTGCCCTGGAATGTTTCACTGTATTGAATATGTATTTTTATCATTCAGGATCTTTGAGCAACTTGCACTTTCCCTGGAAAGCAGAGTTGCACTGGAATTTTTAACTGTATTGAAATATTTTTTATCATTCAGGAGTTTTGAGCAACTAGCGCTTGCCCTGAAAACAGAGTTTCCCCTGAAAGTTTTCAAACCGGGGGGGAGGCCGCTCCCCCCGACCCCCCGCCTCGTACGCCTATGGTCAGATCAGTGAAACTGTGCAGAGTCAATGTGGTTCGGGTCACTTCGAGCCGTTGGTTTGCGAGCTCGAGTCAATGTCGAGTCACATGAAATTAAACATTTTCCCCACGTCTATTTTAGCTCCTAAGTGGTGCCCGATGTGTTACAAATTCTAGCCTGACCTTTCTCCAACAAAAGCAAAGGTGAGGATTTTGAAATGCAAAGTCTCAGCTCTCCCTCAGTGTCTGTGAAACCCTTGATCCTGAGTAACTAGCATAACCCCACTAGGAGAAAGGAGACACAGCCTCAACAGTAAATTTGCACCAATATTCATCATGCGTTACTGAAGAAAAAAAATATTTGTTTGTGTGAAAACCAACTACATTTGTAAATAAGATTTTAAGAGATTTTGTAAAAGTACCTCTGACTCGACTTATTCATTGTGACTCGAGTCGAGATAATCGGTATAATACGTGACCCGAGTCGACTCATCACAACATCGTTTCTCAAAGTGACTCGAATCGAGTCACTGAAAACTGTGACTTGTTTACAGCTCACGAAGCAGTGATGGCGTGACTCCAATCAACGAATCGACTCGAGTAGCGAGTTTTAGTGACTCAAGTAACGTTGAAACGCATTTATGGTAACGTGATTACATCAACTTGTTTAGTTTCAGCTGCGCACGTTTGCTACAGCAAATAGGGCGCGGATCCCGTTCGACGGTTCGTTCGACTTGAAATGTATTTGCGCGCCTCTGATGCTAAAGACTTGTCTTTCACAAAAAGACGAAGTATTTGGGAGAAAAACCAAAATAACATTTGTTTTGACAAGTGTTTTTCAACCGGGGTTCCACGATTGGCTGCCAGGGGTTTCCCCGAAACAGACCGAAATTGCCACTTCTACCCATCTGGTTTATTACTGAAACGATTGGCACTTGCTTCATTGCATAGGGTTCCATGAACAACGCAAATATTTGCGGGAGGTTCCACTGCAGCAAAAAGGTTGAAAAACATTGGGTTTGACACTGACATCATCAACAAATTTTTGTGTCTGAAGAGCCGTTTTTAGCAATGGCTTTGTGAAAGCTTACGCAGCGGGTTGCAGTCGTAAGAACATAACTGCGCGAATACGATATCGCAATATTAAAGCCATTAGTTTATTTCCACATTTTCTTCGTCTTATCGTTTGCCGGACAGCCCGCTATCATAGTTTGCATAAACCATGAACCACTTATGTTTCTGACTGATGTTTTTTGTAAAGTATAACAGTTTCAGACTGAGGGTTTTGAAACAACATGAACAAACACAATTGGTATACAGGCTGTCGCTATTTGAAATTAGAAATGACTTCTATTGTTGCGATCAGAAATCCCGAGCGGCATGTGCGCAAAGCTTCACACCGTGGCAGCAAGCAACAATAGAGTTCACACGCCGCGATTACTCTATTATTGCTTGCTCGCGCCACATATATATATTATTGTTGTTCTTCGCGCACATCCCGTTCGTGGTGAACCACACATTCAACGCAACGTCACCGGAGCGGTTGCAACACTGTGATGGATTTTTACCAGGGAGAGAAAAACGTTTGACATTTTGCCCGCAGGCGTTTCGTCCATAGGCGTAGCCAGGGAGGGGCCATGACCCAACAACGGTGTTGTTCGCCTAAAATCAAACATTTTGACCCCCCCAAATTGTTCGGCTGGCGAGGCCACTGGTTTCATCAGTGGGAAGACCCTGTGCTCTTGTGGACCAAAATTTCAATTTGCGCTTCAGGCCCGTAACCAACGTGGGACACGGGACGGGACGGGGCTTTTCTGAGAGGGGCGCAATTTTTTTAAACTATGTTCCAAAGTTTTAAACTATATCCAACATATTTTTACAGGAGGGTGAACATTTTTTCAGGGTGCTCCCCCCTTGGTTACGGGCCTGTTGCGGTTCCCCTTCCCACATCCGGGTCCCCGAACAGAACCGTCGCTAGAAAGTTTCCAATAGGGGGAGTTTACATTTGTGCAGGGGGGGTTGACATTCTGAAATTTGATGAAAACTCTTCCGATCTATAAATGCTTCATAATTCAATTTGGGGTCTTGGAGCTTTGTTTGGTGAGGCTAAGTCCCCCTGGCGACGGGACTTTCCCGGAATGCCCAGTCACATCCTTGCAGTTCCAAACGTCTGGCGATCCGTGTGATGCTCAACGAAGACTGCAGCAAACTCCAGGTCAGTGGTCAGGAACAGAGTCTGAAAAATGCTGTCAGTGAATGAGGAACACGCTCTGTTGACTCACAATGAACATTTTATTATAAATGACAGTGATTGTTTCGCAGAAAAGTATCGTTCTATTATTATAAACAATGAGTGGAAATGAAAGGTACTGCAGATGAAAGAGTAACGATGAGTTTTATAAAATGAAAACAATGTAGCCACACTGCTTTGAAGGATATAGTTGCTGTGATATCACTGTTTGCGACTGTATTTGCAAATACTTGATCGTTGTTTATCAAGCAAATCTGGTTTTCAATAGAAATCACTACCGGAGTACGTATTAACTACAAAAAGAAAAAAACAATGATCAGCGAAAAGTCAAAAATAATGGCTCATTACAACGTGCAGTGATGTTTTTCACATTACTAGGGAAAACGTGGAAATGTGTGTGAAAATGGACTACGGGCTAGTAAACTAATAGCAACGACTTAGTCTATAACGCGTAGAAAACGACAAACAATGAAGCATAGAGATCCTAGGCTTCTTCTTCTGCCTCCTGATTATCCTGTTCGGCAAGTTCAGACTCTCTCGCTTTCTCTTTCTTTTCTCGCCTTCTCTTCTTCATTTTCTGCTCCTGCTCAGCACGACCCAGTCTCCGCGAAGCAGTCTGAGGCCGAAGGTCTTCATCAGCTTCAGACACAGGAGTGAGATCAAGCGATCGTTGGAGGTCTTGAGTTCCGGAAGTGGACGGCTCATCCAACAGAACACCTTCCTGCAAATGAAACCTTCCGACATTTGAAAATTCCGTAGCGGGCTGCAGCGGAAAGTGAAATCGGGTTTTAAGGCTTTGGCATTTGTGTGAAATGAAGAAGAGCAGGCAACGGGTCGTCCTGTAGCAGATGAGCCACTTGGGGAATGCTGTTAATTCTTAATTCGTAAACACTAATGAATGCTTAAAAATATACTGTGAGCAACCGTCGGGTCATTCAGTTTTTTATTTGTAACTACTCACTGTCCAAGCGTTCAGAAAGCTTTTGTAATTTAGAAAACTTTCTTTTCGTGCCATTAATTTTTTAAGAGAAACGAAATCGCCATACCATTAGCGGCAAAATATGCTTTACTGGAAACCACAACAATGGATAAAACAGCTGTGGCCAAAAGGGTGGTTCAAACATTTGTTTACTGTAAGAGAACGTTGGTGGTGCTACGAAGAAACAACGTGATGCAAATGAGCAAAGCTAATAAACATAAACAAATTCAACTACACGAAGTGACTTTGTGCTCGAGGAAAGAAGGTGTTCGTGATGAAAAAAATATGGAAACGTGGTTAAGAAAAATCATAATTGTTTTTTTACCATGTATTTTTTTGAAACGCAATAGCATACTTCAGACTTTTTTGAAAGAGTAAAAATCACTGAATCGTCCTCGAACACCCGCAAAACCTTAAGTAGATTAAAAAATATTTGAAAATAAAGCAAAACTATAATTTCGACACACAAAGGACCAAAAAATTGTTCAAATCCAAACCTAAAGCCAGGGGGTGCACGTGAGCCCATTCTAGGGGGTCGTGAAGCGTTACTAAAGTCGTATTTAAATGACATAAACGTCGTATGAAGCCTTGTGGATTACAGTTTCTTCGTTCGGACTTACCTGGTCATATACTTCTCCCCCCTCATTTGGCCCTCGGAGCAATTTGAGTTTGAGTCCTTGAGTTGAACAAACAACCAAATAAATTTTAGAAGCTACGGAATTTCTTTAACCGCTTTCAGAATCAACGAGAAACAATTCATCCATTTAATTCATTTTCATACCCGCTTTTCCTCTGGGAAGTGTCGTGGTAGCAGCAGCCACAGGAAATCTTGAATAACCTTACGATACGATTTTCAGCAATCTCTGATAGTTGCGCTGGCTTCACAAAAAGACGGGATCAAGCCAGGTCGGAGATAACTTTTTTGCAGTAATCACCCCATCTCTTCGGCCCCTGGGCCTTTTTCGCGTGGGCGCAGTTTGCGGACTTGTCCCGCCAATCTTTCCCGGGACATTCTGGACACGTGGCCGAACCAACGCAGCTGGGAGACACCCATTCGTACCCGACGCACAACAATTCATCAGTTCAATCTGACAACGACAACAGAAGTGCGGCGTTCTGGGCGGATCGCCGATGGAATGGGGAGTGATTGGACAACACTACAAGACTGCCCACGTGATCTATGGTTTGGCTTCCTCGACCAGTTCGTGCTCTTTTCCAGTGAGTGGAGCGATGTTCCAGTTTCCAATCACCACCTTGTAGCAAGATTGCCGTTTATGCGTGTCTTTCAAGTCTCCCAGATTGGAAGCATTCTGCCCTGTCCCCATTCGCCTCCCCAGAGGCGTAGCGGGAGCAACTTAGGGCCTCCAATTGTGGATATCTGGTGGGAGAGACTGTCATGAATTTTTTCAACGCGCCCCTCTACCAATTTTTCCAACGCGCCCCTCTCCCGAGCGTGGTCCTTGGTTACGTGTTTGATTAGCTTTGTGCGTTTCATGTAACTGCCCCAAATTATATGGTTGGGCAAATCGGTTGCGCCACTTCTACAGCAACTTTTGCGATATCAAGGGTTACTACGGGAAGACGCCACTGCGGGATCATTTTCGTAGAACCTTGCATTGAGTCCAGTGCAGGCGCAGTCATGCGGCAATCAATACACTTGACACAGAAAAGTTGTGCTTTTGGTTATCGCTTTTCTTAACGGAACATGGTGGAGGGTGTTTTGGTCCATTTCTGCCACGATTAACTCTTTATGCGCACTGAACTACAATCAGAAAACCGTGTCTGGAACAAATTAGAACATGTTCAATAGACTTGCAACAAGCTGTTGTGCAACAGTTAACAACATTGATTGAAAACAATGTTTTGTTGCGCTCGTGAAAACAAGAACCAATGGAACTGACAGTGGAAGGTTGTAATAACTTCACGAGTGTAATCAGCAAAACAGTGAACTAACAAAACGTGGACAATTTTTGTTGTGCCATGGTTCTTTCCAGCAGCAAACACCGCACAAGAACATACCTCCTACAAACCTTGACTTAGAAGCGGACATGACCAAAGAACCGCCAGTTTCAAACATACCCCGGGAACTTGTCCAAAGGATATTGATGAAGTCACCTCATTTTTTAACAACTCGTTTATACTTTTTTACACAAACGACATTTCTATCTGATTTCTACGAGTCAAAACGTATGCCTACCACTGGGTCAGGCTGTTGCGATTCAGCACGATGCTGTTTTTGTTGCCAGAGGCGAATGAACTGATCCTACGGCAGAGAATTCTCCACAACACAACACAGCAGACGTGCCGCGTGCAACCTACAACACACCAAACTACTGCAAGCATCAACCTCGGCCAGCATTTCCTCCTCTTCTGTTATCGCATCCAAGCTTTTGCAGAAACTGGAAGGCTGGTAAAGGCCATTAATGTTATGGATTTTTTATTCACAATAATGCCGTTGTCTAGCAAAGTCCATCACATCGAGCGAATGCGTTGGACGTGGTTTTGCAATTAAACAATATACCTTGCACAGTTGTGGATTTTAGTTAATGTTCTACTAATTTTCTTTTCTCATAAGTGAGAATTCTTGTGCAGAAGAAACAAGAAAAACAAAAAACTATATGTTTAAAGTCACAGTTTTTCCTTCTTTGCCAGGAAAGCGCCTAATTTGACAGTCACTGGAAGGTAAGACGTTGCTTTTATATTTTTGGCGGTTGCTGTCAACTTTGACAAGGTGTGAAAACTGCTCATTTATTTCATTTCTTTTATTTCACGTTGATGTTATAGGCAACACTAAACCATATCTTATTAGAACAAAAACATTTTATACTTCACGCTGGTGTTCTCCCCGCTGTACTTCATAAGCATATATTTAATCAAACGCTAATTGGTAAATTCTTGACAACAGCTGTAAACCATTTACATGAACTGCAGATAGCACTAACCTTATTCTCCTCCTCAAACTTCTTTTGCAACTTTTCAGCAATCCTCTTCATTCTATCATCTTCATTTAAGTCCTCCTCATCAAGTTCAACGAAATTAGAAAACGCTTGCGCTTTCCTAGAAACACCCATGTTTGAGAAAAACAGAAATCTCCATAGAAAGAAACTAGAAGGAAATTTTAGCAAAAACATTAGGAAAAAGTTAGGAGCGAGTTTACACGCTCGTGTCGACATCACAAGAAACGACTTGAATTGTTAAGGCTGAGATAATGCGCTTCACTTCTCAATCAAAAAAAACTAGTTGATATCTGACAAAAAAAACTATTCCAATCACTTGAAGACTTTCAGTTTGTGGTTCGCAAATCGACCGACATACGACATAGAATACAGCAACAGAAAATTACAATGTATCCTGTGTTGCAAAACAGAAATTCACCCCGTGTGAATGAATAAGTATGGAGATCAGGGTGACAAGCAAGAAACAGAGTTTGATATTGCATCCAAAACACTCTTACTTTCTTCCTTTTTCCTTCATTGTCTGCGTCCGCTCATACTTTATCTTCTCGATTCTCTCATTGAGCATCGTCTTCTGCCGATCCAGCACCAAGTTCTTCCTTTCCAACATTATCGTCTTCTCTCGCTCGAATTGTTTGATCACTTTCGTCGCTTCAAGTTTCTTCTGATCTTTTCGCACTGACAGTTTTTCGCGAACCTGAAAAAGAGCAACACTGAAGCGATGAAGCCTGAAAAAAAGAGAAATACTAAAGTCCGTGTAGCCTGAAAAAAGAGACGCACTAAAGTCCGTTAAAGCCCGTAAAAAAGAGAAACACTGAAGTCCGTGAAGACGAAGAAACGACTGAGTCAGGTCAATGCAGTAGAAAAAGAATATGGCAGCAACTAATGCAACATTATTAAGTTTTACTTTCAGTTGAAACTACCAGGTGCAACGAAGTGTGAACCTAAAGCTTCGGATGAAGAAGTTCGATTGTTAATGAGCAAAATCAACTATTTCCAGACACCCGAAACAAGCAGAGTCAGACGCAGCGCCGCAGTCCAGATGGTCACAAAACATATTGCAGCTGCCTTCATTTTCGTCGAAAGCTGTTCTTGCCTGGTTTGGGCAACAAAATCACTGAATCATTAAACTTCGTAATCTTCTTGTTAAACAAACCAAAGAAAGCCCGAAACTTCGAATGTCAATCTTTGCGATGACGCATTCTTTCCAAGATGAGAAGACCGACTCACCTTTTCCAGATGCTTCTGTTTAGCCTTAGCATGCTGCTCAGCCATTGCGGCCGATTTCATCATCAAGCTTCTCACATATTCTTCATCAACCTCAGGCACTCTGATCATGGTCGCCTCTTTGTGCAATCCCGGAGGCATGAACGTCTTGTCTTTCTTGGACGCAGGGGCCTGCGAAGGATGGCATGCTTTGGATCACAGAGAAAAGCGCAGTTAGCCAGTAAATCAAAAAGAATTTAAAACCCAACTCTCTCCAAGTTATCGCATATATCAGCAAATATCTATTAACTTATAACGAGATAGTAAATAGTCTTTACCAAGTTGATGCAGTCTGACCAATCATCAAAATTTGTTTTTTATTTATGAAGCAAGATAGTATCGCTACAAAACATTCAGTGGCAAAACTCTAATTTTTCTTCCCACGACCTGTAAAGTCCGCACTTGTCCGCACGTCGTCGAAACAAGCACTCACTTCAGCGTGCGCAATATTTCTCGCGCGTGACAAAATGTAGTTCAGCTTTCCGTCCAACTATTTGAAATGAGCACATATTTTGAGTGCACTTTAACAGAACATGTGAACACGACCCAGGGGGCAGATTTTGCAGGTTGCGTGGGTCCTTTTCTCCCGCCTTCGAACAAGCACTTGGCGAGACAACCAGTAATTGGTTTTTAGAATAACATTTCACAGTTACGTGAAAAGATAAAGATCTTGTTGGGCCCAGTTGAGGCTTCACTGTAGTAAAGGTATCCTACATACTGTCAACCTGTCCTAATGTTGATAATCTTGAATTTGACAATTTTGATGCAGGCAACCCTCAGTTCTCCTCAGCGCCACTTTATCACGTCTGTTACCATGGCAGTTAAGATTCGAACACTTTCAGCATATTAGCTTAAGCTAGATGTAGTTTGCTAAGATCAAGGTAAGCCATTCAATGTGCAGCGCTCATTAATATTGTATTCAATGTGCGGCCCTGGTCACGACAGTGACAATTTTTGGCTCAGAAAGCCATTTGGGTTGGACATGGCTGTCTCAAATGATACCTCAGAATCATCTTCTTCTTTTTCTTTTGTAGCTCTCTCCCCTTCAAGTCGTCTTTTTTCACGACGGGCAGCGAGTCTCTCTTGCATCTGTTCCAAATCGAAAAAGTTCTCGTAATTAAACGTTGACGTGACTTCATGTGTTTAAAGACTTGTAAAACAATGCACAACATCCAACAACAGAACCAGTGGAGTCGATTTTCTTTTAAATAACGGCAACTGTATTGAAAGAAGCTCTTGAAAATATAATGACCCTAAGATGAACTCCGAACAAAGGCAACTCGCTTAAGACTGGGAAAAGCAGCATCTGCACAGTTATAGCTGCAAGTCATGAAAGTTTTGCCGGTAAAGCAGAAATACATTTTTAAATAAACAAAACGGTTGAACATAACCCAGAGTACATGCAACTAAAACATATGTTGAAGTTCATCACAGAGGCTACATCATGTGCTAATAAAGCGTGAGACAAAGCGCAGCTTGACGTCGAAAACACACATGTTACACACTACATTGCACACGTGGTACACACTACATTGCACACATGTTACACACTACATTACACACGGGCTGCACACTACATTGCACACGTGGTTCACACTACGCCGCACACATGGTACGCACTACATTGCACATGTGGTATACACAACATTGCACACACGTTACACACTCTATTGCACACGTGGTTCACACTACGCTGCACACATGGTACACACTACATTGCACACATGTTACACACTACATTGCACACATGTTACACACTACACTGCACACATGTTGCACACGTGGTACACACTACGCTGCACACATGATACGCACTACAGTGCACGCATGGTACGTACTACATTGCACACATGGTTCACACTACATTGCACACGTGGTGCACACTACATTGCACACGTGGTACACACTGCATTGCACCGCGCATGATGTAGATAAAAGCACAGAAAAATAAGCACACATCAAGGCTTCAACCGGTGTCATTTTCAAGGCGTTTGGAGAGACCGAAACGCTCTTTCAAATCTTTCCACCAGCCTGCCAAAATACAGTGGAAACTCGCTTTACGACCACTACCAAATTATACTAAAACCATCGCTTCACGACCACCTTGATATTTGGATAAAATAGTTGCGGTCACCAAAGTCAAACCTTATAAATACTTGTTGCACCGACGGGAATTTTAGTTCATGCTGATGAAGAAATTGCCTCAGTCCTGTGAGCGTCACCTTTCTCGAAGGTGGCGAAGCAAAATATCGCGCCCAATATTCAAGAATGTATAGTCCCAGCCGCGTTTGATAAATTCCCCATAACGTTGTTTAACGCCTTCATCAGTCCTTCCACCGGGTAAAGCTTCAGCATCAAACATACGAACAAACTTCGAACCGAAAACACCGATCCCCGTTGACAACATTTCAATCCGTTGACAGCAACAACCAACAAACCAGTGATTTCTGTTTCGAAGCTTGCTTCTCGTCTCTGCCCTGCTTCGCTTTCAATCTCTCCTCCGCCAGCAAAACCATTCCCGCCGCAGCATGGGCTTCGAACTCGTCCTCTTCTTTGCGCTGCCGTTTCTGTTTCAACCGCTCCCTCATCTGTGCTCTCTGCCGCTCGATGTCGGCAGAGAGCGCCTGGCAACCGAAGCAAGCGTGCGTGAAGATCCGTTGAAATGACGTGCAGGTTAAAGATTCGAATACAAAAAAGAATAAACAAGATTAAGCAGAGAATAAACAACAGCATTGTTTTTTCAAACATTCACTGAAATGGAACAAATACTAAACGTTTAAATTAAAGCCGAAATATTTAGACAGTAAAGCTTTGAAAATCTTAATGTAAATGCTTGAAAACCACAAATATCGATTTTGAAAGCACATTCTGTTTAAACATTGCTTTGGAAAATGTTCAAGACCACAAACCTGTCGTCTCGCGGCCATCTGTTTTTCTAGCGCAGTCAGAGCGGCATCAGCATCGATTTCCTCCCCTGCCGCTCCTGAAATACGAAGAATGTCAAATTCTTAAATTTGAATTGGATGTTAGTTGAATGCTAAATACAAACGCAATGCAACAGTCAGCTAGATGAGACTCAACTGGCAGAACGTACAATAACAAGGTTGTAACGGAGTGAAACTAAGAAATTTTACAGTGTCGCAGTAAAGCGATGCAAACGCCAACGAACATCATTTAAAAACAAGTTCATTTTTAAACCACATTCAACTGTTGGAAGCCCAAAAACAAAATTATTTGGAGTCTCACATGTTCCCGCTTGCATCGTTTATGTTACAGTTTGCAGTGCAAGGATGGTTTCTAAAACAATGTTAATGCAACATTTTGTGTATAGAAAAGCGCTATTTGTAAACGTAAATCGAAATATTGTCAAAAATTGTCGAACAGCGATTGTTCCAAAGTTCCCCCAGTGCTTTGTCCCAGCTGTTATTAATTGCGTTTAAACCCAACCAACGTTTTCTTTCGATTTTAGCTTTTTCTTCATGCAGTTCAGCATCGACTTCATTCATTTTCTGCTGCATTTCCTTCTCCAGCTCCTTCTCCTCCTGCTCCAGACTGCCAACCGAAGACGCAGATGACGTGGGACGACGGACGTCTGAACAAAGTCACGCGGACAAAACGTCATAATTTCACATTATGACGACAGCTTTGCTTTGAATCTCGTGAAACTTTGACTTCAGGTTTTGGTTATCGTTTCAATATTGTACACCCGGAAAAAGCACAGATTTCTTTCAACATCCGCCCACTATATAGCTTTAACTTTAAAACATGAACGAGGATCTGGAAAGACGATATTTTTTTAGAAAGTCCTTATTTTGCATTTTGAATTTTTTCGGATTTTTACAACAATTTCTAGTGTCTTTAATCATATCCTGTAAAGCAGGGACGCCAAACTTTAAGCCCGCTGACTCCTTTATGAAAAAGGTTAATTTCTCGTTGACCCCAATGCAAAAGGGCGCGGGCAGAAAAACCCCGTGTTGGGGAAAGGGAAAATTTGAAAACCATTACGATCTACGACTACATAGAATCAAAATCGAACGTATCACATGTTAACACAACATTACAATAAAACAACGTGATGCTGACCAGCTTTCCTTAACAGAAAGTTGTGGGGGAATATTTCAGTAGAGAAAAATTTGAACAAAGAAATATATAAGCAAAAGTTATTTTTCATGAATTTTTATTTCTTGCAAGAATGGCAGCATTCGGCTACAAACTACCTGAATGTTGATCCAGCCCCTTTTCTAACCTAGGCCTCTGAATAGGCCCTCTTTGCCTAAAACGCGCTTAAAAATTACGAACACCAAATTTGGCTTCTCTCACCTTGCCAGGGAAGCGTGACATTGAACACGACCTTGCCGATGTTGTCGTTCCAACCTTCCCTTCTCGCTCGGCGTTGATTCTCGGTCAGGATGGCCAGGTAATCATTGTCCTGCAAGTGAAACATGAGCGATGGAAGTAGCAGGATGCAATAACTGCATCTTTCTTATATTCAACCGGCATTTCCATATTTTCGTGTCTGCAACATTTTTATTGCAAGTGATTGAGTAAAAAGTAACGCATGGTTCAAAATCAAGTATAAAGCGATGATGGAAATAAAGTAAAAGTCATGACGTAGACTTTTCGTTAACTAGTGTCACCATCATCGATGAGGTGAGATCAGAGGTGCGTATTTGCGGAGACGAACGAGACGGTCGCCTCGGGTCCCCCGATTTTTCAGAGATGCCGTGGCCCCTCCCCCCCTTGAGAACTGCAGATGTGAAACAAATTTATTTCTTTCATCCACCTACTCCCACACCTACCTTCCGCAGTGGAGATATTTTGGGACCGCTTTCTGAGAGTTTGCTTCGGGCCCCTGATGTTAACATCCGCACTTGGTTGCGATATGAACGGCAGAAAGTTTGCTGCAAACTGTTAGCTGGAATTGCGCGGCAAAAATATGAACGAGAAATTCGAAGAGTGCAGTGGCAGTGGCAGTGGCGCGGGGCGCGAAGCGATAGCAAATCACGTGACTCAGCGACAGACGTACCCATGCTGATGTCATGCAACGTCCGGCTGACACACGAGGCTATGCTGCAGGTCAACAATGCACGGAGGCAAAGACGCCGTTTTGAGTATAGGCCCGTAACTGCTGATCTTGTTTCTTCCCGTTGAACAAGAAACGAAATCTTATTATTAACAAAGAAACCTTATTTTTAACACATAAACATTATTGTTAACACTTTCATCCGTGCACATGACATCACCATCAACTGCTGCACGCGGAGTTTATGAATGTTGAGCGAATGCTGTCCTGGGACCTCCAACAAACTGTTTGGCGTTACATTAATCAATTTTCGAACAGAAAACACGGTGCTACACAATAGTCTCTGCCACTACTGAGCCCTGCAGTAACTCATCGTGTAGAGAAAGTTAATTTTTTCAGAACACCTGAACGGTTCGAAACTGGTTTGGGATCAAAGGCCAGCAAGGTTTACTCAGCCGTTACAGACGTTGTCTACAGGCTTATGTGCTTTTGCAGTGCTTCCGTGATCTGACAAACTCTACGCAAAAACGTCTAGTTACCATGCAGAGATAGATAAGCATTGGACTGGATCCGGATTATGACGAATTTTGTTGGATTAGGATCCAGGCTGTGACTCGTTTCAGAAATTTAGGATCAGGACCGGATTTGGACTGAATCAATGGAAAAGAAAGAATTGCTGAAATGTTTTGTTTTCTGCTAAAAAGCTGTGTTTTGCTAATTATTTGGACTTTATTTGGACCTGGATTGAGTTTCAAAAACGCAGGACTTGATCTGGATCGTAAAATATCACAGTCCGCTCATCTCTGCTACCGTGATGAGTCACGTGACTGCTAACGTTCTGCACCACTAGTCACTGCTGTCACAGTTTTTCAGACACGTTTGTACCCCGCTACTCTTCTGCGGGTTGAAAAGTTTCCATCAAGCTTATTGCTGCCCATATCTCACCATACTAATAATGATATCTCACCATACTAATAATGATATCTCACCATACTAATAATGATATCTCACCATACTAATAATGATGGTTACGGTGTTTAGAGAAACAATTACACTTTTTACGTCGTTTCCTTTTGTCGTTATTTCCACTATAAAGCTTTCAGCACTTTATTCTTTCGCGCAACGAAGTGAACCTGATTTCAAATATCTCGCGAATGGCATCTCGGCAACGGGAAATGTTTCGAAGATGCACGCTTCAAATCAAAGCTTTTGAAGACTGTATACATCTGTGCTTGGAATACACGAGCTGCTGCCGCAACTGTAACGAACATGTGTTTCGGTCTGTGGCAAAAAACAAAGAAAGCCTGCAGGAAACTTCTAGAATGCGTTGAATTCAGCATCCACGCACCTTGTCGCCAATGACGTCTGCCGTGAATTGCGTCTCGTTGTCTTGCGCTTGCTGCAGCTCAGCCAGCCATTCAACTGAGAGCGAATCCTTCAGTGATGACGGGTCGACTTCTTCTGCCTTTCGTCGCCGAGCTGTCGTTGCAAAATAGGATGCCGCGTTTGGAAAGATGGCAGTGCACAAAACCTACTACACTTCGATACAAGGGGCAGTGTGCCCAGTCATGAACTCCAACCATTGTTAACAAAGGTGATAATTTAATCTTCATTGGTGCAGTTGACCACAAAGAGCGTTTTCTTGGAAGTTTGGTTCAAAAACAGGGTCGCGTTCTCTCATTGCATGAACAGAGTCATCTTTTTGAGTCAACTACTTTCCTAGCTATACCAAAAACGCATGCTACTCTGGCGCAGTCTTCACGGCAGAATTCAGGGCTAATAAAAGAGTCTTGTAATCCACAGCTCTTCCATGGATTTTTTAAACTAGAAAGGATGCTGCTTAAAAAATATATAAACTTCCGGAATATTCAGTAAAAAGTACATTCTTGCGTCTTCGTTGAACAACTCGCGTAGAAATATACCAGAGAAGCGTTTTCGATTGTTGGTTGCAAGCAGCCACAGCAAGTACGCCTGCACAGGCCCACAAACAACCGCCCGCGCCCCCCCGACCAATAGGGGATGCGCTAGGGAGGTCCCCATATTCCACAAGTGTTTAGCGTCAAAAAGTTGCGGAAAAAATTATATTTTAATGAGTTTTTGGTTTTTGCAAGAAAGCGACGACCTTTTTCAATCTTTACAACATTTCTCTGAACACGAGGGCCTTATTCTAGTTTGTGGGGAGGAGGGGGTGTCGGGTGGCCCAGCTCTTACCTTCAATCAACGCTGCCATTGTCCCGATCATTTCCTGGTTCTGCTCAGCCACGTAGCCGGCCAATCGTTTCTTGGCCCCCTCGTCGAAATAATCTTCGCTTTCTCGGATCGCTCTCATCATCCGCTCCTTCCTCCAGTCCTTGCGGCGACTCTGAAACTTCTCTTGGACGCCGAGAAGCTTCTGCGAAGGGTCCGGAACGAAACGGTAAAAATATGTTTGAGCTGCAAAAGTTGACTTCACCGTTGACGTACACCAGGTTTTGAGGTTTGGGGGGCAAAATATATTTTAGGGAGCGAGATTTTTGTTTTTATTATATGTTTGAAACGAAGTTTTCATTAAGCACAAAATTTGAGAGGTCAGTGCTTTCGAATGCCCCCCGTGGCTACGCCCTGGCGTACACCCGGTGCTTTATTAGATAGAGCACGAAGAAATACAAATAAATAAAAAAATGAACAAATCACCAAAACATAATTTATTCGGATAAACACATCGAGGCCAAACAATCCATGGCAAGAAAAATCTTACAGCATCCGTCATTTTGTCGAGATCCGATCTGATGGATTCATCATCGGAAGCCTGAAGAAGAAGGATCAAAGTCTCTCTTTCTTCCTCATGATTCAACTCCATTTCGTGCAGCAAGCGTTCAGCAGGTGACCCTGAAAATAGAGCAGGAAAGAAACAGATTACATTCTTCAGACATTTTACCCTTATGAGGTGGAGTCTCGTGTATAGAACAGCTTCAAAAAGCAAGGTCGTGATTGAACGTTGCTGGTCTGTAAAGAAAATAAGTAAACCAAAACCACTTAAAGAGAGATAAAAGTGGAATAATAGAATAATATTTAAAACGTTGCTATGGTTTGCACAGCACAAAGAACTTATGTAATTATTTAGAATTACCAAAAACAGTTTCCCAGGAAACATATTCAGACGCCATTGAGTATTTCCCCAACAAAGTAAGCAAGGAAATAACAAAACCACCTTTGCTCGTCTCGGATGTAAGTTTGTGAAGTTTCTCCAATATTTTCGCAGGATCAGTGAGGGCTGCGATCGCTTCCTTAACCTTCCTTCGCGTTTTTCTCGCTTCTAAACGTTCCTTCGCTAGCGCAGCCTGGCGTTGCCGGCTTTCGGAAAAACTGTTTAAAAAAATCACCGGGGTTGTGGTGGATGCTTCAAACTCGCGACGAAATAAATGCCGTTCTAATGGACAGCACATGATGCAAGGAGCATTTGTGGCCTGAGAATGTGACGGACTTCGATCGAGCGCTTGTTCAGTGCTAATTTTCATAAAGTTCTCGTTTGAATTGCTAACGCTAATGGGTTATTTAAAATGTTTATTAACCTGGATGACAAAAGCGCTTCCTGTTGTTTCGAAGCTTGGAAAATAAGAGCAACTGCGCTGTATTTCTCTTCCGTCTCCATCTGGCGACGTTCCCGTCGCAGGCGGGCGAGGGCCACTTGGCGCTTGCGTTCCTCGCCAACGGCGTCATTCTGGCGCCGCAGACCAGCGAGCAGTGCTTCCCGTTCAGTTTCGAGGTTCTGGTCCAACGTGAGCAAAATATTCTGCGGACAGACAAGGGGACGCGGTTTGCTGGTAGCTCCAAAGTTCTAGTCTAGGTTTCTCTAGAGAAGGACCAGCACATCAGCAAAATCAAAATCAACCTTGGCTACGAACAAGCAGCACGCCGATGATAAATTTAGAAAGAAAGCTTTTTGTTTTGCTGTGATTGAAACTGAAAATCTTTTTTGCTGCAAAATTTTAATGATATGTTGAACGAGGAAAATAGCAAAGCGCTTTGGCCACTTCGCGAACAGGTCTGTTCTTCATAACCTAAGGCAAGTCCTGTATGCGCCGAATGCTCGTCAACACCTATTCCAAGGTTTGATTTCAATCGAGAGCTGTAGACTCGTAACCAAGACAACGGAATTAGAACAATTTGAGAACCATTGAAGATGTTCAAGAATTTTATCGATTTCCACAAAAGACAGTGTTGAGTCGATTACTATCAAAACGAATGTCACGCTTTGCTGATAGAGTGTTCTCAGGTCGGTTTGATCGCCAGTTCACATGAAGTTGTTTTTGAACTGCGATCCGTGGTGTGAGACGTCGTTTATTTCACGACAATCGCTAATATATCATCAAGCCTTCCCAGCCAGTCACATCTCAAAACCACGAATTTACAAGAAACTTTCGCTTCTACTTTTCTCCTGTTCTTCTGTGCTTTTTCCTCCTGTTCCACAGCTTCCGCAATCGCGTCGTCATCCACCGAAAGTCCCATCTTCCTTCTCTCCTGGGTCAACCTCCTCACACGTTCCTCCAGGGTCTCCTTCTGTGACGCGCGTTCCTCCCCGAACAATCGAGCGACTTCTGGAAATTCGAATGAATACAAACGTTTCAAACAAAATGTTTTTCTTCATGTGATTTCCGAATTTGTTAAGTTTAGAAATACAGAAGATGAACTTTCTAAGCAACCAGAACTAAAACCTACCTGTTGCAAAATCTCTTTTCGCAAGAATCTTGATATTGGCTACGCAACATCAAACAACAGTGTTTTGCATTATGCATCAATTTTTCCTTCAATATGCTAACATATGTTCTTTTCCCTTTCTTTTATTATTTACTGTAATTGCAAACCACACAATTCTTGCGCAAGTCAATAATTAGCAAGTGGTGAACAAAATCGTTACCTTTCTCTGAAATTGCCAGCTTCGCAAATAGTTCTGCGACTTCATCATGCTTTCCTTGTTGTCGAAGCTTCTTTTCTTTTCGCTTAATTTGCGTAATACGACGTTGTCGTTCTTTCTCAGACAGCGCCTCCCACTCGCGCTCTCCAAGTGTTTTCATTAAAGCCTGAAATGAAACATGTACGGTGCCAATAATGTCGTTTTTCTCAAAGAAAAACTTTTGTGAAAATGATTCTTACAAAGTGGAATCATTTATCTAACCTTCGGTCAGACCCATGTGACACAAATGTTTGAAAACCGATCTACAAACATATCATTACGTGAAGTGTAAACCGGGAAAGCAGCTCCACAAAATAAGGTTCAAGAAAATCCGTAACAGGCGATTAACGAAAAGTAACAGCTTTCTTTCAAAATTGTTTACGATAAAAATTGCAGCATTTGGAAAACTGGACGTTAGGTTTGGAGATGCTAATGAAATTTGTCGGATTTTCATCCGTACAAACAAATATTCTGAAATACTTGACGAAAAACTAAGATATAGGACGTACTTGTTTTCAATGACAAAATAAATACCTTTCCACTCTGCTTAAAACAACACAAACACTTCAAAAAAACAGCAAAAATAAATTTCAAATTTTCAACAGCATACGCAATACAAAGGTTCAATAAATGAAAACTTCCTTCCACATCAATTTCAAGTAATTTGTCGAACATTCCTCACCTCAGCGAGCAGCTTATCTTTCAACGCATCATACTTTTGGTCAAGCGCCTTCATCAACTCCTTCTCCTCGTCCTTTGTTGACGAAAAGCCGCCGGTCCCGAGAAGCGAACCCGCGACGTTGTCATTCCAGCCGTCCACTCTGGCCTGGTGTTGAACCTGCGCCAGCTTGCGAAGAGTGTTTGCGTTCTGTGGGTGATACAATGGATGCAATGTTAAACTATTTGTTAAAGTTTCAGACTAGTTTTCCTTTTAATTGGGATGAACTGCTGATGTAACACTGACGTTGAATCCTGGTTGTAGCGGCAACAACCACATCAAATTGAAAATCTATACGAAACAAAATTCAAGCACTGTGAAACACATACCTGAAAATTTTTTCACGTGTAATTTGTAATAAAAGTTAATAAATTTTATTTAATATTCAACTATTTTTTTTCAGCTCTTTAAAACTCAAATCAATATAATAATTAATAGAACTGATTTAACTCATTGAGGCGAGTCGCCCCAACGTGCCGGTTCGACGTCACAATGTGAATGATTCAGGCTAAATATGCAAATACATTATATCTGTTTCAGATGCTGTCCATGAACAGTCTGTACCTTTTCCATCAAACCTTCCAACAAAAAAACTTCTTCCTTCATGTGGCCGTTGTTCAAATCAGCAAGCATGTGAGCGCAACGCTCCTCTTCAGTCATGTGATTGCTGAAGGCCGATATTTGAAGGGCGCAAGCTTCCTGAAAAAAACAAAAAAAAAACACAAGCTTGAAAGACTGTCTATATCGCGAAGCAGGGTTGTCGGGTTATAAGTAAGGCCCAGCGGTGCTTGAAGATACATCCCCAGAGCCGTGATCCCGCTCCAGTTTGCGGCTTCAATGTTCACATATATCCATATGTGTTGTAAGACGCAAAGTGGTTCTATGCTGGCTGTGACAGCTTATACAAAAGGGAATTCCCCGATCAGAACAGATTCATATTTCTCTCTTGTCAATTCGCGCGGAGTCAACGATAAAAGAACGGATCATCAAAGTAACATAGAACTGCCAATGCTACGTGCAAAAGTCTTTGCGCGGTTAAAGCACAATCATACTGTAGTTTACGTTTTTGCGGCTTTTAAGTATGTGAAAGTAAGATTCTGCTGATCTTATATCTGCGTATTAACCTGATAGCGAATGTAAGCGTGTGTAGCATAGCAAAGGAATTAACGTCGTTTTGATAAACAGCAAATTCATTATGCCTTATTGCAATTATCTGCATTCATAGAACAAACAAATTACGAACAGTTGCAGTTGCATATGTCTGCAACGATGGGAGTACGTTCAGCACAACGCAGTCGGGTTTAAATGTATGTAATCGAGCTGTGGTATGTTTTCATGGTTTGGGTTTCGCTGGATCAGAACAGCTGTGCTTAACAAGGCGCTGTCACTTCAATGCAATCGTTTGCTGATTGAAGCTGTGCACAGGCGTCAGTCTAATGCTTCCTTTTGCAGCCGTAAATACATTCTGCAGAAAACTTCAGGTCTATGCGGAACTATAACTTCTGCGCAACTTTCGATTACAAAAATATGCAAAAAATGTCTGAAGACACGTTTCTAATTTTGTCAATGGCTAGCTGACCATAATCACGAAATGAGGCTAATTCCCGATGCAAAAATAATATTCTTTTAAGAGTCTGTCATCATATCAGCAATAAACCACCTACCTTCAAAATTTCCATTTGCTCACTGGCAGTTTCTTTCAAAGTTTCGGGATCATCGTTCCGCCATTGTTTCCTCACCAGCCTCAAATCTTTCAGTCGCTCACTTCTCGCGCTCTTCGTCTTCTCGGACGCCATCTGGCGGATGTCTGTGCCAGGTCCGGTTGAATCTATAATCTGCGAAAAAACAAGGAAGAAGTATGAGAATGTCTTGACAAAACTGATGGTGATACTGTCTTTGCCACGTGAAATCGGAAACCAAAGACATTTTAAAAATAGGCTAGCGTTTTTTTGTAGACAGACGGGCAAAGATAATGCTTCTGTAGTTGTAGCAAGGACTGACCTCCATCATTGTTTTGCGTTCTGCTGCGTGTTTGGCTTCCATTTCACGCAACACTGCGTCCGCCAGAACTCTGACGTCATCACTGTCCAAATCCAATTCCTGCTCGGCCACGCTCTGAAAACACGAAAGCTCAGTCACGTGACGCATTGCTTGTCGCTGTAGCGAATTGGGTCTTGGTGATCAAACAAACGTGCCGCCACATGAAATTTTTCGACGACAACACTGCGTTTGCCTGCCTCGACAAAGCATGACACACAACAAGCACGTGCTGAGATATTTCCTGCGACGCCAGGAAATCGCAGCGCTTCTTGCTTTAAATCGATAACTAGATCTCACAAGCAAAAGCTATTGGTGCATACTGAACAGCGAACGCAAATACGGTCACCTCAAATTCTAAATCAACCGCCCTCAGTTTAGGCCCGTAACCATGCTATAAGGTTCGGGGGGGGCAAAATACATTTTTAGAGGGGAAAGATTTTTGTTTTTAGTAGATGTTTACAACAATTTTTTCTGCGCACAACAAAATTTGGGAGGGAACAAAAAAATTGGGGTGAGGGCACTGCTCCCGAATGCCCCCCTCCCTGGCTACGGGTCTGCATCAGTTGCAGGCACATTGCTTCCTACACTACTACAGTAGTTCCACCAAACGAAAAAACTGTAAAAACCTCATCCTGTTGTCCGGCAGCTTTCTTGAGCCGCCAAGCTTCGAGTCTCTGTCTAGCGAGTTCCAGCTGACGCTCTTTGTCTCTTTCTCTTCTGCACAAACATAATTTCAGTCACAAAAATGCGGTGAACAAGATGAGCTGCATGGCATGCATACAGGCCAGTGTAACTATCAGGGTAAAAGGTACCAACATGCAACCAACCCCAAGGAATTTTATTGACACACAGTTTATTGCAAAAAGATAACAAAATCACTTTGTCTATTTTACTCTTGAAATCCATTCTCGTTTAAACTAATTTGTACTTATTTTTACATTAGTCAACCACAATATTTAGTCACGACGTAGCTGCACAAATCAGGGTTGGAATTTGTAGGTCTTGCGTTTGTGGTGTGTATACCGGGGGTCACACGATATTTGCACTTGTGCAATAAACTTTCTCGAGTCAAAGAAAACAAATTACAGAAACACGTCTTTGCGCCAATGGTTTATACTTCAGTTCAGGTTCTTTTATACTCGCTTTTGTGCTCCTTTCTACAGTATCACGAGCGGTCTGCGGCGGCCATATCCGTTTATTCTGCGGCTCGGGGTATGCCTACTTTTGCAGCAAATGATGCAATGTCAGTGATGGCGAGTCAATGACAGCACAGCAAGTGATCTGTCACCCGCGCACCGATTAACGCCGAGCACGAGGCTGCATAGGAAAACAAGCATAGGTTGACCTAGCTGGGAATCGAACCCCGTCTTCCAGATTTGGTGGCTCAACCAACTGTTCCACTTTGCTGGTTTTTGTGCGACGGTTTCAAACAAAAACTCACCCAACAAATTTTTCAGGCCCAACCGTTGTCAATGACCACTGTTTCAACCAAACGACGAAGGAAAGCTTATGTGAGAGACTATGGTGTCTGCTCTCAAGTTTTAGGCTTGTTGCACAATTGTATTTTGTCACTTCGTTTGATCAGGGGGGTGGAACCTATTTACCATCACGGGCCGCATGAGTTGTGGAATATTGCTCGGAGGCAGCAAAAACTAATTAATTTTATCTTAAAATTCTACCTTTATCTTCCAAACGAAATAAGGGGAAAAAGTCATGTCAAGGAGCGAGAGAGACTTCTCTTCACTTTGTGCTTATCACGAAGCTTCGATTTGACGCGATCTTGTGTTCTAACTCGGGTAACGAAAATTGTGACGAGGGCCATCTTAAATGTTCACGCGGGCCGCAGGTTCACCACCCTTGTGTTATATAACGGTAAAAGGTGCGAATCACCTG
>Ga0210059_1002829_pt1 | contig 27423 bp, 19 predicted proteins | sample Ectturendosymbi2_FD_188042 | JGI IMG/M metagenome (GOLD analysis project Ga0210059, IMG submission 188042) | Ecteinascidia turbinata endosymbiont from Florida, USA - Sample 2 (SPAdes) (version 2) | ecosystem: Host-associated > Tunicates > Ascidians > Unclassified | place: Key West, Florida... | reverse complement strand
GTCGAGTGTTGTGATTCAACCAAATGTTTGCAGCAGTTCACTGACTTGCAGGTCGTGGCCCCGTCTTTCGATGAGATCATGGAAGACGTGCGTACACGCGTCGGTTGTGACGTCACGTTTAAAGTTAAAGTGGTCGGTTGTCCTTCTCCTGACGTAATCTGGCTCAAAGACAGCAACGAAGTATCCGCGCCCAATGTTACGAGGTGAAAATGATTTTCGTAGTGGGCTGTGGCGTTTGCAGAAAACGTGATCAAATCTAGGTTTAGTGTGAGGTTTTTGAAGCAAGCGTCAGATCCAAATGGCAGTTGAATTAGATGCTATGGGGCCCCGTTCGTAAAAAAATTAAAAAAAAATTATATGGGGCGAAAAAGGGAGAGAACATGAAAGGCGCCAACGCATTACTAGGAAAACAACATCCTCCGTATGTAAAGATGTCAAATGTGCAGCATATGCCTTCTCAGTGTCCATATTTCAGTGGTAGAGTGTCCGCCTCTCAATTGGAAGGTTGGGTGTTCGATCCCCTGCCACTGAGTGAATCGCCGTAGCTCTCTTTGGGCAAGAGCGTTCACGTCAAACTCCCCGGCAAGAAACAAATTTCAGGCTCCAGCCTATTGCCGTCACCAAAAAGCAAATTTAAAAAATGCCTCCTTGGTGATAAACTTTGAAGCGCTAGCTGAAAGAACAGCTATTGGTCGAAACCACAGAACACCTCAGGTTCAGATCAAATAGTTCCGGTATAACTTTGACCCACAACGATCATCTACAAAGTTGCTGCTAGGTGTCGCTGCTCGTGTGCCACTCGCAATGAGCACTCAGCCATTTTTTACGTTCTAATCAGTATCACTTAACCACCTTGACACGCGCCACGCCGTGCTGTTTCAGGTCTTTTAACAAAGAGATGCATTGCCTTGTCATCAAAAACGTGGCGCCTGGCCAAAGCGGAGTTTACTCGTGCGTGGCGAAGAGCGGCGTCGGTGAAGTCGTTTGTAAGGCGGAGCTTACAGTGCTACCGGAGAGCGATCAGTCTTTTTCATCTGATAACGAACATGCTGCTACGAACAGCCAAAAGTTTTGCGGTAAGCTGAATTTATTTCTTGCTCCCTACCAGACCAATAATCACCAACCACTGCTCATTGACCCATAACGTTTTCGTTAGCAGCGTCGTCTTTGGGTTAGGAATCCAGGAAATGACCAAGGTGTACGCCGCCAAGATTTTATTCTGCTCTTCTTTTTAGTGTTTTCGGGGCTTAAAGATGATTTTTTGATAAAAAGCAACAAACAAATTACTACTTCATAGTGCGGAACTGAACCCCATGCTTGCCCCCTATCCCATGTACCATGCTTGCCCCCTATCCCATGTACCATGTACACACGTCTGGATATGCTCGTGAGTTTGCGGATCAGAGATGCCTACTTTCACTTTAATTTCAGTAGAGGAGCACACATTTTTAGACGTTTGTAGATCGCAAGTTCGTTGTTTTAGAAGAAACACAACACAGGGTGACAACGCGACCTATTGCGGTCACAGTGTGATCCAAGAAGCCCCAAACTTGCCGGAAGCCAATCGATAAAAATCTTCGGCTTCATCAGTGCAGGTAAGGCATTCGCAAAACTGAATATAGCACGTTTTGCTTGAAATATAATTTGTCTGCCACGGACAATAAATGATTTCAAAATGAAAGATTTTCATTGGGCATCCGACCTACAGAAAGCAATACGTTTGGGTAAAAAACAAGAACGCTCCCCAGCAGACCGTCACCTAATCCGCAATCAGAAGCTGTTCTTGTTCGCTGTACTTTCTACTTGCATTTTATGAAACGTCGGTCACCAGCATTACGCCGACATAAATGTATTTGTCTGTTGTCATTAACACAGCTTTCCTATGCATCGTTTTTCGCTGTTTGAAGCTGCCATCAGTTGGCATTTCTTCAATACCTGTCTTCCACCAAAGCCGCTCATGAGCAAGCCGCTTTGAAAACCATCACTGAAGTTCAATTCCGCCACAGCCTGTGGTTGTGGTACAAGTAAAACCCGGGACTTTTTAACTGTGAAGTTTTGCTTTAAAAAATGGCGGATTCAAGTTTTGAGAATTGAGGGCTCTAGGTTTGCTGTGATCTTTCCAGCAATCTTCCTACCGTGCAAGCTTTAGTGACTATTGCGATGATTGTGAATTACACATATCCACATTTCAGCAGTAAGTCCCGCAATTAGCATCAGTTTTTTGTTTTTACGCTTTTGGTGAGACCAGCATTATGGTCATAGCGTGTACTTGAAAATACAGCTGGCGTAGTTTCTCCAAATCTTGATGTAGTTATTCACCATTTCAACCGTAACTTCTTTCTTGCAGTTTTCGGGACTGAAGATGCGTAAATTACGTGTAATCGATTTCCGGTTGAAACACTTTGCGAATTGATTCAACTGCGTCGTCCTTGTGGAGACTTACTGGTGGAATCAAGCTTTTTTCATGAATATATTCGGATTTATAATAAAATTGCCTCCAGAGAAACAACTAAAATTAAAAAGCCTTCATACTCTTTTCTGCCAATTTGTAAATAGGATAGCAAATCATTGGAATGTATAAAACACTTCATGATAATTAACTCTTTTTGGCCGGTATTTTTAGCTCGTCAGATATTTTCGATGTGGTCAAAAGCTGTAAAATCATTTCCAAGTTTTTGTGTTTTTGTCTCGTGGGGGTCTGTGAACAGTTACTGTTAAACTCTCTCAACAGCAATGTATAGCGCAGCATTCGGCAACGAACATTCGCTGTTTTGCGTCACAGACGATTACGTCACGGGTGCGGTGATCGCCAAAGGCTCGTTTTCGACAATCAGAAGCGTGGTGCGAAAAATCGATGGAAAAAATTTTGCTGGGAAGTTTGTTCGTAAAAAAGGCGATGCGAGAAAACAGACGGAAAACGAAGTGCATTTCCTGCGCAGGTAGATGTGGCGGTGTGAGGCCCTGTTAATATCAGGTCAAATCACTGTTTCCTTTTGAAACATCCAACAATAAATTTGTTATTGAAAATTTTCGTTCACTGATAGTCAGAAAGATATAGGCCGTTTCCTTAAGCAACTCATTCTGTGAATAATGCTACCGCTTCTTCTACTTTCACTTTCAGAATACAGCATCAAAACGTGGTCGCCTTCTACGGTTATTATAGTCATGAGAAAAAATACAAGACCATCGTCTTAGAACCGTGCGGCCAAGAGTTGTTCGACTTCTTTCTGACCTTAGATGAGGTCACCGAAATCATGGTATGCTGAGAAAAAAAATCCACCTCCTTTAAGATTTTCACTTGCTTCCGCAATCATTCAAACTTCTTTGCTCCTTTAAAGTTTTTAAAAATGTTTGTTTGTATCGGTTAGTACAGGGCTTCCCAACCTGGGGTACATACATTTGCTTATCTGAAGGGGTGCATTTAAGGTTATCAGGAATGTTCCGCTTCAGATAGAAGATAAAAATATATTTGCATATTATTTGTTTCCAAACAATTTTAGACATATCAGTTAATATTACTTTCAAAAGTCAACACATGCTTATTGTTAAATATATCTACGAATAATCATAACGAAATATTTTGTCATAAGAAATTTTAAGGGTACATGTTCATCGTTCGAAATTCTGAAGGGGTAGATGCTTATCTGTTGAAATGCTGTAGGGGTACATGCTGATCTGTCGGAATACTAAAGGGGTACATGGTAAGAGAAAGGTTGGGAAACCCTGGGTTAGTAGTTATCTGGAAACGTAGTGTCTATTTGTGGGTACAGTCGGTTGGATGTTAACATCAAACTTTATTTTTGCGCCCCCGCATCCCCAACCAGCCTCGTGACTGTGTTATTTTGTCACGCTTGTTCAGGTTGCCGGATATATGAAGGAACTGTGCGGCGCCTTATCTCATATCCACTCTTTGAACATTGTTCATCTTGATATCAAACCAGAGAATTTGATGTTGTCGAAAGAAAGCCACAGCTTAAAACTCATAGACTTCGGTTTTGCAAAAGATTTAGGCCAGGTAAGGCTTTTACGTATGTCGTCAACCGTAGTTACGCAAACACTTGCATGCGACGTTTTTTGTGTTGAAAAATATAGTTTTAAACTCTTCTCTTTTGCTGTCTATCGAAAGGAATCTTTTCACAACCAAGAATCAGACACTACGATCTTTGTCAGAGCATAAACGAGTATTTCGCCCACGATGGAGGCATCATCAGCTCATATTCAAATAGATACTCTTTTCTTTTAATTTGTATTACTTTAATTTTTTTTCACCTCACAGACCCCGCATGCTTTTATTTTACGTCACGCGTTTCGACTGAGTAAAAAGCAACCACAATCGAAGTTTATTCAAATAGTACAGAGCAGTTTTTCGAATCCATTGTTGCTTCACACTTAAATGACAATGTTTCTGGCGTACTTGTTTGCGGTCACTTGTTGGGCGTTGTGTATTGTCAAACCGAGCAAACGCCCACTCTGGTTCATCTGCTTTACCACCTTGACAAACGTAGCTAGATGTGTTACATTTTTTTTGCTAGAAACGCCCTTGCTACTCGGATCAAGGCATTCCCGACTTCGTAGCCCCTGAAATCATCAATGACGAGCCTGTGACGCCGCTGAGTGACATGTGGTCGGTCGGAGTGATTACGTATCTCGCGCTGAGCGGGATTTCCCCGTTTTGCGGAGAAAAGTAAGTTTGTGTGAAGTGCAGAAAGGCTGTGCATTTGATTAAACCGCATTGCCTTTTATGGGAGGAACGCGACAGCTAAGTAATTAGCAGCACTGCTCTTTTAACAAGAGCGTTAACCTGGCCGTGTGACCAAGGGTTAGCAAAACAGATTTGAGAGTGTGATTGTTTTTCAGAAGATTTATTTCTGAAACTATTTTTCCCTGAGACTTCAAATAGAAATTAAAAAGTTATGATTCTACTTTTTTGAATGTCAACGAAATTCCGCTTGAGCGACATGACTAAAAATTTTGAGAGTGAAATCAGAACACGTCGTAGAGATTGTTGCAACAAACGGTTAGATCAGTTGAAAATGCCATTGAATTATTTTTGATTTGCTGGGCAAAACGTGCTACTTTTCTCGGAAACAAAGTTGTATTTTGGATCATCGAAATCGTCATCTGAATGCTTGTCTAAAAAAAAACGTCAACACACTTTTGTTCAGCGATCAAGCGACACTGTACAACATCCGGGAATGCGATTGGTCGTTCGCTCACAAAGAGTTTGCGGACGTCACCGAACAAGCCAAGCTCTTCGTCACCAGTCTGCTCACTAGCGCACCTAATGATCGGTTGTCTGCCGATCGGGCACTAAGTCGTGCGTGGATCGTCTCGCCATCGAAACAACGTCTTGCCATTGAACGCTTAAAATATTTTCAGTCCAGAAGAAAATGGCAGGTAGGGAGGACCTATAATATAAGGCAAACCGTGTGTTGATCACTTTTGCTTGAGAATTACTACGCTACTTGATTAAAACACCTTGCGATGCATATTCAGTGGGCAACACGTATACTTTAAATGCGATTTTGTATTTTGCCTTTTTTCTGCTTTGAAACACTTTGTTCAATGGTACTGGCTTATTCGTGCATTCTTGTGATTCAAATCACGAAGTAACACGAATGCAGCAAGAGAAAAAGCAACAGCATTAAAGAGCAGAAATGCATTTTATGTTGATGAAAAAATACAAAACATCAGAGACCCAAGGTTTAGCAAATTGATTATTGTGTCCAATACAGATACTTTCTACCTTTTTGCGGTGCTTTTTAATGCATAGTTTCATTTGAGTGTAATTAAATAATGCCATTTTCGATCTTTTTCTTTGTTTCCTTTCAGTAGTCTGTTCAGAGTTACTACTACCACTTTCTTCCAGTTATTTTAACTTTTTATCTGTAAAAATGGCGTTTTCACTCACCTTTAGCGTTTTCACTCACCTTTAGCGTTTTCACTCACCTTTAGCAACGGCATAATGGTCGCAGAAAAGAGTCATAATCTGATCTTCACGAATATGTAAACTACGCAAGTTTTCATAATTTCAGCGATCCTTGGTAACTGAAAAGTCCACACTTGTTTCTCGATCCATTACCTCTTTACTGAGGGGAGACTTTGACTCGACGTCACTGAACGTTCCGCGTAACGTCATCGGTCTCTCGAGGGAATTTTCCGATTCAGAGTCTGACGTCGGCAGCTCATCGGAGAAAGAAGAAACAAGGAAGGCAGGAACGGCAGTGATGGTGAGAGCACCATGCATCGGCGACAAACCTTTCAAATATTAGTAAACAGGTTTAAACTGGGAAAACGTGGCTCTCTAAATGAAATAAAACTGCCATGATTTCAGTAAAAGTTAAGTTCAAAATTACAAAGTTGTATTTATTTGGACAATTTCTATGCCGGTTATTTTTTCAAACGATTGATCGCTTCAAACACTTGTGAATTTTTAAACTGCTGAAACAGGGTTTTCTTTCTTCTTTTGTTTCAGACTGAACCTAAATGGACAAATAATCGAAATCAGCCATCATGCACCCAACCGTCCAAACCTATTCTTTCCACAGCGATGCGAAAACGTGCACTTTTTGAAAAGTCTCGCAGTTACAGCGGGTCCATGGACCGGCCTCTTCAAATCGTCACTGAACCAACAGACGTTGTTGCTGGTAAAGTACAGTGTTCCGTGCTACGTCTGCTTGAATGGGACCAGCGCTTAACACAAATCAGACATGGGACTTTAAATTTATTTGACATTATTTAAAAGCTGATGATGTAAAAAAGGTAGTTTTTATGATGTAACAAGCTTTGCATGAACGTACCTGGCACACAGATTTGCCGACGATTGTCAGGAGTGGGAGTGGAGGTTGGAGAGGCGGCAAACTCTCGTCTGTCGGCAAAAAGGTGCGTTGTGCTTCTTGGAAATTAATTTTCAGAAGGCCGTTTCAACGGCGAGCATTGGTTTGAAAATAGAAACGATGTTCAACCATCAGTGCAATGCGTTGTACTTTTTGCATCGTGGATTTTCGACGTTGGCCCCTTTCGTTATGTGAAAGTCTGTGACTCTACGCGATCAATAAACTGAAGCATGTGATGCGCCCAACTTGTCAGGTATGTGCTTTAACGTGCAAGCTGTGGTTGAGGAAAGTTTTCAAAAACTTCATGACTGCATTTAAATTGTTCACAAATAAAAACCTGCTTTTGAACAACCGCCTTTGCAACGTCAACCACAAACAAACCGCTGTGCGCGTTGAATCAGTTTTCGGTCGAAATCGAACTTGTTGGACCCTCTGAGATCAGCCGCAACGCGGCTAAAGAGATTTGAACAGCTTGTTCTGTGTTTAAGGTCAGTTTTGAAGATGAGGTGCATTCGGCGGCGACCACTCCTGAGAAAGAAGGTTTTCCTCTGAAAAGCATACAGACCTCGCATCCGGTCAATGCACCGTCGTCACGAACAGACAGTTTGAGTTTGGTAAGTGAGAGCGAGATCTCTGTAACGTAAATCGCCCGGTTCTCTTTCTTCCCATCCTTTCTACACTTTTTACAAGATTCGATCGACCTTACGCGTAAGGCATTGATAGGCTCTAAATTGCATGTAAGTCCTCTTTATGCAGTTAAAATTTTAATTAACTTACGCAGAATAGAGCTCTGACAAATAACCATGGATGTAAAATTTCTAGAATGCATAGCATGCACGTATCATATTACTTTCTAACTAAATATTTTTGACGCCAATTATGAAAATCAACATTCGCAGTGAAAAACTCGGTGCCAGAAAGAACTCGAAATGGATGCAAACTAAAACAACAAACACTTCGTTGCTACAAAACGAGCATCTCAGTAAAAACCACGCTTTTCATAGGTTTGCCTTTCATGCAACAGCTGAAGCAAAATTTGACATAATAAGTGCAAGCTGGAGGTCGACGTACATTGAGAGATCGACGTACGACGCACAGCAGAAGCCGCTGCAGAAACTGCCGTCTTGAACTTTTAGCGACCTTTGACCTTTGTCACGACCAGCCAAACACTTCAGAAGCAAAATCGCTTAGGAGGAAAAAATCTATTAAACTATCTGAAGGCCTGCACAAGCAGAAACGTTTGGCGCGAAGATTTATTTTCAGCAATTGCAAGGGGTGGCAAATTGCCGGTTATCCTTCGTAGATTCAGCCTTGGCTACAATTAGAAATCCAGGACAGCTCAACCTTTTTCACGCCACCTATAATAACGTGTCCATTATTACATGTGACAGAAACGAGTGGATTTTTCACAGCAGCCTATATATAGCAATGTGTTGCAGTGGCATAGCGCGAATCACGCAAGAAACAAGACCAGGTTTGTAACTCGACTAATTATTACTTAGCTATCAAACAGGAACGGCAGATCCATACTTAGAATATAGGGAAGCATTGGGTAAAGGGGGCACCAGTTTGGTGGAAACGTGTACAGTATCTTGAGTAGCAAGGGAGAGAAGCCAGGAAAGTGGGTGCCATTTTATGAGGCACGACCTTTGGGGGCAACTGCCCCAAATCGTCACTTTGAATCCGCCTCGTGTAGGCGCTATCTGGTAAAGTTATTGATGATTCTCAAATCAGCCCATGAGATGTTCGCATGAGTGGGTTGAACTCCTTGTTTTCACATGAATTGAAGAGATTAGTCATAACAAAATCTGTGCTGCTTCCTCTTCTTCTTTCTTATACATAAACAGGAGTACATGTTGGTCAGAACTTGGATTGAGTACGGTATTCCAAAAGAGCAGGGTTGTCTATCTCATCAATGTGGCACGGAGGTTTGAATTTGGTGCAATCATGCAAGATGTGGTGTGCAGTCTGCACCTTGCCACATTCAAACAAATCTGAGCTTCACGGGCCCATTAATTTCATGTTGGCCGCAAATCGGCCACCACCAGTCCTCAGGCGGTTGAGCTGAACCCAGGCATTCCTGGGGAGGTCGCAACATGGTGGTTGTGGGTCGAATGCGGGAGTGAAGGATTGGTGCGGTTGGTTCCCCGTTGTTTGACAACAATGCCACAAAGGAGCGAAGAGGTTCCTGGAGCGGAGACGTTTAGGAGAAGGTTTTAGTCACAACGTTTCGTGTAGGAGATGTTTCGGATTGAGGGCTTTGGCGTAAAGTCTCAAGCATGAAGCACTGCGCCTTGTCTCAGATGGGCTAATGCCAGATAGAATGGGCAAGAAGGAGGTGGGTGTGCTTCGCAGGCAGCCAGTGATAACGCGCATCGACTCGTTTAAAGGTACATCGATGTGTTGTGTGTGAGCGCTGCGGCACCACACTGGGGCACAGTACTCTGCCGGAGCAACTGCAAGCGCCAAGCAAGAGGTTCTGCTGACTGATTGAAAGCTGCGCACCAGGGGAGATATACCGAAACTTGTTGGTGTTGCTGATGACCTTCCAAAGTCTTCGCCGCCTGAGCAAGACTTTGCGCTCCATTCAGATCTCCAAAATTGATTTGGAATTTATCGGTCTGTTTCAATAAACCGTAATGTTGGTGTGCTGCAGTGTTTCTTAAAAAAAGACTTTTGTAGAGATTATTGCTTCGGTAACCAGTATTTCGGGAGATGACCTCAAATACTTTCCACCTCAACAGTCAGTGTATGCTGAAAGCAAATATTTTTAGTAAGTTATAAGTCATGGGTAGCTTAGCGTTGCTAGGCTGATGTGTTCATATTGGATCAACGCTTGACACTGCGCGAATAACCATTTTGGTTTTATTTGTTTCACTCGTTTGTCTCACGGTTCTGACGGTCACTCGCCAAGCTGTTCAGCAAAGTAAACCGTTACCAGTCGCAGATATTTTAGTCGCTATATAATATTGTTCCAGATACAGTAGAATGTGGAAAGTAAACTATTTGCTGTCTGCACATGATATGCAGAAATAACGTAATTTGACTGCATGGTGCGTACTTGTTTGCGTTAAGCAGGTTTATCGGCATCGAAATGTCCGTTTGTGGACGACCTGTGAAGAAGTTGGTTTGTAGAAGCAGACAAAAGACTTTTTACATTTTTTCCAGACATTTTGTTACCAGCAAGATGACGCGAACGTCAACCACTCAGAAACAGCGTCCGAAAAAGAAAAGTAATTTTACAAGAAAATGGTTTAGAATTGCTGTACCAGTGACTTAATGTTGGCGTGATCAGTTCATAACCGTTTTTTCCGAGACAAACGCTAAGGAAAAATTTGCAAATCAATTGAATCTGCACTGGAAACTAGATTGCTTTGTCTTGTGCAAGAAGGACGTTTTAGTGTATCCTTTCTTGATACCCTGAGTTGGCTGCAAAGGCATTTTTAATTAACTTCACAACTCTTGGTCTCACCGATATCAATGTTAACAATTTTATGTCAGAAGATGTTATCAGCAAGGTCGATGACGGTTAACAGCAGCCGGTTCGGCCAATAACCAGTCGGAGTAAATGCTTCATAAACCGAGACCCGGACCTTTTTGCGCTGTATCCTTTATGACAAGCATTAAAACGTTTATGACCTTTCGCCTGCTGATACTGCAAATGATCAACGTACAAATTCAAGCCGATGATCTCTTTCTTTTTCAGAAGATTGAACGATGGCGCTCTCGCAGCGATGAACTGTCGTGCTGTTGTGGTGGACGAAGACGTCAGTCCCACCACGACTTGTTGCGTTCATCGCGACATTTGGGCGCGTGGGTCATCGCGCGGCCAACCCTTGCGTGGCGACGTCGCAGGCTCCCTTTCGACGGCCAAGAAACCCACTAAGGGGATTCTAAAAAAGAGCCGATCTGTCGACAGTCGTGAGTGTCGTGATGTAGTTGTGATGTCAAAGAGTGCATGTGTGATGTCATATTATATCTTCGCTTGTCCGCAGCTACGACCGGTCTATGTCCAATCGCGGGTTTACGACACCGAATAGTAGGAGATGGGAAACTGTGATCTTAGGTTTCAACTTTTAACAAAGCTGTTAGTAGTGACAAAAAACGAAGATTTTCATTTTGATTTTCGGCTGCTGCTTGAAATGTTTCTGTGTTCAGCTTTAAGAGAGATGGAAAATACGGGTGAAGACAGCCTTAATGTTTTTCGCCCCATGTACCCATTTCTGCAAAGAGCAACAAATGAAGAAAAACCCGTTAAACGTTCTGCGTACTCATTGAACGCGCTTGCACGTGGACAGTGGCCACGGCAGCCAATGACATTGCTGACTATTTAACTATGGTAGAGTGAGTAAAGCACCGATTACTTACTCTGCCTGGAAGGTTCGAGTTCTCATTACTGCTTCCTCCTCCGCCAAACTTTAATGTTTTGCGAACAGCCGCAAAAGTACTTTTCTTCGAGGATGGGTGCCTCGAGACTGGACATCACTATACGAAAACATTTTCCAAGTCGGTATCGCCGGATGCAGACGTAAGCTGAAAACATTTTTCATATGTTTTTTTTTTAATAATGATGACTTGCCTTGAAACCGGTTGGCCACCAATGATCTTTCGGGTTACTGCAAAATTTCCACGTTGTGCAATATTTTTTCAGAAGGACCCACTCTGTGACCTTTGGCCCAATCTTTTCAGATTATCATCCTTGTTTGCAATCTTTTTCTCAAAAACTCCTCTCTGCGAATCACTTCTTAGATCTTGCGGATGTCTTGCCTTCAAACCCTCGATAAGGGGCCGGTGTTCAAAACAATGTTTTACACAGCTATGGATTTGAACAAAAATATAAAGTCGCCAGATAGTCACAGTGGCGAAGTAATATTGAAATAAGATGCGCAAGGAAACATGCGTGTGGTGTAGTGCTTGTCATAGTCCAAAACCTGACACAAACAAGACGTTGACGTGAATCGCAAACTTCAGCCACATCACTGGCAAGTCGACCGGAGTAACTTTGTTTCCGAAACCACAAACAGACCTTACGACATTGACAGAAAATTTCGAAATTTTGTAATAAGTAAGACGCCTCAGTGCGCGGTGCGCTAAAATAAAATTCCAGCGTGTATTTCAACTCAATTGTCTGGTTGCGTATTACGATATAAACAGAGCTGTACAAGTATCGTCCGCTTGCTGCGACGATTTACCTTTCCTGTGTCGTATCCGCGCAGTCCTCGCCCGGGATCAGGAAACTTTCGAAGGCAGCGAAGCGTCGTCTTCAGTTCCGTCGCGGCCAGTCGGCCGAATCCGCTCTCCAGCAACTCAGGCCACGCTGCGGGGGGTTGCGAGGCCCCCTGCTGGAACGACGCATTGACGAAGACTCTGAGAATTTGACGGCGGGTGCGCGAATGCGCACCTCACCGGCAATCAAAAAAGGTATTGAGCGCCCTTTTGAAATGACAGGGTTACCCACTCGTTATGGTATATATAGTCGGGCAATATATGATTCTATACAACTTCGAGTATTGTTTCGTCAGAACCGGTTTAATCCGGATGTGACCTAATCAACTGGTGCGGTTGAATTTTGTTTCGGGAGTTGAAAGTCAGTCGAAGAATTGGTAAAACTAACTCGACGTTTAGCGCAAACGTGGACAACAACCCTGCAGAAGATCGCCTTGACTTATTGGCACTTTTTCTACCCTAGCAAAGCTTTGCTTTGTTCAGCACCATTTTTACATACCAAAAAGTAATTTAGTGACTGATGATGTCACTGAGTCATAAGACCTTTTTCATGTTTGTTTCGTCGACAAAAAAACAGGTATAATTGATTGTGCTGTTGTAGTGCAATACGCTTGACAAATGACTTGTCTAATTGCATACTAGTAACTGCAATGCTGTCTTTCCGCCCGCATGCATTGTCAGGACCGATTGACTTCAGCAACGTCCTGTGTAGCGTCTCACAAGCGCCAGTCCATGGCTCTTTAGTGCTTACGATTTATGTATACGATCTTCCCAATGCTCCCTAGCCATGCACAACTCTGTTTGCTGATGGCAGGTAATTACTTCATTATATACTGCAGAAGTGCAAACGAACTCTATGCTTCGATAAGATGTAACAAGCGATCTGTTGATTACTCATACCTTCTGTCATGATTCTCTTTGGTAGAATTCTTTCAGTCGATGAAGTTGACTTATTTATAACGAATCCAAAGTTTCAAACTGACCACATTTTGTACTTGGTCCAGCAGTTGAAAATAAACCTACTTGGAAACGCCACAAATCGACTCTATCAAAAACTTACAAATGGATATTGAATGATGTGCGAGCTAATGCTTTCTGAAGATCATTAAACTGCATAGTTATGATTCCCATTACTCCATTCACTTTTGCAATACTGCATTGTAACGTGGGGATTTATTTATTTATTGTTTTATATAACTCAGCCACAAAAACTAAACAATACAAAAAGCCATCGTGCAAAAAGTAACCAACTGTCAGTGGAAATTATAGCAAATAAAAACAAAATGGAAAGAGAATTTATCAATGTTAACGAAGATTGTCACTGTGTCGCATAGGATTGAAAGACCATGGCGGGCATCTATAGCCAACCAACCCCGAATAGATGCAAAATGTTTCTGCAAAATGAGGGGGCTGCAGGTTCTGCTGGGCTGAACAAGAATTCAGCTGATGGTTGTGAGCAAAAGATGTGCCAGTTCAGTGAACAATTTTTGTAGCAACGTGCAGTCCCCAACACTTGAAAGCGTTATTGTTGCAATCTTTCAATCAAAAGTTAAAATTGCATTGTGGTGGTTGGCGCTAGTCAGATACTTCAGTCGCAAAGTAATTAGTTTGTGTTTGTTTTCATTGTATTCTTAGAATTTACTTTGCAATTGTAATTAAACTGTATAGATGCCTGCGATCTGTACTGCCGGTTTCCTTTTTTCTTTCGATGATATGTATGGGTTGCAGAGCTGTGTTTGATGCAGCGGTGTGTATCAATGCACTGTAATCCTATGCTGCCTTCTGCTCTTTGTTTTTTGTACTGTATTGCAGTTTATACTGAGCCATGACTGCAAGAAAAACTCAAAATAAATCATTCATTTCCTGTGGTCAGTCGTTTTTCAAGATGTGTTGATTTTGTTTCCTGTCAAGAAGTACAGCTAACCGTTCGACCTGTATCGCATATTGCAAACCGTTCGAGTTGTGTTGCATATCACTCGTCTCGAGAATTATTTCTTGATACGGTGCTTGGGCGCCGTTACAGCAAACAGGGATGCCAAAGATCTGTAGCCTATACTATGCTGATTTCACTGGCGTTGATAAAATACACATTCACAAAAGAAAAACCAAAACAAGTCTCCAATTGCTACATTTTAAAATTGGACATTTCATTTTTGTGCCTTTGGAATATCTGCTGAACAGACTGTGGTTTGCCACTGAGTTACCACATAAAACTTGTAAAAGCTTTGTTTATGTTTCTGGCAGTGTTATCAGTTGACAAGCTGCCTTTCATCAGCACTGGGAATTCAAACATCCACTACACCGCGTTGCAAAAAAGTGAGGATGCTGAAAAGAACGTGATATCATAGTTCATTGTGAAGCCAAGTTTCTGCCATTTTTGTTAGCTGTTCTCGTAATTAAAACAGACAACTAAGTTCGCAAGTTTTATATCACGCATGAGTTTTACCGCTTTCAAAAGCGCTCTGTGTTATTTTTTTGCTGTTCTTTAGCTGACGCAGTAATTTATTCGAAATAAGCTTAAGGACACCCGTCAATTATCCACAAACGAAAGATTTTCCTGAAAAAACAGTGGCCATTCCTATCGAGATTCACTTCGGTTCATTGAGTTTTGAAGCCATTTCTTTCGATGTTAAGTAGAAACTACGCAGGAAAATAACACTTGTGATATGGAATCCATGGGCACTGTAGGAAGAACAATGGATGCGTAGCTGGTGCAGTTACATATCTGGACTTGGGGGTCGGTATATGACTGTATTCCAAACTTCGAATTAGACCACAGTGAAGAATTAACATAAACACCAACGCAGTTGCATTGAAATTGAGAAAAGCGATTTCAGCCAAGCGGAAACGTTACCATCGCAACGATGTTCACCAGGTCCTCCCGGATCTCCATCCCGGCCCGAGATTATGCGCGGACAAGATGGCGAAGCATGGATTGCATGGAAACCGCCTGCAGGCAGTCAGGACTCCGACCTTTTACGCTATTTCGTAGAATACCAGGACTCCGGTTAGTAAATTAAATATCGACTCTCGCTTGCAGTTTTCTCGAGTTCTCTGACTGCTTCAAGCAACACTGCCGCATCTGAAGCTTGCGACATTTTTCTTCGTAACAGTGTAGTTCTGACTAGATACGCATTATTTTAGGGAGTGGATCTTTCCAAGTCGTTTTGAAAAGGTGCCAAATTGCCCGAAAGAGTTGTTGCAAGCACATTTTACTCTCTGCTAGAGAAGTTATAGTCTTGAGAAAGCATGAGGAGTAACTACAACGGTGTTAAAAAAGCTTTCAAACTTAGCAATCAATTTGGCGCCCTATTTTATAATTGCCTCCCAAAAACGCCAGGTCTGTATCCCCCAAAACACATAGCGTGCCTGATTACAAACCATCCTAAAGGTCTTTCGCAGAATTTAACCTTTTCGTGAAGACAAAACCGCCCGTAGTCCATCAACTTGTTTTTTCTTTTATATATGTAGTGAAGAAGACATGGACGCCGTGTGACGTTGCCATCTATGACACCGTCTACCACGTCACCCAACTCAATCCGTTTTTAACTTACGTTTTCCGCGTGGCGGCAAAAAACAAAGTGGGGACTGGACCGTACAGCGATGTCTCTGCGCCAATATGCTTCTCCTGAAGCCTGTGGTCTTTGACTAAACCACGTGCAACGGTTCCGCACAGAAAAGGAAAACCGTATGGACTTCACAACATACCACTGCACGTTTTCATTGGAATTTCCGCCAGAAAGCGATGATTGGTGTCACAGTCTTATAAATAAGCAGTGGCTTATTCTATTCAACCTGTCATGCTTGCATTAACAGCGCTCAGTTTTTCAAGGAACGAGTGGGATGATGTCATTTTTTCTTCTACGAGCGGCTGTGGAGGACGAGAGTCGTTCATTTTCATGGCATTGCAAAACGATAATGCCTAAACAACAACATTGTGTTCAAATGCCACATTTTTGTAGTTGTTTTGACGAGAAACCAGCGAGCAAACGATCTAGCTGTGAGAATTCTCGCTGTACCAATGCTTAAACACTAATTAGACGGAAGACAATCGTTTTCACGTGTGTAGTTGCTGCCTTAGCCTTATTTCTTTCAAAAATTGCGTTCAACAAAACTTATTGGTTGAGGCGTTGAACCTGACGTGATTGGAGATAAAACAATTTTGGAATTGTAAAGTGATATTGAAAAGTTATGCGTGATTCAAATATGTGTTTAAGTGCTTTTTTGTCTTGAATCCGTATTTGAGTGTTTTAAATTTTAACTTCTGGAAATTCACTAATTTGCATTCGAGTGCTTTTTTAGGTCTTAAAAATGCCTTTTCAACATGTCAGTGACCAGAGCTAATAGAGAAAATATTCTTTACGTGTGTTTAAGCGCTCAGGCAGGCCTGGGGTGGACGAAGGTTGTGACCTGCCTCGAGAAATGTGTTAAGACTACAAATTCGTTTTGCAGCATGAAATCCACAAATTATGAAGAAGCAAAAAACTTTCATACAATGCCAAAATCTCAGTTGAAATGAGTTCTCTTTAGCCATTCAGTTGGAAATTACGTAAAAACAGATCTTGTGATTTACCAAGTTTCGCTTTCTCCAACGTGCCTGACAATGAATCGTTGTTTCGCCATAAAATAAAAGATGGCATTCTCAACCTTAGAGAAGGTGGTGCCTTTAAAGTTTTGTCTTTACCTCGCTGATGACATTTTGAAGCACGTAGGCTTTAGCCCACTGGTTCCCAAACTTTTTCTCATCGCGTACCATTTGTGGGACCCATACGATCACCACGTACCACCTTTCTCCAGGAAAAACTCAATCTACCAAATATACAATATATAATTCGAATAATTATATTTGGAATGGAATTATGTATTGTATATATGAATTATATTATTATATTGCATATATTCTATCAAATATAATTCGATCAGAAGTTTGGAAAACCAGAATTGACACAAATGCGACATGAAGAAAATGCCTGTGAGAAATTATAATGGCCATTTTAAAAACCAACAAGGGAAGTACAAAAAACTTCAGGAATTAAATAACAGAACCCGATAAGTAAAAATAATAGCTATAAATATATTTTTGTGAAGATAAACAGAAAGTAGTAGGCCTATTCGAGTACCAGCTTGAAGGCCTTCCACAGTTTGGGAACCGCTGCTTTAGTCGAATAGACTGATGTCTCGAAAAAAGTGTTTGATCGCTTAAAAATATTCCTGTTAATGCTTGTAGGAAAGTTTTTGCCAGATACGTGTGAGAATATTTTGCTGGTAATGCGTGAAGTACGTCAAAGCAGTGCCTTTCGGACAGGTGCTTCTACTTTTCGATTGCTTTCCGAAATGAAGTCGAAGTCTATAAACAAAATTAACGATCATCTTATAGGCATCTTTGAGTCGCTTTATGAGCTATGACAAAATCTCCGGCCCTTACTTTCGCCTGCAATGCGCTCGAGACCGTATTGTAAAATCTATGGAGGCAGCGCTTGATGCAACGTTAGCAAAGCTAGCGTGCTGGGCGTACTGCAAGCAAACTTCGACAAAAGAGCGTAGTGTTGATAAAAATGTACTAAGTATATAGAGCACTCCACTTGAGGTGCTGTATGAAAGCGGGCTGTTGTTTTGCGCTGTATTAAGCTACTGTTCTTTTCCGATACCAGTGAAAAATGTAGCTTGTGCCATATTTGTCTCACCACGCGGAAGGTTATGTGCGACTGCAATCGGAATATTCGTTTCGAGGGGACTTGTGAGTGGCATATCGATTTTACGTCTTCTTCAAATGACAAACAACGTTTCACGGCAAAGACTGGCCACGGTGCGAATACACTCTTGCGCACAGTAATGGACGACCACACCAAATAAATTGTCTCATCCCAGCATGCTGATGATCAAACTGCTGGTCACCTTCCGCACTGTACCGTTGAGACGTCCCGGATGTGTCGATTTCATTAAAACTGGAACGGCGTGATTATGTTTGCAAATCAATTCGTCGGAATTACATTGATTAGAATTCTTAAAACAAGAAGGTCGTCGAATGAAATCGATGGTTTTTGCCGATTGGTTGCAACAGATTGCAGCATTGGCGTTTCGACTGTTGCTGCACATTCCTTAGGGATATGAGACAAAAAGGGCTGTGTGTGAAAAACGTTTGTAGATTTCCTCGCTCCGTATGCGAAATCAAACTTTCTTACATACCGTGTACGCTGCCACTCTTGCTGAAAACTCTGAGGAAAGCAGTAGATGTTTCGCGTTTTTTAAAATTGTTTGTTTTTGTCATACCTCGCGGCCATCCGGTAAACATTAACGAATCGTCTTCCCGACCTCAGGGCGACAGCTATGCGTTCGCTGCAGTAGTTTCATCTGAATTTTACGGTAAAAATATTAAGAAATCAGTGAATATATTCCCTTTCAATCAAAGCAAAAATCCGATTCATGGTCTTTAGTGTTTTGCAAAGGTTTTGTAATTCGGCATTTGTACCCAGGCCCGTAGCCACGGGGGTCATTCGGGGGCAGTGCCCCCCAAATTTCTTTTGTGCCCTCCCAAATTTTGTTGCCCCGAGAAAAATTTGTTTTAGGTCAGGCTTTTTTTAAGGAAAATGTTAGGTACCCGGTATGGATCTGTAGGGACCCGATTTCTCTGACGCTAGGGCCCCGATTTTCTCAGATATTAGGGACCCGATGCTAATTTTCTTTGATTCTAGGGACCCGATTTAAAATTCTAGGGACCCGATTCGGGTCCATAAAACGCCTTAAAAAACCCTGTTTAAGCATATAGTAATAGCAAAAATCTTGCCCCCCTAAAAATGTATTGTGCCCCACCAAATATTGAAACCTGGCTACGGGCCTGTTTGTACCTTCTCCGATAAAAATTAAAAACAAGGTTTTCGCGCCAAAATACACACGGAGCTTACCATTGTGTCTAATGCTTTACTTCGTTCTGCAACTCTAGTCATCTTTGTAAACAATCCTCCGTGTTTTTCAAAGGCCTCCGCACTTACGTGTATGGTCTGGCGAAGTAGAGAGGTTATCATGATAACCATGCAGTGGCGTAGCCAGCCCAAAATTTTGGGAAGGGCCAAATATTTTGACTTTAAGCGAACAACAATATTTGGTTTGGGACACCGCTTCTCGAAGCACAAAACGAAAAGATATATGCTAAAACTTGAGGGGGCCGTGGCCCCTTTGCGCCCCATGGCTACGCCTATATAACCACGTTACCTGCAGGTAACATGTGCTTATTGAAGCTAGAGAAAGACAGCCTTTGTTTTGCGGAACCTCTTTGGCGGGAGTCGCAAGTATCGTTACAGGCTTGGAGGAAATTTACTCCTGTCTTGTTTTTACAATTGTGAATACATCAGTGCAAGAGGTGCAAATTTTTTTCAAGTTCCTCGGGGTGACAGTCACTGATGACTGGAAACAGTGAAAAGAGACACTGACACACAGGCGTAAAAGCTAACGCAGTAATGTGGGAGTTTCAACGTTCCTTAGTCACAAAATGAGATATTTCGAACGCCATAAAGTTTTCAGTTTTCAAATTTTTTTTTCCGATCCTCATCTATGATCACAAAACTTGGGCAACAACTGAAAAATGTTATCGCTGCAAAATCCAAACGGTAGAGATGGGACTGTTACGAAGAATTCGCGATGCTACGCGACAAAGTGCGCAATTGCGAAATGCGTAGCAACTTATTATTTTGAGCAATTTCTCCAAATAAAGAGATTCCCGCTTTCCAGCTAAAATTGCGCTCGGTTGAAGGCCAGAGTGCCTCCAACAGTTGGCGAGACCATTGTTAGCTCCGCTCACGGGAAGCGGCCCAGTCCCCAGGCAAGGCCCAACTGGCATGAATAAATCTGCGGCCTGGCTTGGTCCTGGTGTGCAGCTTGCAGAACTGCGAGAGATTGCTGGAAACCGTGAGGTTGCTTTGTGTTTAAACTTCCTAATTCTGCTTGCCTCTACGACCCTCTCGAGAGGAAATACGATTTTAAGAATTAATGGTTGAAATACAATAGGGCAAAATTTGGCGCTTTTCTAGCGAAGATTTGTCTTTGCATCTTGACTGCAAAAATTGCGAGTTCGCGTGACCTTTCACTTGTTTGCTTTGTTTTAGCCAAGACACGAAACAGTTAAAGAATGTTGTCAATCATGCAATGGAATGAACTCCCCCTAACCACTGTCTGGAGCTACCGACGTCTGGAGATACGACAAGTGCCACTTTTGATGGTGCAGTCGCCTGGCTACGAAAGGGCGAAGCAGTCGTCGCAGTGCAACATTGCCTGTTTCGAACCTTGCTTACAAATTGCTGGACTGAAGATGCGTCGCTGACGCAAAATCGATTCCTAGTAAAACAATTTGCGATCAGATTCGGCTGCGTCACCCCTGGGTGTCTTTATGCAAAGAGAAAATTAGAATTCTGCTGAACGTACGTTTCGAGAGACACCAGCCGGGAAGTGACCCAAACTTGATTAAGAGTTCTAGTTTTTCTGCCTGTCTTGCAAATGTTTTCGTTTATCCCCGCCAGAGCACTTTTCATTTTGCTGTTGCCTTGCGTTAGGTAATAAAATTCACAAAGACAGTCTAGTCCGCTTCTGTCTTCTGTGTGAAGAGATAAATAAACGTCTCATCTCTGCTCGCCACAACTCAGTTGAAATTGAGCTTCTGCGTAACTGGAGTGACGCTGACCCAACAGTGACAAAATCAGTTGAAATTGAGCTTCTGCATAACTGGAGTTGGAGATCAGAAATAAGCAGCATTCCTGATCAGTGAAAATTTTAGTTTTTAATTTTAAAATTTTCGGGGTAAACATTTTCTGAACTTTTTCAATTTCTTCATAAGACAAAAACTGTAGCAATTTCTATGTTTTACAAACACTCGCGTTTTGGAAACCAAAGTTGTCTCAGCTGACTAAAGCCGCGAATACACGCACGTATCATTTCCCAGCTTACTTCTTTTGGAAAAATGTAACAAAAATCAATCAAGAGATGCTTGATACCCCTCCCCAATGCATTTCTTTCCACCACGGGTTTTTACTTCAGTGGTAACATTTCGGCAAAACTCAAGAGACGTTTTCTCACCATGTTTTCATGTCGCTGTATCTCTAACAACTCAACGAATGAAGTGGCATTCCACTGATTCCTTGTGCAATTCCTATTGTTTTTGGGAATTTCAACAAAGGAAATAGTCTGCACAGGCTGTAGCCTACAACGTTGATTTGCTAAATTTGAATCGCTGATATACATGTCCAGCAAGGGAGAGAAATCTATCAGGTAGCGGTAGGGTCGATTTCTGGTAGTTTTTGTTTTTCAGTGATATTTTCACTTCGCAGCATTTTCACCACACTTCCGCTATAGGTGGATTAACCAATGGTAGCTTACTGTGTTTGAAAGGTGAGCTGAAAGGCTAAATCGACGAAAGCTTTCAAAAATAAAACCAAGTAGCTTACTGCGCAAAGAGTGAACTGCAATTGAGGCTTTCGCGAAAGCATTTTGCAAACGTAATTGATATGCATTCACACCCATGGTCCTGTGGATTGGTACACTCAATCATAAGCGTACGGCATGGGGATGCAGGGGATGCGGTCGCATCCCCAACGCTGAAAAATTGGCCATTATTCGGGCAAAAATTTTCAAAATTTGGGCAAAGTATACAGCTACATTCACATGTAAGTAAGGGAGTATCTATTTTCCAAACTAAGGCAAAATAATAACCAAATCAACGGCAAAATAATGGCCAAAACGGCGAAATAATCTGAGACTATTCAGAAATGTTTGGATGAATTATAAGAGTTTGATTCAAATTTGGATAAAATCAAAATCATTAGGGTATATGTTTACAACCTCAATTAAATTTGAGCAAATTTGGGTGAAGTTAAAAAGGTTTCCATAAATTTGAAAAATTTGGGTAAATTCTAACAGACCAAATCAACACTGGCCAAACAACTATAGCTCCACTCAAATTCGGGCCAAGTGCAACATCTTTATTCAATTTTGGGTAACTTCAAACGGCTTTATTCATTTTGGGGGAACTCAAAACAGCTTCATTCCAATTTGAATAATATACAACCACTTCATTTAAATTTGCATACATTTAGAAACATTTGGGCAAATTCCAACGGCCTTAATCATATTTGAGTAATTGAAACAGCTTTATTCAAACTTGGGTACAATTAGAAACATCTGGTCTAATTGGAAGAGTGTCATTCAGATTTGCATTATAAATATTTGAGCAAATTACAACAGCCCAAATCAAAATTGGGCCAACTGAAACAACATTTATATTTGGGTAGAGTTAGAAACATTTTAAAATTAGGAACATGCAGTGGTAGCTCACCATTCCAACTAACCCTAATTTTTGTAAACCTCAAATTGTTGATGCTGTAAAGTGTACAACTGAAATGTAGCTGTAGCTGCAGAATGTTGTGCGGTGGTAATGTGACGTAGCTGTGATATGATAGTGTGAAGTTTTCGTGTTTCAAACTTGCTTGATATTGTGAGATTTGCAAGTGGGAATCTGTTTCCATGAAGCATTCATGAATAAAATTAACTACGTAACTGCAGCTGTAATATGTTGCATGGTGGTAATGTAGCTGTGATTTTATACTGTTTAGGTTTTCATATTTTTCGTTTGTTTCATGCCATGAATTGCATATGTTGCATCCTGCCAAATTTTCTTGCTTCAATTTAATGCTGTGAAATGAAGTTTTCATGAACAATGCTGCATAATTCACTTATGCTAATGCAGTGAAGCACTGCCATTTTTATAAAATATTCTTGTTGAGGTTATAAATCATTTGTCATTGGAAATGTGCATTTGTACACATTCCTTAGTAGTTGATCATATAGGCTGCAGTATTTGCGTGTATCAGTCTCATATTGCCATTTTTTCTTAGCATGCTGTGTTCAACGCACATTTCACTGTCTAAACTGGAGTAGATTTTTGGTTTTCATAATGTGACTTTAGAAGCAGTAAGCTTTTTTAAGTAAGTTGTAGTATTCTAAGCACAACCTCTTGCAGTGAAGATTGCCAATGTAGAAGGTTAAGCTATATGCTATGTATTAAGTTGCCTCCTTTCCCTCTAATTACTTGAGGCTTGACCTATTTGCGGCAATGTAATACTTTACATCGTAACCCGATATTTTACTCCTTTTCCAGATTGATTGCCATTGTGGCCAACACAAATGCACACTTCTATGCTAGAGAAGAACATATCTGAACTATTAGGATGATCGTGTTGGAAGAATAAGTTTAGAACGTATATAAAAACTTGAAAATGAAGATTCTGAACAGCACCTTCCACGCGTGCTGGCATGAACAGCAATTTTTGGGAGGATTTTATTGTAATTAACTAACATTTTTCAACACAATAAATATTACCATTGTTCACATGTAGCTGTGCAGAATATGGATTCCTAGTTGAGGGCGTACGGCTTTGAATCCAGTAACTGGTAGGTAGTTTACAATGGTACGTTTTAGTCTTAACATTAAGACTTTTCTACGTTATTTGGGAAAGCAAGATCAAATTTGGGCAAAAATTTTTTGCATCCCCAAAAATATGCACTCCGGTACACTTATGCGCGCAATGTAGAGCCAAGATGAAGTATACATACCTGCCCCTTACTTTTAAAAATCTTCTCGTAAACTGAGAAGCGTGTTCAAGAAAGTACAACTTTAGTCAGCTTTAAACAGCTTGATTATTGATTGAATATATGCAAATGTTAAGTTGATATTTAATTGTGTCTTTGTGTTTACGTCGATTTTTTTAACATTTCGTGAAGTTTTTTGGAACCCAATATTGTGTGCCAAGGCGCAATGTTACTGCTGAAAAACTGAAACGAGAACATCGTTAACAGCTCTGGGTTAAGCGAGTTGGCTATAGGGCGTTGAAATGCACACTTCGTGCCTCAGAGCTTAAATCAGTCACGCAAAAAACGCACCAAACTTTGCTGCTGATTGTGGCAAAAACGACATAATCATTGGGTTAACCAGTGTTGGGTTATACCAGATTTCAGGGTGATTTTTTTCCTAATGCAAAGCAAGCCTCAAGTACAATCAGAAAATTTAACTGCAATGGCTTTTGATCTATGACATCATAATTAAGCAGTCAGCACCGATGTTTTTGTAAATTTCATCACCAGAGAGGCATCATAGCCTTTTCGGCTTGTGTGTGCGTGCTGAATTGTCTTTAGGTTATGAATTGGCATTGGTTAAATTACAAATTGATTCTGTTTTTGGTCTGTTTAAGCAATCAGTATGTAAGTTCAGAAAAAATTATCAAGGACTTTTACGTGTGATTTAATCCGATATAGCATGTGTCGGCTAGGTCGTTTTCCGGTACGCCAGTTTTGTCCATCAAGTTCTGCGCCACTCCTATTGGGACTGTTTTGCTTGCTTTTGGATGCTTCCTACTTCCGGAATTTTTGCATATAGTTTGAGATTGGACCACCCAGTGCAAAGTTGACATGTGATTGCAGTAAAGGCAATTGATTTCAAGGTCAAAAAAGGATAGCAAACTGGTTTGCTTCTGGTTTTGGTAACAGGTAAGTACAGGCTGGTTTTTATGTTTTTTTCCAGTGACCGAGAGTTGTTCAGTTGTTTCGACTGCTCGTCAGGACCTCAGAAAAATGCTAGGGCCTGGGAGTACATATCTGAACTGAGCAGCCAACAAAACTACGTAAATGAAACACTATCAATTTTTTTAAACATTTGGTTAAACGTCATTGGTTACGTTATGTCCTTTTTCAAAGACAGTTTTGATACAGTGTACAAGTGCATATACAGGATTCACTTGTGTGAATTTTACAAAAAAAGTATTCTTGTTTATAGAAACGAAAATAATTTTTTTGAAAATATAGGAAAAATATTTTTGGAGATTTGAACACCTGACGTTTCACTTTTTTGCATTCGTTTGTCAAGATTCTAAATACTCTTCATTCTGTGTTGTTTAAAAATGATACTCTTCGGTTGGTTTCATTTTAGAGGGATGTGAGCACACATCACACATTTAGCAAAACAGAGAGGTGTTGTCAACCCCACAGGAGATCTTGCGGGTCCTTTTGCGGTATCGAATACCCTCCAATCCAATACGGCTATACGGTCGTCGTCGAGAAATAAAATGACTGTGTATAGTTTGCCTGTTCCTCTTGATACAAACCTATGTTATCAGCGCCAATCGGCGAACTTGCGTGAGATTTTTTATGACACGGAGGGGTCAGTGATTTTAACCTGCCACGCGTACAGGACACGATCGCCGCGTGTCCTCTGCCGACATGCGGCAAAAGCGTGGTAACAGTGCATCACGCATCGTTAAGTTGGGTTTCGCGCTGTACAAACGAACTTGGCAAATGGAACTGTTTGCAAACTCTGGCAACTACCCAGGGAGGCCAAAACACTTTTTCAAACATGGGTAACGAGAGGAGTGCCATTTGTCTAATAAAGCAATAGATGGTTTTATGCTGTATTCGACACCTCAAACAGAATTTTGTGTCAAGCATCTGAAGGGCTCGCTGTTATTTCTGTAACTCAGTATTGTGAAGAACTTGAAAAAGCCACAGCCATTTCCTAACAAGTACGCTTTTATGCATTAAATACTCAATGTGGTCAGCAGTTTTGATCTTGAAAGTGGAGAGTAACAATATCACAATGGCTAGAAACGAAACAACGCGCTTTACCACATAAAATAACTCATACTTGGTAGCCGGCTTACAACTAATGCCCCTAGTTTTCATGTGCCCCTGCTTTTTTACTGCTTCAGCATACCTGGTCCTGCAACTGCTTACTCTTTTTGTGTACATTGACAGTTTTTTTCTGAGCTCTAGGTGTCAACCGGAATATTATTTCCGCTTTGTTTTATGGTCTTATTTTCCCCCAAGACTTGTTGTTTTGCCTTTCACAAGTTTCCTTGCCTCCTCCAAACAACGAGAGATTACTACGAAAGTATTTGGAAGTGTCGAGTGTGAAATGCGCTGGAAAAGCAGCATCAGATTGCACGCTAAATTGATGCCCGCATTCCCATGCCACTAATCTGGGCCCTTTCAGTGTTATACATGCCTGAACACTGTGAAAACCTCACTCCATGCTGGGGTTATTTCCCTTCCTCCAATCAGTGGTCACTGTAAATACTGTAGTACTGATTGGATCGAGTTATTTAATACCTTTAAAGCGAACTCAAACTTTTACATGGTTATTTCCAAACTCTATGACTGTAATAGTATTTTGAACAAAACACGCGTCTCACAACAATTAATAAAATTTGTTTGTGGAAAATTAAGTAAATTGCAATAATCTTTGTTCTGGCCAATGTCAAAAAATAGACAGCTGAGTGTGAGAGTTCAGTAATTTTCCGCTTACTGAACACCATGTGTTTCGCAATCGCTGTGCGCTATTGCGCGCTACCTGAGTGGCCTCCACCAAGCATCACTGCGGTTAACTTTTTTGTAGTTTTCCATTCCCTTCCCGCTAGCCTGGTTCGCCAATGGTACAAAGATGGTTAACAACTGCAGTAAAGTTCCACAGCGTCAGTGGCGCAGTCACCTGCAGAAGGTGCGTCACAATGCGGGAGGATTGTCAGCAGTTTGTGGAAAGCACTTTCATTGCACGAATGCACGTTGCATGAGCTTAAAATATTGTTAAGTAGGAGAGTGCGGTGCAGGTCTCCGACGCTAGCGTTAACGGGAGCATTGCCTCTGGTTAACTCCACTAGATGTGATACAACTTTCGTACGTAATGTTTGAAACTTGACAAGTAAGTAAGTTTCAGACTTGCACCGACCAGTCAAACTCTCAATGCTGAATTAAGCCTAGAGTTTCATCCCCTGTATTGCTAAGCAACAGTAAATGCTAGCTAAGAATCAAACCAGTTCCACTCGGAAGCGTGCAAGGCACCATGTGCGCTTTTGCTAAAGCAGTGTTTTTCACCCAAGTGTGGGGCATACTTAGCTCAACATCAGGATCCCACGAAATATCTATGCATTTGTGTATGGTGGGAAAAGTTTGCGCATGGGTAGTTGGTCTTAAAGCGCTGTGTTTAACACGTGTGAAGATCTAACAATTCTTGTATGCTACTGGCTTAGTGTAAAAGCTCCGCTCCACCGCCGTTGCAGAGTCGTTAGTGATTTTTAACTGTTTGATTTGATGAATTAAAACCAACATGAACTCGCGCACCAGAAGATAGCCGCCGGGTTTCGCGAAGACAGCCGCCGGTTGCTTTGTTTACATACATGACTTTGCATGTTTGCCGGCAGTCAGCTGATCTACCAAACAGTCATGGGCGATGGAAATGTATTGAAAATCACTACCAAGTTAGTGGAACTAATACTGCAATTCAAATTTGTGTAAGGCCACTTATGATGGGGTCCGCCTCGAGTCTCGTTTCGCT
>Ga0210059_1002828_pt1 | contig 27429 bp, 10 predicted proteins | sample Ectturendosymbi2_FD_188042 | JGI IMG/M metagenome (GOLD analysis project Ga0210059, IMG submission 188042) | Ecteinascidia turbinata endosymbiont from Florida, USA - Sample 2 (SPAdes) (version 2) | ecosystem: Host-associated > Tunicates > Ascidians > Unclassified | place: Key West, Florida... | reverse complement strand
TTTGCTGATAGTGAAAGAACCGTATCATCTGCAAAAAGAATGGTTTTAAAATTTGAGACTAGTGGTAAATCATTTACATACAACAGGAACAGGAGAGGCCCTAATGTAGAGCCCTGTGGCACGCCACGCAGAGATAGCTAAACGCGCGCAGAGATAGCTAAATGCGCCAGAGATAGCTAAATGCACGCAGAGATAGCTAAATGCACACATAGATAGCTAAATATGTGCAGAGATAGAAGGTTTTGTGCTAAATCTGTCAGATATAGTATTTTTGCAAACGGCACCCCATACAAGTCTGGTGAAGTGCATAGCAACAAAAAGAAAAGCTTTACAAAGCGGGTTGACACTTCGGTAACAGAATAGCGAGACATTACAAGGAGAGGTGTTGGTTTTTTTTATATATATTGGGAGTGAAATTATTAATCTTAGTGCTGGAGTAGGCTCTGCATATAAATAGTACAGTAATTTATATACAATGAATTAACTTTTTTTTCGAAGAAAAAAAGTGCATTAATGCAAATTAAAAGTATTTTTCTACAACACTGATAACTGGCATGTCAACCGTAATCCACCAGATACTGATAACAAAAACTCAGTGAAACCTGCGAGTTTTATTTGACCATTGACTTGATGCACAGCTATATTGGCGTCCCTGTTCTAGTGTTCATTTCATTTCAAATTAAAAGCTATACCATGCATATGCTGGCTTGCAGACGATCGTAACCCGCAGTTAGAAGAAATAGTCAGCAATTTTAAAATTATTTTAAACAAACGAATTGTCAAGCCTGATAATGTCATAGCATTGTTGTATTGAATAACATCTTCAATCCCACACGCAAGTCGCTTGAATTTAAGCATGTATCGCAGTAACATGGAAAACGCATAGGCCTATACATGAAGAAGAGGATACATATACATGGCGGTAGTAGAGAGTATACACTTGATGGCGCAAATACATTTACTTTGATGAAACACAACCTTTTGAGACATACGTATGAACGTCATCATGCTTATTATAATGTAGTACTGCGATGATGTCCAAGTACATCGATGTATAAAATGCATCAGGGAGTGGGAGGCACCAAAGGTCCTCTAGGCTGCAGACCTCCCAAGGGCGAAACTGCTTATTTTGTAAAGGGAACGGTGCATAATAGTTAGTAAAAATCTTTTGCTCTGGGTATAAAATGTAATATGGGTAATGCGGTTATACAGTAAATTGAAGTAAGATGTATTGCAGGCAAAGCCAGGCCCCCAGAAGAAAATGGTTTAGAGTTATCAAATTAAACATTTACTGTTTTCACATATTCAAAAATATTTGTGTATGTTAGGGAGGAAATGCGTCAAAAGCTGTAGATCGCTGCAGCACTGCAGTGGTGTCATGAGATTTAAGCAGGTTGAGAACCAGTCGCGCAATCATGCTTTGCGGAAAATAACTTGCTGTCAATGCATACTGAGAACGGAAATTCGCCACTCTGTGTCTACAGACTACAGCATCCCACTACTTCATACACAGGTTGATGCGACCAATTTTTGTGGACAACCAAATGATGTAATATTTAAAGGAGATACTTCATTGTTTGACAGTTTCCACTGTAACAACATTACGTAATTAAATCAAACCACTCGGTTTATGTACACCAATCAATAAGAACACAGAGTAAATTTCTATTCTCCGAGTTATACATATTTCTTATTTCTTATACTCCTCCGAAAAAAGTGCCAAACACGTTTTATTTTTTATTTCGAAAGGAATTCTTGACTAGATTTCTATTACACTACGTTTTATCATTTTAGCACCGGAGTTCAAACGTGCTTTTGGTAAATCAAATTGCAGATCGCTGTCAGAGCGGTTGTTACTTGTTAAGCATTCACAATCAGGAAGCAATTGAGCATTGCAATGTTTAAAGTTCACTCACCTAGGTTTACATGGGAAGCTCACTTTGCACTGCTGCGCCAGCAGCCATATATTCAGAACAGAAAAAGCATTCCAGCATACAAAATTAACACAACGTATTGTTGCGATCGGAAATCCCGAGCGGTATGAGCGCAAAGCTTCGCACTGTGGCAGCAAGCAACAATAGAGTTCACATGCCATGATCACTCTATTATTGCATGTTTGCGCCACACATGGTGTTGTTCTTCACGCACATCCCGTTCGTGGTGAATCACACAATCAACGCAACGCCACCGGAGAGGTTGCAACAGTATGATAAATGTCGTTTGACTGATAAAAGATGTGAAGCGATGATGTTTGTAAACTGTAACAAAGATTTTAAACTTCGATCATTTTTGTTTAATTAATATTTAAAGTGTTTGTTGCAGTGGAGTAACTGACGAGAGGGAAGAGAGTCGATTTGACTCGCCTGGCCAACTAAACGTATAAACCGGATCCCCACTTAACTTATATTTCGGTTTTAGTATTCTTTTAATTGGTTTTCAACCGGTTGTTGTCTTTTTGCGTTTTTTGGAGTACTTTCCATTGACTTGGAGTTTTAGTATAGTCATCCACACCCGGATTCACCATCATTTCTCAGGTTTTTTTCTGTGTGTTGACTAGCAGGTCACCTACCTAGGCCAGTGGGTCCCTTGCAGCTAAGTTTTCCTTTTAGCTCAAGCCTCTAGTTACACCAGTGCTCTTCAACTTTTTTGTTATGGTGCACCCTTAAAGATGTTTTGACGAACTCATGCACCCTATTTACTTAAACTCATGCAAATTATTTACTGACACGTTCCCCCTGTCCCCCACTAATTGCGCCCATGTCTGTAAATACCCTGGCCTAAATAAGCAAGTACCTTAATTCAGTAACTCACCTACATAATTCAAGTGATAATGGCTCATTGTCTGTTGCTTATGAATCACAAATGATCAACTAATTACAACAAATAGCTTGAGATGGTCTGATGCTTACACACTGGACTTTAGAACAGGGGTTGGGAACCTGCGGCCTGCGGGCCAAATGCGGCCCACCTGAACGTTTGATATGGCCCGAATCAGAATTTGTTACCCAATTTAGAATACAAAATCACGTCAAAACGAAGCTCCATGATAAGGAGGTACTTAAGATAGTATGTCATAAGAAGACTCTATCCCTCATAGTAAGATAAAGGTAGAGTTTTATAAAATCAATTGTTATTTGCAGGCTGCCAGCAATAACTCACAATTATGAGGTTGCAGCCCACCAGTGATAATCCACAATTTATGCCCCCCTTGACAGCAAATAGGTTCCCCACTCCTGCTTTAGAATGTGCAAAGTCTAGGTTAAATCCTGAAAGTCACTGGTTGGTTAATGGTTCATTTTTGCTAACAGAAAATTTTGTAAAAATTGAAGTTTTGTAAAATTTACAAGTTTGTGATGCATCTTTGTGAACCCTTTCTTTGTGGTGCACCGCACACATATTTTCGTGCACCCTAGGGTACACCGTGCACACCCGTTGAAGAACGCTGAGTTACACTACTGGTTTGTTGACTGCACGAATATCTCATTAACAATTATGTGATTTTTTTCCGGTATGTGATCCTTACAGATTAGTAATTCCGTTTATTACATTCATTCATATCGTATGTTGTCTGAAAATATACATCAAACCATGCAAATGGAGTTTGTTTTCGTTCTGAAGATGTTTCAAGACAAATATAATCGCGATTGTAATCGTGATCACTTTCAATGTAATCGTAATCGATTACATTGTGCAGTGGCGTAGCTGGAGTGTGGGTTGCCTGGGGCGGCTCCTGAGTTTTGGCGCCCCCGACGCCCATGAAAACATATGTTGCACAGTGACTGCCTCTTAAAGCTTTGTATATATATTAACTAGTTTGTGCACCATTGTAATATTACAGTACTCTCACATACTCAAATATGGTATGCTTTAAATAAACACCAAAAAACTCAAACATTGTAAGGAACAGTTAAATAAAAAGCCAAAATGACATATAGGGAAAAACAGCAAAAAAGGGTATAAAACTAGGACGATCTTTATTTCTGAAACGAAAACTTCCATTTTCTACACAGTAACTTTTCTTGCCTTTTTGTTGGCAAATTCTTCATTGCCAATGTCAAACTTTATTTCATCTGCCAATTGTTGCTCTGTGGACAATATGGCAAGATTTCTCAAGCGCAAGGTGCTCATACTAGATCTTAAGTAATTCTTGATCAGTTTTAGTTTCGAAAAACTCCTCTCACAGGTAGCAATACTAACGGCAGTTGTGAGGAAAATCTGCAGCATTATTACTATATTTGGAACAGAGTTCCCAAGGTTATACTTTTGAATAAACTGTAAAAGTTCAAGGGGATGTTCTTTCTCTACTGTGAACTGTACATCGGCAACATCTTATAACAGTGATGCAACAATAACGTTCTTCTTAATCGCACAACAATGAACAACAAGCGACACAACAACTATCAATATTTGCTTTTCGGCTATTAACTGCACTCAACCTCCTGTGCAATTAACTCAGGGGTTCCCAAACTGGGGTAAATGCACCCCTAGGGGTACATTTAAGGTTAGTAATAGAAGGGAAAATGTATGTTTATATATTATTCATTTCGAATTATTTATACATCTATCAGCCAATATGATTTTAAAAATTCATTATATGCTTGTCGTAAAAATTTCAGGGATCCATGCTCATCTGTCGAAATGCTGCAGGGGTAGATGGCCAGAGAAAGTTTGGGAACCCCTGAACTCACTGGCCTTCTTGGAATCTGAATGCAGCATGGTGATCTAAAAATTGTCATAATGACGCTTCAACATACTGAAGCAAGAAATCATTTCCCCTAAAAAATTGAGGAATGTTCATAATCCTAAAAACTCACATAAACCCACAACACATGTTTAGCGGAACACGGAACCCCTGTTGAAGAATACTGAGCTAGATTATATTTCTCCACACACACGGAAATCTGTTTGTTTGGCACTTATGTTTGGCACTTCCGATATGCGCTGGATTGCCACACTTCTATTTTTCTTGTATTAATCTTTGTTTTGTATATTGTAGCTAGTGCTGCACTCCAGATCCGTTCGTTGTCTTTCGGTGTGCTGTATACCAAAACCTCTGGTATTTGGCACCATCGGCGACGAACCCGTGTCTATAGCATTGAGATGTTTACTAGCGCTTGTGCAGTAAATGTTTATGAGCAAATGGTGGCAGTGATCCGAAGTAGAAGCTTGGAACGTCACTCTCAAATCTTTCAAGACTTGTCAAATCAATGAAAACAGACTTTTCATTTGTCGGCTTAAATCTGAACACATTGATTGTTAAGAAGAAAACGCCAGAAACATTCCACGTTCCTTGGATGATGCTCTAAAAACAATATTTAAATGTTGAAACTCGGTTGTTGCTTTCCCACCCTATTATAATTTCTGGCTACGCGCCTGGTTGCACTGGTAGTATTTAACAAAATCTTCTGCATTTTTTGATCTGTGTGATTTTTTTTAGTTGCACTACATCTTATTGCGGAACTGACCATATTTGAATCATCACAATTTTTGAGCATAATTATGTCTATTTAAGCCCAACTCTCAGAATTAATAATATCATAGTAAATGCAGTGCTATGTGCTAGCACCTACCACCACGGGTGTAACCACGGGAGGCACTTGCGCCATGGTTACCAAAATAATATATAAGTTCCATAATGTGTCCCCGTTTTTGCCAGCATTGCAAAAAAGGTCTTGCTACGGTTGAGCGAACATGGTGACGTAATAGAAATGTAAACAACAAAGGTTTGTCCTCCCCAAAGTTTTTTAGTAAACTCGTTCCATGTGGCAATTACAGGTACAATCTCCAGTTTACTACCTACTGTCCAGCATGTACACAGTAAGCACATTTTCCAGCATGCAATTAACCTACAGAACTCCTTGTCAGATGATACGGTGACTCCACAGCCCTGTCTCGTTGTGCTATGCTGCATTTTGAGGATAAGTGTCCCCACCTTGTGTAGAGGTAGACCTGAGACTTTGCTTTCACTGACGGGTCAGTAGGACACAATATATTGACACCTTATCGCGGTTTAATGTAGTATTTCCATATCGTAATCATGACAGTGGGCCTCATACTGTAACCTTGAGTCTTTTCCAGATACCAGTAAAGTGATTGAAGTTTTCCACATTCAAATCCAAACCAAAAACTATATTGCAAAATACAATGCAAATGCGAAAACTGAATCTTGTTTAAGTCCAAATTCCTGTCACTCTTATTAACTTAACCCCAGGTGGCGACGTGACAAAGTCACATATAACGTTGAATTCGTAGCAGCAATAGGATGGCGAACATAGTCAAATGCGTAATGTCAATTGCTACTATGCTGAGGATTGTCGATTCGACTCTTTCTTGACTCAGGGCAGCGCAGTTGGCTCAGGGCAGCGCAGCATTGTGCCTGCAACAAATGGCTCCCAACGTCTCGGTGGCTGCAATCCAGTGTTAACCTGCAGTCCTACAGTAACCTGCAGTCCAAAAACTGAACCGAAAGTTACAGTAATCTGCAGTCCAAAACTGAAACGAAATTTGCGAAGTTCAAAAGAAAATCATCAATTCCAAACAAATTATGTTTAAACAAAAATGATAACTTCCAAATCAATCAATATATTGAAATGTCGTAAGGTTTAAGTCCTAGCACATGTTCATCTCTGGTCATTTTCATGTATTGGACATGCGAAAACCACACTTTCAATGCAACGCCAACCAAGAGGTTGCAACAACATCCTTCGTTTTTTCAATAAATTGCACCTATTGCACGTTCTTTTTGTGAAGTCTGTACCTGGCACCATCTTCACATCCTGGTCCAAGCACCACTTTGTTGTTATTGGAAAGGCAGAGCAGCTAGTGCGGAAACCTTCACACTGTGGCACCAAGCTACAATAAAAATCCCACGTCGTGCTAATTTTATTTCTGCTTGTTCGCGCCACATGGGTGTTGTTCATCATGCACATCCCGTTCGTGGTGAATCACACATTCAACACAATGCTAACTGAGAGGCTGCAACACTTGCAGAAAGGTTGGGCTAGACTCTTTGAAATGACTGAGTGTGAAAGAGACAAGGAAAATGCAAACTGAGAGAACTTAGATATAAATAACCTGCAATCAAACTTGTTGAAACAACATTGGGACCATTTTCTAACTTATCGGCTGCCATTTCACAGCATGTTGGGCACAGTTTTCAAACTTATTGGGCACCATTTTATGGCATGTTGGGCGCCATTTCAAAGCAAAAAAATGTCGTAGAAAAAACGTGAAATTTCGTTTGACTCGACATTGATTCGATCTTGCAAACCAATGACTCGAAGTGACTCAAAAGTTCTCGTGACTCGACTCTGACTCGACTCGACCAAGTCATGACTCTGACTCTGACTCGACTTGAAAAAATTTTGGTTGACTCTGGCTCGAAGGGCTTGTGACTCTGACTCGAAAAAAATGACTTGGATACATCACTGCTACCATCATTTGTGACATCTTGAATTACTCTCCGCGAAATTTCGTTGTAGAAATCAAGCAAATATTCTGTTCCTTTCCTGTCAAATTTTTTTCAAAAATAAATATCCAATCCTGATCCGAAAAAATCGCAAGTAACCGACGGCTCCATCTTTCTGGTCCATGCATGAAAAAGTTAACAAAGACTGCAATTAAATGATGCTGTGGTTTTGGACTCAGAAACACTGTTGCCGGGTAAGCTGAGCTCACTGCTCAGGCTAATGGTGTAGATGTGGTAGTCGCAGTCTTCTAGAATTGGGAAGTAGCATCACATCATTACTTAACCCGCGGCACATTACGGCTGTGTCGTGTTTGAAGTTGACAAAAGTTGAGCACATGGATTTATTCTTGTTAACCTGTTGGCTGGTTCTGAAATATTTTTTTATGAAATTCTGGTTCGGAATGATTGATTTGAGAGTTTCAGTGTAGGCCTAAAAGTAAAAGCTTCTGAAACGATTAAATTCGTCTTCTTGTTCACAGGCCCACAGCATGTAGAACTTAATATTTAAAGTGCACAAAAACACTGATGACATCTTGATCCTTTCTGAAAATGCAACACATACGCATTTACTTAAAGTTAAAGTTCTACAATTATCTATGAGTATGTGCCACTATTACTTAACAACTCACTCAGTGTTCATGCTCAATTTTGAATTTACAGAAATTTTGAGGACAAATCTTAGGTATGTAGAACGTGTGCAATGTAAAGAATAAATGTCCATCAGCATGGATATCGTTGATGGATTTGTGATGACGTAATCGGAGTGGAAAGATATATTATATTATATATAATATATAAAGGTAAAGAAAAAGATACATCAGAAAGTAAAATTTCTCATTGCAATTTCATATTATAACTGTCCTTAGGGATAAGGCTTATCCCAATTATGTAATGCCTAAAAGTTGCGATGTTTTAATTTTTGGCAATGGTTATTGAGTATTGATACGCATGTGGATCTTGAAATTTGAAAACTTATTCATACGCCACCTGTGACGTAACAGTAATGCATGACGAGAGTGCAGTAGGCTTGACAGAAACGAACTAAACGTAAAAGATAAACACTAACCCTAACCTTAACCCTAATCTAACCTAACCCTAAGCTTACCTGACCTAAACCTAATGCTAACCTAGCCCTAAGCTAACCTAACCCTAACGTGATACTAACCCCTAGAGGTAACACGTAATCTTGAAAAAAATAACATAATTGATAACCAATTAAGAAAAGGCAGTGGCTACAGGTCTGGTAGCGGACCTTCATATTTGAAAACTTTTCATCCGTCACCTGCAACATGATGGTAGTAATATACGACGAATAAGTAGTAGACTGCAGTAGGCTTGGTAAAAACGTACTAAATGTAAAACTTAAACCCTAAACTCTAAACCCTAAATCTAAACCCTAACCCTAAACCCTAAACCTAACTCTTAATCCTAACCCCTAAACCTAACACCTAAACCTAACTCCTTAACCCCTATACCTAACCCCTAAACCTAACCCTCAAACTTAACCCTTAAACCTAATCCCTAAACTTAACCCCTATACCTAACCCTAATACCTAACCCCTAAACCTGAACACTAAACATTAATAAACCCTAAACCTAAACTGATTACAGAAATCAGAGACAGAAATCAAGATTACAGAAATTGAAAATTACAAACTTAAAGATTTACAAACTTGTGCTCAATTTTTGTGATTGAGTTTTGATCTTAGCAACAGTGCGTAATTTTTTCTTTTTGTTTCATATGTTGACTTTTGCGCAGGACTGAAGATGTGTAACACATGAAACTAGTTTCCTTACGCAATAAATTGCGATCGATTTGCTTGGTGTGGGTCACTGCTGTGGATTTACAAATATTGCTTTCAACTAGTTACAATTGAAACTACTGGTGTATATGGCAAGTCTACCAACCTTTCTTTGAGCAGCCTCATAAAGAAACTCATTGTAAATATGTCTGGTGACCCCAGAGAAATACAGTGGCTCCACTAACGCCTCTCCCTATCTGTGGCTAAAGGGAATAGTTCCAGCATATTATTGGCCTGTGTGCAAGTTTGATCTGATAATTGGTTGTTCCAAGCAGGGATGTGCATTATGGAACATTTCGAGGTTCTGGTATATTCGGGAATCTTTATTTCGAATCCAGAATATTGAATCCTATTCCAGAATAACTGTGGACTTGTGAAGCTCTATGCATCGGTGTACACCTTCTGGCATGCACCTGACCTGCTGCAGCTGATGGCATTTACTGTTTTCAGCTGTCCACTTTAATTGCCACCATTATTTGGAACTACCAATTTCTCATATTGCACGATCACTGGTAGTGGTAGAGACAATTGTCATAAAGTTTTTTTGCTCAAGGAAATGTGGAAATTTTTGTTGGAAAAGACCAAGTAAAAAAAGTTATTTTGTGTTAAACAGCAACCGATTGTACTGTACCTTACAAGGATGACTCTAGTTATAGCAGAACAGTTTAAATCAGGGGTTCCCAACCTGTTTTTGACCATGTACCCCTTCAGCATTCTAACAGATGATAATGTACCTCTTCAGCATTTCGAAAGATAAGCATGTACCCCTTCTGCATTTCGACAGATGAACATATACCCATAAATTTTGTTATGACAAATTATTTTATCATGATTAATCATAGATATATTTAAATATAAGCATATAACGGATTTTGAAAACAATATTCCCTGATATATATATAAATATTTGGAAATAAAAAGTATGTAAATACATATTTATCTTCTTGTGCTAACATCAAATGTACCCCTTCGGATAGCCAAATGTACTCCTAGTGGTACATGTACCCCAGGTTGGGAACCTCTGGTTTAAATGTATAAACCACTTTACCACATACGATTCTGGAATCCCAAACTAAAATGATTCTTAGGTAAAGAAAACAGTCTCACTAATTGCAAAATGTTTAACCATTGATATCAGCTGGATATTTGCATAAAAATATTGTTTTCATTGGTAGATTAGTATCACAATTGTATATTTCATTTCAAAGAAATGTAAAGTGCACTAGACAGATGATAGCTGCTGTGCCATTAATTTGACTGTCCCTGTGGGGATGGCCAGAAAATGAAATTACCACTCACACTGAGATGCTAAAATCAACACAGCAGGTTCAACCTCAAGCAGAAAATTTATAGATTCAACTGATTAGACGGCAACTTTACTAACTACAGTAATTGGCCCTACATAACAAAAAAAAGAAGTTCTTGTGTCAGTAAACCACTTTTGTTGTGTTCGTCATTGTCTAATCTCAAGGAAAGTACACAACAGGTTTGAGACATAAACATGTTAATAACAACTGCATTACACTGTCGTAAGCAAGCAGAAGAATCATCGCCGCTGGTGTAAGAAATGTTTCACAACTGACACAGACGATTATTACGTCTCACAGTGCACAGGTTAAAGATATCATGCAATGCACGCCCCATAATAACTTTGTATTGCTTTTTAATTGATGACCTTTGGTCTGTTAAACACTACAGGATTTCAGAATTTAAAATATAAGGATCAAGGGATTTTTAGAACATTTACGAGCACTTTTGTATCCCACAGTTCTAGAATTCTCCGTGTTTGGCATCAAGCTACCAGATAACAACAGTGTCAGTAACAACATAGCAAGCATGTGGACAGAAATAGAACAAGTCAGTAAACTTGTGGATATTTGTCTCATATGGATAAGTGCATATTCCAGTTAAACACATAAAAAAACTTGGCAAATTGGCTATTTGATTAACTTTTTTCGTCTGATAAAAATGTTATAGTCTCAGCCTAGTAGAAAACATTTGATAAAAAAAACTGCAATCGCCCAAAGTTTAAGAACTCTACTCAGCGATCACACTATCTGCTAATTAACTTGTTACATCACTATACAGTTCTGTGAGCTTTTTGTTGAGTGTCTCTTTTATTCTCTTGCTCAGGAGCGTAGAGAGTGCCACCTCAAAATTTATTGCAACTGCTAAACTTGTTGAAACCATTTGTTTTGCCGACTTTGCAATTGTTTCACGTTTATTTAATCCAAAGTTATTGTGAATTTAAATATTCGAAAAAACTCTGATTTTTGGATTCGAGTGCTGAAGGATTCAAATCCATAGGATTTGATATTCCAACATATGCATCCCTAGTTCCCAGTGTACTAACCAGCATTATTGCCTACCACTTTCCATTGTTGTTTCGATGCAGAGGTATTTCTTTCCAAATGGTTAGGCTTATTGTAAGTTTTGTTGACCTGTTGTGCAGTGTTACTTCACTCATTGGTTAACTATGTTTCTAGAATAGCTAAATTCAACTCAGCATACTGAATCCTGTTAATGCTTTTTCCTACAGTACAATGAATTTCAATTAAACTATTATAAAAAAGGAACTGTCTATTTTCCCACCAGCGGCAAAAGCTCTTCTGCAACTATTCTGCTATTCGAACCATATTCAGCTTTGTTCACATATAATGCTGAGTTTGTGACACAAGTAGTACGGTGAACCTAGTTGAGTAGAATGTCTATTCCTGCTGTGCAAGTGGTCGTCGGTTCGTCACTTAGCATTGTTTCTTTGGTTTTGCTTTGCTAGTAGAGATGACACTTTGGCTTTTAATGGGAGTGCTTTTTTGCACTATTGAAAAAGTTTGAAAAACCTGGCATGGCTTTACATTTGAGGTTAGGGCGTAGGGCAGTGGTTCTCAAAGTTGTGTCTGCGAAGCTGTTTTAATAAGGCCATGTTATTAGGGATTTGTTATGAATGCACATTTCAAGTGCAGCATTGTGTCTTTTGTACCAGCATTGTGCAATGCTGCTTTGTGATATCATAAGTAACAAGATTTGCATGTTGATTTGTACTGAATTGTAATCGACTAAAATTTTGATGTTACATTAGCACCATATAATAATAAGCACATGCAGGCCAGGTTTTGAGACTTTGGGTGAAAATGCATTTTTAGGGGAACACAATTTTTATTTTTACTATCTTTTTTAATAAACATTTTTCTGAGCACAAAACAAATTTGGGAGATACTTTTCCTGCACTTTTCCCCCTGACTATGTGCACGTCACAGATGGGCACTGGATTTGGACTGCATCCAGACTATAGTGATTTTTTTATATGGATTGGATCCAGAGTGTAAATTTTCTCAAATTTTGGATTATGACCAGATTTGCACAGAGTTAATTAAAAAGAACTGCAGCATTTTTTGTCATAAACAGCTGTACTTTGTTAATTTTTTGGAGTTCATTTGGACTTGGTCTTCAGATTGTTTAAAATTTTGGACTATGGTTTGACTTGGACTGAGTTTTAAAAATTCAGGATCTGGATTATGAAATATGACAGCCCTCTTCTGTTTGGAGCTCATGCAAAGGCAACGAATATGATGCATGTCATTGATAAATGATGGTCAGCTGTGCTACGTGGATGTGGATGTTTGTAAAAGTTCTAATTCCGTTTCCAACAACCTATGAATGTGGGACAACTTTTTCCATATTACACAATCTGAACATGATTAAGAAACAGATTGGATGTGACACACGACATGAGTGTTGCACTTTCCAAAACAGAACTCAAGATGGAAGCATTGGGGCAAGTGAAATAGGGGCACCCATGCCATTGAACTGTACTCATTACAAGCAAAAAATCTATGCTTGAAAATTATCATTTGGTGTTGCTTGCCTTCAGTTTGATAGTGGACTAAAAGACATTGAGGAATTTTCAAGTGGAGTGTTATGCCAGTTTTTATAAAAGTTTGAGAACCACTGGTTTAGGTTTAGGGTTTTAGGTCATGTGACAAGGATGATGACCAATTCAACCAATTGGGTTCGGCAAATGACAAAAGAGCTCCAGCAGTGCTGTTGCTGCTGGCGGCAAAATAGACACTGGCCAAAAAAAGGTTGGCTGCTTAAAAACTAAGGAAGCCCACACAACCCACTTTACTTGATCTGGCATTGGCAATTGACATAAAATAATTTATTGTACACAAACAACACATTTTTGCAACATTGAATCACAATTTTGTTGCAGTGATGCACCAATCAAGGAAAAAGAGCTCTGTTGTGGAAGGCGAGCTTTTGAGTACTTTTCAGAATAAAACCAGATTTTGTAAAGGTGTGCTTTAGACCTAATCAAACTAGCTACTTGGCTAGTTGACTAGTAGAACTACTTATTTAGATATATAGTTGTATTGGTCATATTATTGAAAAACTCAGGGAAAGATTTTCAGGTTATCACTGGTCACAGCACATTTATTACATCACAATCAGTTTTTGTTTCTACAAACGTGGTGCTGAAAATACATGTAGCTGGTCAAACACTCAGCAAAGGCACTGTCTCAACAACCATATCCAGAAATTCTGGAATATTTGGGCTTGTTATAATAGGCTGCTTTGTGAGAAAATGCATGAAAGATGTTGTCATTATGAGAATCTTGCTATGAATCACCAGCAGTTTGCTTACCTGAATGTACTGGAACTGTAGGTAAAAAATTTCAGCAGATGTTGTATTTATATTGTTTCGGGTTACAGTCTTATATACTTAACAAACCAAAATAAATTTGTATGCTGGGTTGCGGGGTCAAAGGTTAAATGTCCGACTCCAACCTTTCAAAAATTTGCAACTCCAGACTCCAAAATTTCCAACTCCCAACTCGGACTCCTTAACATAAAGTCAATGAAGTTTGGATGTCAAGAATTTTGTAGCATCTAACACTCAATGAAAATCATGGTGCACCCCAAGAATTATCTGTTTCAACAAAAGCTTCATAAGAAATTGTACCATTTCAACAAGAATTCCCAACTTGGGAGTGTGATGCAAAAAAAAGTAATCGAATTGGACTTCCGGGGTCAGACAAAAAAATCTGACTCTGACTCCTAGTGTTGTTAGGAATCCGACCCCACACAAAAACCTCAATTCCTTTTGACTCCGACTCCGCAACCCTGTTTGAATGTAGTGCAATCACAACTCTTTTGTATATATGTACTGCAAATATTATGATTGTCTTTGCTCTTGCTTTCTCTGTTGATACTACAATCTAACTCATGGTTTCAAGGTTTACAATTATTTGGATTTTCTTCTTAATGCTCAGAGTTGCCTACATTATATTATTAGAAATTTTATCTGTTTGGCAGATGTTTTTTGATACAGATTTTGGGTTGGCTTGATTGTAGACATGATAAAAAGTTGCTGGCAATGCTTTCATTTTAGCTAAAAGCCCTTGGAAGTCTTGATGTAGATTGAAAAAATCAAGCTATGATGAGTTCCTCATTGTGAATAATCATTAGGTAAAATGCACAGAGTGTTGTAAACGAGACTGTAGATGTTGGCTTTGATTAGTATCAAATCATTGAAGTTTCTTGTGGTGGATGACATATATTCAAAATGCATAATGAATGTAGATGCCGTCTTTTTTCAAATGCTGATGATAATTTTTCATTTCAGAAATGTATGTTACAGGTTGCAAGATGACATTGCCAGTTCAATACAAAAAAAGTCAGGTATGGGGAAAGAAACCAGTTCACACTGTACATGTACGAAATATAAAAACAGCTCAAGCTCTCAAAAGATACTTGGACCTAACACTGCATGGGAGCAAAAGAATTCTTGCTGAAAGTGGCAGAAGTGGTTGGTCTGCTGTTTTTTCTTTGCACCAAGAATTTATTATAATCTGCTCAAGCAAGTGATAGAGAATATTTTTCTCATTTGATGTAATGTGTAGTTTTAAGCTGCTTTTTTATTTTTTTGAAATTTGTTTTGCAAAATGGTAGAATGTTGTAAAATGGTTGAATGTTGCAAAATGGTTGAATGTTTGCAAAATGGTTGAATGTTCCCAGTTCTACATTTGTTCTTGGAGTTTGCATAGAGCAGTGCTTTTCAACCAGGGTTCTGCAGAACCTCAGGATTCCACAAGTTGCTGCCAGGGGTTCTGCAGAAACAGATCAAAATTATCTGGAACGAAATTTGCAACCACGGTTACATGCGCTTGCAGCAATATAGACACTTGGATCATTGCATAGGGTTCCATGAGCAACGCCAACATTTGCGGAAGGTTCTACTGCAGCAAAAAGGTTGCAAAACACTGATAGAATATGATTTCAGTGAGTCATCTTATCATTGGATGTTGAAAAGATTTTTATTTGAACTGTTTTATTAGTGATCAAATTAATCTAGAATGTTGATGAGTTCTAATTTGGTTTTCAAATCTTTAACTGCCTACTTGGTCATGCATCAAACATTGAGTGCACTGTTGGCTTGGGCTTTATCCTACATCAGATTTAGCATGAAAAATGTCTTCAACTGGTCTTGCATCAGATTATTGTGGTGAAGTTTAATACTGCATTGCTTAGCCATTTTGTGAAGAGTTTATAGTTTTCAGTCATGGAAAATATTATCTAGGAGTCCAGTATTTTTAACATTTTAGCAATTGATGGACAAAGTAGATTTCAGTGTTACACTTGTAAATAATGGTAGTTGATACAATGGGCCTAATGTTACATGCCACATAGAAAAGGCCTGTCTTCCATCATGTTCCTGCATTGTTGAGGTGTTTTGTCAATATATGGCTGCCATGGAAAACTTGTTCTTTCTTTGTTTCATGGTATAGTTGCTTTAAACATTCACTTTGGTTGGCTTGCTGGGACAATATCTTGATGGTATCTCTTTGGAAAAGATCTAGATGAGACTGTACTTAGCAGTTGTAGATAAGCTGTGAGTAGCATGCTATTCAGAAGCAATGTTTGGTTAGCATAACTTGTATAGCGTATGTATTTATGTGCTCATCACTGCCTACTTGGTTTTGCAATGACGGTCTTGCTGCCTCCTATAAAAGGATTGGTTCCAGTGAATGGTTAGTAAAGCAATGGTAATGTGGAAATAATTGAGAAAAATAAGTATATAATGACACTATATCCATTCCCTGCAGTCTTCAGTTTTCAGTATTAGTGATGTCAACTCTGTGCAAGGTGGTGTAACATGTAATTGTTTCCATTGTATAGTATATATTCTTGTTGGTGTGGTTAATTGTTAATGTTGCAAGCTCTGTTGATGTAACTGCTCTCAGGTGTTCTTGACAGTTCCATTCAGCTTATGTTTTGTCAACTTGTTGAATGTACCATGTATAACAGCAGCTGTGCATAGTTGTTTGATCTCTGGTACGTGATACTTTATCAAAAATTTAAAATTTGGCCACTTGCTGAAGCATTATGTTAAAGCTACTGATAGCTTTTGGGTGACTGCTAGTATATTCTCTACATTTCAATTATTTTGATTTACATGCTGATGTTGATTTTGCCACATAATCTTACATAGATACACCAGCGCTTTGACACAGTTTTAGCACATAGCTAAGCTAAACGTTTTATTTCTCATGAAGGTCGAAAAGGTCACCCTCCGTCGCCGTATACGTTTGACAAACCGGATGTAGAAAGTTCTGTTCGTGATGCTTTGCTTAGCAAGACGCAAGAAGCTGGATTTCACAGAGCACCAGAATGGATTAATGAAATCAATTCTAAAATCCAAAATCACAATGGTGAAGCACCAATGTTCACAGAAAAGTTTCTTCCAACGTCAAAGGTGAGCTTCTATGTCTGCTGCAGAATTAAAGGGTCGATGAGTTCATATGTATCATTTTTTTTGAAATTATAGCGGCTATAGGTGGAACACTGGGTTAAGCATTTGCATCTAAAGCTGGGCGGGTTGGACTCGATTCCTGGATGGGTTGGACTCGATTCCTGGGTGGGTCACATGTGAAAAGGTCACTCGTGACACTCCAAAAAGGATATAGCGAATGAATTCTACGTTAACCAGAAGTGAACCCGATCAGGAGGTGCATACACTTTCTTGAACATAAATTAAATATCTGCTAATGGGCAATTTATTCAAGGTGAAAACCGTTTGAATTTGAAAAACGTTCCGTTTGAATATTTGAATTTAGAGTTCGTGAAATATTTTCAACTTTCATGGTCTGTTGTGGAAAAAAATATTTTGAAATGTTTAACTAGAGCTTATCCACCATAGCTTGATTCATAAGATTTTAAATTTTTTGTGACATGCACTTGTCTGCCTTAAGTAAACCTTAATTACTTTACTTTCAGGACGAGCAAAGACAACCCCCAGGTTCTCGACCAATGTCGGGGCTGTCAACTAAAAGTGCGCCCATTGTTATTGACGGAGAAATGTACTACAGGCCTAGTAAGAAACACTCATTTTTGCAGGTAGACAAAAGCCTTTTTCTTTTTTTCTCTTTAGGATCCTTTTAAGTTGTATTCACTGGTTAGTGTTTTATTTAGCAGTTACTGCTAGTCTGCTCTTCTGCGATAGATGTGCAGTAGTGTTGTTCTATACCAGGCTTTAGACGTACTTCTCCAATCAGTGAACAGGCTTGCTGAATCGTATTGTGATAACAAGTGCTTTTGCACATTTCAAATTACGCTGCACTGTGGCAATATTTTGGTTTGCACCCACAGTAAATTTTCCGACAGCTGTGACATCCGTACATGGGCCAAATGTACGAGAAATGTATGCAGTCGCGATCAGTAGCTTTTGCTGATGTTCGCTTCACTGTGTACCATGGTTTAACTTATCTGTCAGGCTTGGCCAAGGTTTCCTTCACTTACTTGTACCCGGGCAAAAGTTTGAGTAAAACTGGAGGAAACCGGAAAAAAACTGCTTTATTAAAATTTATATATGTGAATGAACTTATGATTACTGCTTGTGAATGTTTATTACCATCATATTTTGAATGATCCTATTAAATTTCCTTTGCTTATCGTATAAGCAAAGAAAAATGTTTGCTGCGATTCACTAGTCTAACATCTAATGAATAAAGTAGCATGTAGTGCAGACAGCAATAATAGATAAAGTAGATGCATACTTTCATCATTAGTTGACGCAGACGCATAAAGCCAGGAAGCATCGAAGAAGATACGTTTTCAAGTTGGATGCTCCCTGTGCTTAATCTGCAGTCAACAAACGAAAATGTAAACATTGAATAGAATAAATAGACTAAGAGCCGATATAATCTCAATCATTAATGACTCTTCAACAGTCTTCATCATCTAAATTGAGCAGCCATGCATCTGAAGTCTCAGATTCTTTCCATCCAAAGTGTGTGTAAACATGCACTAATTTGGCAACCCTCTCACAATCTGTTTCTTTGTTGTGTGTGGATTAAAGCCATGCTACTTTACTAGCGAACAAGGTTTGTCGCGGGGTGTGGTAATTAGCACAAGTTTCAAAGGTTTCCTCCAGTTATCCCAGCCGGGAGGAACTGGGGAAAACCTCCCAGAGGTTTCACCCCACCAACCCTGTGTTTAGTCCATGTAATAGCCGCTTGCTGTTATGCTTTTTTCATTGAAAACCTGCCACACGACAGACGCTTAGTATTTGTGGAATGGGAGATCAACAGAAAAGTTTCGGGCGCCATAGTCACAGTATGATCATTTAAAACTTGCTGCACTATATAAAAGTATTGCCCGTATTCGACACTTTTCAATAACTTTTTTGAGTGTGATGCGTGGGCATAAACAGGTTCCAAATGCACAGTCCATTTTATGCACTTAGTTGAACCATGCAACATAATGCGTCTGCAGTTTTTTTACCTTTAGTGGCTTCAACTTTGATAAAATCAATAATAAAGCAGTCACGGAGACCTCAATTTCTCGATATGAAGAATAACGTTAACCAGAACTAATATCGTTCGATGCCAGCTCACCGAGCTAACGCTGTGTAGTTTGTATCGATCTACCTTTTGAGCCCAAGCAAACGTTGCGTTTTAGTTGCAGTACATTAAAAAGCCTAAACATAGAGAACTGAACAAAGAGTAATCGAAATCTTGTACTTGTTGCTTACTTTTGAGTAATTCCTTAATTTTGTCAATTTTGTAAGATGGCAAGCAATAGCCGGTGTTGACATTAAGTTTTTTCCGACTTGCGTGATGCTTTCCTATCAAAGCTAACATGCTTTACGTAGAAACGCGAGCGTTCACTGTTTAGCAAAATCGTACTGTCTGTGAGGGCCTTGCTAGAATTATGTTTCAAGATGCTGATTGTCGGCGGAACGCTCTGGTCGTGTGTACGGCCAGCTTTTTTCGCGTTTGCCAAGAGCAAATTAAATGTTTTGTTACCTTGCAGGCGTCGAGTCGTCCGTCGTCCGCAAAAGAAAATCGAATCACCAGAGCCACGGCTTTACGCGAAGAACATCGGACGCAAGCGATGTCTGCTGTGCCTTCGAATGACACCAAAATGCAACTGAAACGTACGTAAAATAAAGATCGATCTCACAATAGAGGCGATGTTACTTTGACAAGAAAAACGATTATCTGCTCCGTCTTGACAGTCTACCTAAATTCTTTCTAGTGCTCTGTTGTAGGAATCAAGCGTTTTACTCCCAAAATCGATGGAAGTACTCAGACCAATTTTCGCTATCAGGCACAGCTACTACTGGCGACGTGGTTTTGGTGTTGTAGCATTTTTTTGTCTACGTAATTCTTTCGTGTGCGGTTCACGCATTTTGAGAACAAAGATGTCATTTGAAAGGCAAATTTATTAAATTTTATTTGCAGGCAGACAATTGTCGCTTTTTTTTGAAAAAATGAGCAGATAAATCCGTATGTTTTTGGTAGTTGTCAGCAGTCAAAGTCTATGCCTCATTTGCAAATTGATTTGTTTCCCCGCCCTGCGGTTTTGACAGCAGCGTTGAAAAACATGCGGCCTACCGGTTTCCCAAGTCGTGTTTAATCCTGTTGACTTTAATGGTTCAGCGCTTTCATGTTGTGAGCAACATGGCCGATCGTATATGGGAAATACCGTCAAAAATAAGGCTAAACGTATGCTAATGCGTTCCAGTCATACGGCTACATGTATCTTCTAATGCAACAAGCATGTTCACGATTGTTGCTTGGAATTCTTTCAACTATTTAATTGCTTGTTGCCTTTAGTTCGTCAACTGATTTCGTTCTCTGTGGATTGTCTGCTGCGTTGTAAAAATGAACGGTTATTATTGCATGAGACGAACTTGTAGGGGCGAGAAAAATTCGAGAGAGAGCGGGAGCTTAAGTGAACTAGCACTAAGGAATGTGACCCTTCAATTCAGTCAAAATATACTGGATGGAGCGAATGACAACAACTCACTGACAGCTGATCAGAAACCAACTTTTGTTCGAGCTCCATTTACTTCTTGTCGACCGGAACATTTATCAGTGCGAGGTCGCGCGACCCGCACAAAAACTTACATGGATCGTGCGTTGCTTGTTCTCTTGTTGCCGCAGTGTGTTGGATTTGGCAGTCGCCTGTGGAAAAGGTCACATGGGACAGAAAATCTGTGAAAAGTCGTTTGTTTCAAGCACATAATCCCACACATTGTGGAAAGAAATTCAATGGTGTTGTGGCACTTTCATGAACGCTGGTGTGACTTTGTCAATTATTTGGGTCAAATGTATTTCATCTTTGAGAAATAAACGATTTCGAAGCAAAATGAAGGCAAACACTTTAAACAGCGTTTTTCTTACCAGCTGGTAAATTAAGGAATGCGGTTTACCCTTAAACTTTCCACGCAAGGAAAGGTCGTTAATCGCCCGGCCTAAATTATCCAGACTGGCAAAAATAATTGGGGCCCTACAAATTCTGGAGAACATTTGACTGTTATGACACCCGGAAACGCACATTGAATTGACAGAGCCATCTGCTGAAACCTCTGAAACCGTGAAATGTTTATTTCGCCACGTGTCGTTTTACTTGTTCCTCGATACTGTAACGCGACACTATAGCTACAGCCGCGCTCACCGTTATTCCGCCGTGTTTACTTTTGTTTTTAATTGTCTTTTGTTTTCAATTGTCTTTTGTTTTCCGACAAAAAGTTGTTTCAAATCAAAACAACCGACACCTGGCACAAGAAATCACCATGTTGCTGCGACTGAAGCAGTCATGTGGAAGCGGCTATTTCATCAACCGCTTCCGCTTCCATACCTATCGCTTCCGGTTCCACCGCTTCCGCTTCCAACAGAGCCTGAACTTTATCTCATCTATGAACTTGCTGACAAGAATGACTATCAAAACCAGCAGCTTACGATTTACAAGGGCATATTACTAGTTAAAATGATCGCATAAGTTAGTATCTGTCAGCACGGTACTGCTGCTCTGCTCTTACAAAAACGCAACCAAGAAAACTGTCTTCAACACATATCAATACAAACAGCACTTACAACAACCTGACCTTAGCCTAACACAGGGGCGTGCAATTAGCGGCCCGCGAGCCACATGTGGCCCGCCACATCGTTTTCAGTGGCCCGCGAGAGCATTCAGAAAAAAATCCTTAAATCTGAAATTTCCTCCAGCTTAGTGCTGAGGCTAACTTGTCAGAGACTTGCTTTTATTTCCATTAGAAGACGGCCCTCAGCTAAAAAAGGCCTTCCAAAAGTGGCCCCTAAGCCAAATTAATTGCCCACCCCTGGAACAAATATCAAGCTAAATTGCATAGTTTACGGTTTAAGTTTTCTTCAAAGCGCATTGATTGTCATACATTATTACGTCATAACAATGCTCTGAGCAAAATTCTAGAACGCAAGGTTTTGGACAAACTTGTTACATCTTCAGTAAAATGCGAAAAGCTTTCTATACTGAGTTGGCAAACACATACGTTCAGTAATATCTAAGTTAAGTTCGCACGAAGTTGTGAAAAAATATGGATTCAACGTGTTCAGCAAGTTATTGGTATTTACAGCAAATCAAACGTGACAACTGCTCATAAAAAATGTTAAACGTGAAACATCATGTTGCTAAAGTTCACGATTTGATATAATTGTTCAGCAAGTTCGTTTGCTTTCAAAATGGTTAGTGAAGGTGGAAGGGGCAGTTTGCTCGATGCATGTTATCAATCCAAAGAAATACTTTGCTGTCCAGCTCTGTTAGTCTGCGGACAGACGCACTAATTTTTTTGTGTGTGTGTCTTCAGACATTAGGGTAGGGGTTCCCAACCTTTTCACGATCTCGTTCATACCACTTACGCACCCCGTATTGTCAATGTGTACCACTTCTTCCAGAACAACTAATTTGATCGAATCTTAGTTTCTACAGAAGAATTATATACATTAAAATAACAATGAAAGACAAAATTTAATGAGATTTCTCTTTTTGTTTGCCTTCCACCCAGGGCCAGCCTTAAGCCGATGAACCGATGCAGCTGCATTGGGCCCCGCGCCATGGTGTTTGGGTAGATTGTTCATTTTTGCCAGATACACCTTGTGCTTGATAAGCCAGTGGAAACGCCATATAAATTTCATTGTTAACAAAGAACGCTCTCGTCAGAACTAGCGAATTTCCTGTCGAACCTTAGCAAACATGCTCAATTCTCGTGTTAGTGCTTTACTGTATATCTGCGCTCTACCCCAATCGTAACACGGTTGACTGAACTTGATGACGTCATAAAATCACTGCTCATAGGGTCCCCGCGCCTAGGTCTTGCATTGGGCCCAGCGGCCAGGTCTTGCAATGGCCCGGCATCTGCTAGGGCCGGCCCTGCTTCCACCAATTGGTCGATGCGTGGCGTAAATTACTTAGAAACAAAGCCCGAAACGTAAACTAGAAAGTTGTGACTCCAGGTTTTTGTAAAAAAAAGGAAGTTACTGGCGTACCACTTGGAAGACCTTCGTGGTACGCGTACCACAGGTTGGGAACCCCTGCATTATGGCAAATAACCTTTGCGACATAACTTCCCGCTTCGCACAGACTTTCCTACAGCAGCCTCACTCCGTATTGTCGTGCGATGTTTCGTTAACTTGGATCAGTTGGATGATTTGACTCAAAATGACTCAATTAAACGCTTGGCTTTGCCTAACATTGTTTGTGAAGTGAATAGCGTAAGCCATAATGTAAGTGAATACTATATGCCTTGCTGAAAAGAATAGTTAGCTTCAGTCAAAGCATCAATCAGTCTCCAAACATTAGCCCTAATGATCAGCATCTGTTTGCTAAGGCAGTTAAAAGCACAACTACTAAGTTCGCACCTAACACATTAGTTCGCACAAACAGCTCAGATTCAAGTTGCGAACATAACCGGGTGATTGCTGTGCTTTCAAACTGTTACCATTGTAGTAGACAACAGCAAGGTTTGAAAAGTCAGCCTCCGATAAAATAGGAAAGCTGCACGATGACTTGGCCTTCTATGAAGAATGCCATGGATGCTAGTTATGCTTTATCTCGTTCTCTCGGACTACTGATATCGCACGTTCATTCAGACTTGCAGTGCAACTTCACCGTTTAATCCACATTGGGAAATGGACAAAACTTTTTCGCCAAGTTACTCTTCAAGTCAAGTAACCTATGTGGAAGCGACAGCGGTAGAATTTTCGCGCTTCCGCTTCCACAGAAAAAAGACCGCTTCCAGCTTCCGCTTCCACATCCCTGCACTGAAGCAGTTACCTGTGTTTTGATTTTTCTTATTTTTGTCGCTGTGCACGAAAAAGCGGTTTAAGCCGTGGGAGTTTCAAGTACATTTCGTCGAATGTACTGCCATGTTGTTAATACGCATGCCTCATTTAGCAGTTCGTTGCCGCACAGCTAATTGTTTGTGTGTCTTTATGCAGTGATTTTAACGGAAGCTGCAGCTGTGCAACGTGTTTTCCAGGAATGTTCAGTCCCAAATCAACCACTTTTTTGACCTATCATTTGAAATACGTGTATTTGCCAATGGTTTGCCAGTCTTTGAGTCGGTCATAAAATCCACTGTGTTCATTTCAATGCGTGAATGATGCGGTAAAATCTCAAGTGCGCATCGCTGCGTTTCTTCCACTCTTGTGGCTCAGCAATGCTTGAAACGCGCTCGTGTTTCGTCTTCACACAAATGCAAACGTGTCAAGCTCACACCACACGCCGCAATGTTCTGCAAATATGCATTGCGAATATCTGAAAAATCGTCAGTGCTTCACCTTCAGCTAAGGTGCTTGAACATTTTAACACTCTTGTTCTTGCTCAGCGGAAGGTGCCCAGCGCAATGCTGTTTTTTTGGGTATCCGTGGTTGCTTACGTAATGAACTTTGCTGATGCAGTTGTGTTTTTTGCAGGGATGAAAGACACCAAGCCCAGGCCTCTGCACTTGAATAAAGAGTAAGATTATTTTTAAAACGCCAGGGTTGGCGGTATTTTGCTATTTAAGCTGTGTGTTTAACTTCATGTATATCACTGAGAGCAGTCAAATGCCCCTTTCATGCACTGCATTGTGGGAGGACCTCAATCTTGAACGCTTCTTGTCGATAAGCACAAAGAGTGTCGTTGGCATATCACACTGTTGCGCAAGTGCCTGTACGAACGACTCCACTTGCGTGTTGCAAGAAGCCATAGTTCTGTGTTGTGAAACGATCATTTTCAATGACTTGATTACAGATCAGTTGTGCTAAGCGTGGGTTTGAGCATTTTAGTCTAATGTCTTAGCAACGAGCAACTACCACGCCAGTCGAACGTAAATGCCGTCACCTGTGCTGCAGAGAATTAGACATTCATGATGGGACGTTTTCGCAAACTTTAATTTAATGATGGCAGTGTCAACAATTGGTGTAATGCAGTTGCAGCGGAAAGGGGTTATGCAGCAACGCCTACACCGATACCTTATATTTGATGCATGACTTACTGTTCTAATTGAGGGAAAAGTGAGGGGCATGTTTTTGATACGTTCCATCCAATGTATTAAAAAATGGATAGAAAGTTTCAAGAAATTCTGGAATTCCGATAGGAAGTTTCAAGAAAACAGGAAGCGGACTTGTGATCGAAATTAGCAACGAAGATTTTCTCCTTTCGTGCAGTTTACTCCCCATACCTTGCCACACCGGAGAGACTCCGCATTCATTTGTGGTCGGTGCGAGGTACAACCACTCGCATTACTTAGACTCGCGGTCGTTTGCCCGTATCGGTCTGTACTTGCCTCGACGAGATCCGCTCCGACCTTTTCTCAAAGTGTACAGAGGAGAAAACGCGTACGACGATGTCACTTCTAATTCAGGTGAGTCTCTCCTAAGTTTTGTTTCTCCGTGAACCTTGTCGCTGACGCTTATTGAAACAACGCCTTATAAAAGTTGCGTTGTTTTGTTACGTACACACAATGCCTAAATTTTTTTCCTAGTGAAGGTACAAAATGTGTAACAAAAGTCCTAAAATGAAGAAGTCGGAAAGCGTCAAACTTCTTTGTCATCGTGATGACACATCTTTTTTGATACATACGTAAATCAGGATTTGCTGTCGTTCGAACGGTAGATTTTGTAGTCAGAACGTTTCATTTGCTACTTGCGTTTCCCATTGGCGCTTTTTTCAGATTTCGCCGGATTTACGAGCGTCCGTCACGCCGGAAGTAGCGGAAAGACCCAGTCCACCCCAGCCGGGGTAGCACCTCACATCCATTCTAGATTGCAGCCTCCTTTGCCAAAGCCCTACCTACGCAAGGTTATTAAGGAGGCCTGGCTCTCAGGCGGTCTTCCTCCTCGGGCCACCACCGCACCTCACTCGACAAAGATGCCCCCTGCCGGGGCCAGCCCACAACTCGGCGCTGCAATCAAACCAAACAAACCAAAGGTATGTCCTCATTAATTAAGCAATTTAGTCGCTAGGTCGCAGCTTTTCGGGGCGAGAAACCGCGCTTCAAATCAAAGACGAGGCAAGCTGCCGCAGTGTTTTGTGAATGAAGCACAGGACGCTAAACTGCGAATAACAGCTTCAGCGCGACATGCACAAAAAGAAGCGTTGTCATTGGTTCAGCAATGTGTGCTTCAACCACCGGCTTTTGCTGGCGATTAAACAAAAAAGTGGTTTTTGAAACTACATTCAACTTAAGGGGCGGCACTAGCTCAGTGGTAAAGTTTCCGCCTCTCAATGGGAAGGTTGGGTGTTCGATCCACGGTCACTGAGTGAACTGCCGTAGCACTCCTTGGGCAAGAGTGTTCACCCAAAATCGCCCCGGCAGGGGGAAAGTTTCAGGCTTCGTCTGCCGCTAGCTGCCGTCACCAAAAATTCGGATTAAAAAAAATTCGACTTAATTTAATTGAAGCATGTGGGATTTTGCATGTTTTCTTAGACCAGGGGGCACAACCTGTGGCCTCAATAAAAATTTATGTGGCCGTACACATGCAATTTAAAATATGAAGTTATGGCGGTCGTGCATTAATAAAAACTTTGTCTATTGTATGAGGATGCTTTGTGGAAAGACGGCCAAACTGATGTGTGAAAGCAGGCTAGACTCAGTGTGTGGAAGCAGAACAGAAACAATGCAAAAAGATACCGTGAACTCACTGGCTGCCGAAATGAATAAAAATAAAGGTAATGCGGCCGGCAATAGCGAAAAGGTTGTGCACCCCTGTCGTTGACGGTTTTGCAATACTTCCAAGTTTTACTAAAGTCAAGGTTCTGATGCGACTTAAAAGGCAGCGAATAATAAGCCGCACACTTGAGTCACGCTAGCGATGATAAACGTCCCAGATCATCTGAAGCGTTTTAAATTGACACGCGAAGATCGCACTAAATTGATTTTCACGGGGTGTTTCATTCAGTGGCGTATGGTGTCATTTGTATTTGGTGTGCGTTGTTTGTGACGTCGTATTCATGTTTTCCAAACCAACGTTTTGGCGAAGTTTGCGCTGATCAGCCATAGCAGACAAAATAAAGACAATTGTTTTGGATAAAGTGAACTATCGCGGAACACAATCCTGAACATGCGTAGTGGGCGAAAGGTCTGCAAAAAGTGGTGAGACGGTTCCTGGATGCAGACGATAATCCAGATTCCCACCAAAACCTAATTATTACTTTTTGGCCCATTTACAATGTTCCTTAAAATTAGCATGCAAATTCATTCCGTGGTATTTGCATTCTAAGGTCAACAAATCAACAAGCAAATATAAGCGAAAACAATTAATCCCCTTTGCGCAGATGTTAAAGTTTTTGTAAAATATCAAGCTCAAGGGGAGGTGGGTAACCCCAACCCCCCCCTTGCGTACGCCCTTG
>Ga0210059_1002827_pt1 | contig 27429 bp, 15 predicted proteins | sample Ectturendosymbi2_FD_188042 | JGI IMG/M metagenome (GOLD analysis project Ga0210059, IMG submission 188042) | Ecteinascidia turbinata endosymbiont from Florida, USA - Sample 2 (SPAdes) (version 2) | ecosystem: Host-associated > Tunicates > Ascidians > Unclassified | place: Key West, Florida... | reverse complement strand
TTAATCCGGCGCTGGAGACAAGCTCACAAAGCTTCACCTAAAGCACTGAGATGTGCGATTTAATTGGTTTTATCAATCAGCTGAATAATGATGCGTCACCTTTTGTACCAGTGTGGTATTTTTATTTTTTTTACAATTATGTTTGTATCCACCTTTATTGTGGATTGTGATGTGTTAGCTCAGTGTGGTCCAACTACAGTCTCGCGGGCAGCATGTGACCAGCCACAGCGTTTTCAATGGCCTGCTGACGCATTCAGGAAAAGTCTTCAAATCAGAAATTTGTTGAAAAGCGTGTAAATGTACATTTGTCTCACTGAATTGCTTGCGCTGGATAAAGTGCATTTGCACAAGAGCAATGAGTACTACCTTTTCTGTGTACCATTTTGTTTTATTTCTTTATTTTACGATCAAATTAGAAGGTATGGCCCTCTGCTAACCCTCCGCTGGGGCACCTGACTAGATAACCTCTGTGTTTTTTTGGTGCCTCGGCGTTAGTTGTCTTGAAGAGTTAATTGCCCATCCCTGCAATAGGTAATTTTACTTAGAATAAGGATAACATCCTTTAATAAAAATGTGCAATAATAAGGGTGTTAGAGACTGCAGGGAGCTTCTGGAAGTTAGGCAGCAAAATATGTGAGAGTACAATTTATATGATGAAGCAGTCAAATCTGAAAACAGAAATTGAATGAGAAGCGAAACACTGTGCGATAGTGTCAGATAAGCCTCGGCCACAGGCATTCCACAGATAGAAATTTGTAGTAAATAGATATTTCCTATTGTTTCAATGACCCACTCACTTTCAATGACGCACTCACTTGTCTTCCTGAATCTGTTGTTATATAGGATACATCATTTTATTGGAAGTGGCCCACGAGTTTTTTCGTCGCGTTTTTGTAAAGTGGCCCGTAGGTCAGAAGTAGTTGAGCCACGCTGTGTTAGCTAATCGTAAAAAAAATGAATACCAACGACTAAACGTAGAATGCTGGAAATGGTGAACACCTTCGAATATTTTTCATTACCATTTGGTCAACTCTATACCTTTGCCCCATGTGGCCATCTTTGCAAGGTACAGTACGTTCAACTGTTTCTACTGACATGACTGAAAGAGTAGAAAGCATTTTCAGAAATGCAAAAATCCTTTTATTCTTTCTTTTTCATACCCTTTTCCACTGGGGAGCGTCACGGGGCAGCAGTTCCAGGAGAACTCAAAACACCTCATGGTTTTCAGTAATCATAAATAGTTCTGCTGCTGCCTCTACACCAAGAAGGGACCAAGCATTGTCCGAGATGTAATCACGCCACCTGGTCTTTGGTCGACCACTTGACCGCTTTCCAGTGGGTGTATCCAGCAGGACTTGCTTCGCCAACTTTTTCAGGGAAATTGTGGACCCATGGCCGAACCATCGAAGTGAAGAACTTTACAAGAAACAAATTTATACAAAAAAAATGAAAAAGACAAATGTTTCTACAAGAAAAAGAAACAAAAATAATGAATACTACAAACTTGACTAGCAATGCCTTCTCTTGCTCACATGTGTGATGTCTTTCCTTGTGCAAAAATGTTTTCGTATTAATTTTGGTAAGTTAGCCAATTCGTGATTAAGTGGAATACGTAGTTAGTCCAGGCTCAAGGTCATTATTTACTGGAGAAAACGGAGCCGTGAAGTGCATGTTTCTACTCGTTTCAGTTTCATTTTGTAGTTAGTCTTGCACTGCCCAAACCTTCCGTAAAACTTGTCAAAACTAGCGCGTTTTGCTACTACAGCACAAACCTTTTCCAGAAATGTTGTTCTGACGTAATCACTGACCTCAAAGGAAATATTTGCCGCTTTGCTGCAAGTAAAGCTGAAGTAGATTTGCCTAAACCAGGGGTCTTAAACACGCGGCCCGCTGGCCACATATGGTTCGCGATGGCATTTTGTGCGGCCCGTGATGCTTTATGGGAATTTTCAAATATTTCATTCAAGTTTTTCACTTTATTCACGGATGTTTGAAAGTGAAAGTGCTCGGCCAGCTAGTGAACAAGTTCATTTTAAAATAACGTAGAAACGATTCGAAATGATTTCCCTATAACTCACGGTAGCTTTCGCAAGAAAGAAGATGTAAAAACCGTTTGTAATAAGGTTCAGGTGCAGTAGTTGTTGCGTCATAATGCGGCTCTCGGGGTAAAAGTCCTCATTTGGTCCTCAGAGCAAATTGACTTTGAGATCCCTGACCTGAACGGCGTCATCTATGCCAAAATTTACTTGGCTTAACCAGATCAGTTCTGATGTGTCTTGGCTTCAATTTATCTGGCCTTAGCCTCCTGTGACTAGAGTTTTATTATACCGATAGTACTGCTGTCTTAATCACGGCTCAGAGACTCACGGTGCCGGAAGTATCCAACTCGTGGCATATATATAATTTCATGCAAGGCGACCTACGCTGACAATTTTGTCAATACCCAAGCATTCAAGTTAAGCGCAAAATAATGACTGTGGAGCCTTTTGATAATGGTTCCCATTGTGTCTTAAAGCTTTTCCAAATAAAATTGTCGATAATAACATTTGATTGAGGAGGTTGAGTTTTGTGAGGGTTGAACTGTGTACAGGTTGAACTGTACCGGGGTTGAATCGGGGAGATTGAATTGTGAAATACGGAGATATGCCGCAATCATGATCTTTTCAACTTCGGTGCTTTGATGATACAGATGTAAATCCGTTATACGTAATTTTAGACCCCTGTTTCAAACTTCTTAACAGCATGGTTTTTGTCTTTCGATTCATCAGTTACACTAAGTCTGTGGAAGCGTAAAAGTGAAGAAATGATGGGGTTGCCCTACCCGTTTATGTTAATGTTATTAGATTTATCCTTGCATGGTATCTAAAGTTTTTTCTATTTTCTTGCATGCCAACTACTTCAACTACTTCTAAGCACGGCAATCCATCTACAAAAATGTGCTATTCCAAACTTATACAGTATAATATATTTTCAATTTTTCAGCGGGTCGTCGTAGCAAACCAACAAGGAAATATTTTTTCCTGAATAATCAAGACTTTAAGTGTTTTTGTCACTTTAATGCTACTGTTGATAATGAAGCTTATTTCTATGAATGTACCAATAACTGACTTACTAAGTAATGCTAAAATTGAAAAACAAAACCTAAAGGTAGAACTAGCATTTGATCAAGGGTATTGATCCTTTAAAACCTTGCTGCAAGTTTGCCACACACCCAAAGCAGTCGTACCATTTTTGGATTCAGTTCGTTGTAGCCCACTGAAAATATGAACTTCGATACACCGTGACGATGAATCCTGACCTTTCATTCTTTATTTTGTGGTGATCATATCAATATTGATCATCGGAAACTTCATCTGCAGGTGGAAATGCTGGGCTTGGTAAAGCAACAGCCACTGAATTTGCAAGATTGGGAGCAAGGGTAATAATTGCCTCCAGGAACATAACAAAATCGAATAGAGTTAAGAAAGAAATATTGGAAGAAACGAAAAATGATAACGTAAGTTTTTTTTAAACAGATATTGGTAACTTGGGTTCGAAAATATTAAATTATTTGAATTGTGTTTGCAAACACTTGTATCCTTTCCTGACTCAAAAGAAATAATGCTAGTTGTCGATGTAAACGTGGAGACAATAAATTCAACTTCAAATGCATGTTTAAGCGCATGACAAAGCCGAAAACGTGCACACCGCCGTTCAGTTAACAACTACAATGATTGCCCAAGTGTTTTAACGCGGTTTCTGCCTATATTTCCAATAACTAATTTTTTTGCATTAGGTCATAAGGTATGTCACCTTGCATTGCAAGAAGAGCAAATGCAGATAAAAATGTAATAGGTTTGCCTTTGCTTTGCCTTTAAGGTTGTTACGTACAATCTTGATCTGGAAGACTTTGACTCAGTTCGTTCCTTCGCGTCAAATTTAATCAAGAATGAAGATCATCTTGACATTTTGGTCAATAACGCAGGCAAGTGACTCACGTTTCTCACTTTGCAACTGTGATGTAAAATGGTGACGGAAAGTTCATTGAAAGTTAAATTTTCCAAAAAGCAAAACTCTGCAGTCTAAAATTTTCAAATTGAGAATAACTGTACTGCGTATACGTTTAAGTAACGTTTTGTGTATGGAACAGAATAATGCAGTTGTAGTCAAGAAAGCTCGATAATCTTTGCTTAGGAAAGGAATCACTTTAATGGCAGCTTAAGCAAAAGAAACGCTATGGGCAAACAAACTTTATTTGTACGGAAGACTACAAAAGGAAATCTAATTTTATGAAGAGTACGTGGTAAGAATAATTCAATATTGCCCATACTTGAGGTGGGTAAAACTACAGTGAACCACTGCTTAGCAACTATATCAGTTTACGTTTACAACAGTAGGCCAACCATGCAGCTGATAGAAATTACAAGAAATAAATTTACCTGCTTGCAAAACCTGATTTTAGGATAGGTTGTGTTTGATGGAAATTGCGGTTTTACAATTTTCGAATGTTGTTTTCGATGTACAGTACGTTACCGGTATTCAATAGTCCATGATATCATAGCATTTCGAAGCATTGACTCTTTTTCACAAAGAAGTCCTAAGTAACATAGCTTCGCTTAAAGATTCTCGCAACTTTTAGCAATTTCACAAGTGGAGCTGGAGCGTAACAATTGTAGAAGCCCTTCGAGGAACAAACTAAACAAATGATAAACCCTAAAACTTTGATCAATCTCCGTATGAGATAGAAACTGGAAGTAATTTTCTTTCTCCAGCAGTTTTTCTCTCGCTCAGGCGTTCTTGCTATTCGAGGAAAAACTCCTGATGGGATAAATCGTGTTCACGCCATCAATTACTTCGGTCATTTCCTTCTAACTAACTTACTACTGCAGAATCTGAAAGCGCAGTCGAAGACACGACCGGTCAGGATTGTAATCGTGACGTCAAAAGGTTATAGGTGAGTGAACAGAATGAAGAAGTTAGTCTCATGTTTGTTTTGAATGCTGAAGGAATGGAAAAACGCAACCACGTTGGCCAGGGTTGCCAGATGGTGCCAAATTTGGCAAATATTGCCAAAAATCACTGTTTCCCAAAAAACGTGCCAATTTTTGGGCAATATTTTTTAATGCCAAAAATTTGCCATTTTTGAAATATCAGTTGTGACTGTTAAAATATAAACAAAATTTATCAAATTAATATCAAAACGTTAGAAAGCACAGCTAAGACAACATGTCTGAATAAGATTTACTGCTTGAAGAATTGCTGTAATTGTTGTAGTGTTTGATTTCATTAACAACAAATTATAACTGTGAATTTATTTTAAAATTGACCTGCTGTTGCTGTTTCAGGTATCGCTGTGCTTAGGTTTGTGTGCCTTTAAAGTAGTGATTCTGCAAATGAAGATCAAACCAGAATATTTTGCTTTCGGCTTTCAACTAGGCCTGAAATATTACTTTGAGTTTTTAACTCTGAATCATAAGAATCATTTTGCGGCCAAAAATCATGGTCTGTGATCTAAACCAGTTCTTCTCAAACGTTTTAATTCCAACCTCCCTTTTTTTCACTACCGACATGTCGTTTTAGCCCCAAGCCTGATAAAACAAACACAAGATGGTAAATATAAGAATTTTATTTAAAGAAAGTATTAAATAGCTGAACCAAGCCATTCAATTAAATAGCTGAATTAAGAAACTGTATCATGACGCCAATATTAGTAGGCCAACGTTCACAATTTTTGTCAAAATAATCCACACTGCAGCTGGACACATAGACGATCCAGAGTAAAAATTTAACAGATAAATTTCTTTAGGCTACTGAAGATAACTCAGTGATTGATTAGCGGTTGAGCATTTTTACCCTCTTTGTGTTGTTTTGCTCCCTAACACCCCCTTTGGTTTTTCCACCTCCTTGCCCTTAAAATCGCCCCTTTCGCTCACTTTGAGAATCACTGATCTAAACTATAAGAAGATATATTTCACCTACTGAGAACACATTTTTGTTCCCATAAAACAGACCTTGTCTTAATTGTCAAACTTAAAAAATTTAAAACTATGGAAAAAAATATGAAATGAAATCAATATTGCCAAAAAATTGCCATTTCGTAATGAAAAATCCATATTGCCAAAGATATTGCTATTTTCAAAAATTTTTGCCAATAATTTGCCATAAATTAGACAAACACTTGCCATATTTTCGGTCAAGCATCTGGCAACCCTGACGTTGCCCCTCGTTACAAACGAAGTTGCACTGCAGAGTAGAACAAGGCAAATGCTGGCAAAGGCGCTTTTTTCGTTCATTTCCCCAAAAACATGGCAAGATTTGTAAGCAGGTAATCGACAATCGCATGAAAAACTTGGCAAAATGATGAAGTATTAAAACACTGAAAACAAATATTCCAATTAAGGGCAACGTCTAAATCGAAAGAATTCAGATTGCAGTTTGACTCTGCCAATATTTTGCAATGTACTTATGAAGGTGAAAGATGTTACGCATCTGTATTTTGAATGTAGAGTCTCAGAGTATCGCATATTTATGTTGGCAAGACTGTTCTCTATCAAATGGAAATAAGTTTATGACAACTGGGAGAAAGTACATCTGTGTTTGAAACCGAAAATGTTCAACACCTTGTAACCTCTACTTGCCGGTAAGAAATTCATTAAACGTTTTTGTGCTTTCTGCACAAAGCAAAAGACCGACTAAGGTCACTAAAAGAACTAGAAATTCAATTTGCAAAGGTTTTCAATTGTACGGTTCACTCACGTATTTCATGCTTCAGCACAGAACTTTGTGTGCTTTATTGCTGCGTAAAATTTAGATTTGAATAACAATTTTCAAGCAGAAAAGCAGATGCTGAACTTCTTTCCAACCAACTCCTCAAAAAATGAATCAAAAGCTAGAATATCTAAATTCTACAATGTGTCAGGGAATATTTCATGTTTTAAAAAATTGCTATTCCGTTGTACACCAATGTTGGTGACTATTGCGTCACATTCGATTGATATCAATATTATGTACAAAGGTTTATGAACTACCTTGCTTTATCAATTATTTAAAGGCCACAGCCGTTATAATTATACCATTTAAATTTTAATGTTATGCTTCCAAATGCCCGAGATGCACTCCAGTTAGAATACCAGACTAATTTCAGCAGCCTTCTGCTTTCCCGTCTTTACTTTTTCGATGAAAAGAACCTTTCCTTCTGTTTTGTGCTGAAAGTAGGTGGACTGGTGCAATTTATGACGGTATGGCTTTTTGATTTAATTATTGCATAACCCTTTCCTGCTTTAAGTCAAACTGCATATTTCAACTTTTCCTTTACGCTATCTTAGACAGTATCTGTTGTTTTGTTACATGCATCGATCCAGTTGGAGAAAGACGGTAGATTTTGACAGATTCACCAGCGATTCTGAAACGTTCCGACAGGACTATCGGTTTTACGCAAACACGCTCTTTGCAAATATTCTTTTCGCTTCCGAACTTCATCGCAAATTCAAAGATTTTAATATCACAACATACTCTATTGACCCAGGTGAAACTTTTCATCTTACAGTGCACTATTTTATTTGTGTGATCCATTTGTGGAACTCGGTTGATCCCGCATTGTCATCAAAATCTTTTCACTTCTTTTTCTTCTGATACGTAATGTGAGTCCAGTGAAATAGCATGTTTCTAATCCTTTGCTTCCCGGTAAGGCTAAGAAGGTAAACGCCACGGTAGTTGGCGATTACTCTGATGTCTGCCTTTTGCATAGGGGTTGCTATCCTTGTTTGCCAATCCTTTGCTGCCCTTTCAGAACACCAGGCCACTTGACACACACGAGTTAGTCATAGACTTTTCTTTCTGATTGAATAATATTAAAATATATTTCTTTTAAAAGACATTCTTTTTCTGATTAAAAGCATTTCAGGTCCGATTTCATCACAACTTGTAGCTTTCCCAGTCTTCAGTGTTTTGTCAGCTGGTGAAATTGCGGTCGCAGTCATGGTATTTTCCTCTAAGATTTTATGTTCGTTCAAGGCATACAGAAAAGTTTCGACATATGTCTGGTTGCCTGCTAAACATTCTATATTATAGTACGCAAAATAAGGACATTTTTACCTGTAACTGAGATCCAAGGTTGACCATTGTCGAACCAATTACTACAGTAAATTTACGATAAGAAATGTTTGTTTATTAATATGGTACATAATTTAGAAAACGCGCACCAAATACAAAGTAACTAGACCCCAGACCTCCTTCACTTCTCACCATCTCTGTTTCAATCTGAAAAATTTAACCGCAAAAGTATTAGCAGCCTTTTGAAACGCTGGCAATTCAGGTTGGCCAACCAATCTCACACTGTTTCAAAATGGCTGCGTTATGGTGATCGACTCGGCGTACCATTCAAATTAAAAATGGCAGACATTTGCAAAAGAAAAAAAACATTAGAAAAACCTGGGAAAAATTTTTTAACCGTTAAGAGACGTAAGTAGAATCTCTTCAGTCATTTGGGAGTTACTTTCAACTACAGCACCGCACCTTTAAAATACAAACTCGTTCACGTCAAGAGCAAAAGTCAAGAGACAGTTGCACACATGATCACTCACAATAAGTGTCAAGCAAGAAATGCTATTTGATGCAATGTCACGATATTGATTGCTTATAAAGCGGTTAAATCGAGCATGTCGTATTTCAACCGCCACACGTGTCCCACACTGACCGAAAAGAAATAATTTCGTAGTATTTCTTAAACTCATCGTTTCATTTCAGGTCTAATATACTCTGAAATTGGGGACCATCTTGCTCTGTGGAAGAGAATACTTAGACTGCCGTCTAACGTTGTCAGGAGGTAAATGACTGTCTTTGCGTTAGAGTAGTCAACAAGAAGCAAAGCAAAACTAATTCAGTATGAAACTAAAAAAGGAAACTTTACCTTAAAGATTTCAAATTTAACTTTTGCCTCGCAATTATTCCTTTTGATATTTGATTGTTTGTTTTAACTTTAATAGTTTGAAATTTTACTTTTGATTTCACGTGGAAGTTTTGAAACCTTCAACCATTTTTACAACACTTGAATTTCCACTCTAAATCAATGATTTTACTCTGTCTCCACAGAATTGCACTCAATCTCTGCATTTAATATTTACAAAAAAAAAATTTCTGTTTAGACCAACTTACTATGGAGCCCAGACTATCCTCTACTGTTCCTTAGATGACGAAGTAATTAAGTACAGTGGCGATTTCTTTGTCGATTGCGCCAGAAAAGAGTTAACAGAATATGCCAAAGACGAAGAGCTTGCCTCGAAACTTTGGGAAGAAAGTGTGAAAATTACAAAGCTGTAACTAAGTTGAATTTCTTCCAAGACATTGGATAATTTGGCAACCGCAGGAGAAAAGTTCTGATTGCAACCTACTTTCTGTACTTTTTTTTAAATTATGCAATGTTTTCTTCTGCTAGAAGTTCGTGTCACAATATACTTGCCAAAAGTAATAAATTCAAGACAGTACAGTCACGAGATGAGCTCGTTTTAATGCAATGTGTTTGAGTATGTTTTGTCAAATCCTTCATTGGAATGTTTTCTGTAAAATTTGACATTACGTTTTAACAAGAGAAAAATTTGCCGTTTCTGAAAATCTAACAATGGCACACATGACTTATTCGTGCAGAAGCATTCGGCATCCGGGTAAATATCAGGTTGATTTAAAAAGAATGCTAGCATTAAGAATGTGCAAACTTTGTCCTATTCTTTTTTATCTTTTCTTATTGATTCAAGTCTGTACGAATAAACAAATATTCAAGTTTGTACTACCTCATTGATTCAAGTTTGAATGAAGAATGAAGTATCTTCATAAATGGAATATGTCCTAAAACTAGAGTTGACCTTGAAAGTTTTATAAACCAGAATGTTCTTTCTCGGTATCTTAACATCGCTCTCCAGATATATTTTTAATTGAAAAATCCATCGATAGACGCATCTTGTCTGGAATCAACAAGTGCTCAACAAGACATCATTTTGTATTTTTTGAAAAACAAACTTGATTTTGTTAGTGCATGCCCATATCTTCAGCTGACTGTCAGGTGCCGCCCACGTGAAAAGTTTGTTCGAAACAACAGCTTACTGTACAGGTAATTCTGACTAGTGCAAGGGCGTACGCAAGGGGGGGTTGAGTTGGGTTACCGAGCTTGATATTTTACAAAACTTTATTACCTGCGCAAAGGAGATTAATTATTTTCGCACAGTTTTTGGTTGTTAATTTGTCGACTTATGCAAATACAACGGAATGACTTTGTATGCAATTTTCAAGGAACATTGTAAAGGGGCCATAAAGTAATAATTAGGTTTTGGTGGGAATCTGGGTTATCGTTTGCATCCAGAAATCATCTCACCAATTTTTTTCAGACCTTTCGTCCACTAAGCATGTTTAAGATTGTGTTCCGCGATAGTTCATTTTGTCCGAAACAATTGCATTTTTTTGTCTACTATGGCTGAGCAGCGCAAGTGCTGACCGCATTGGCTACATTACCAGTTTCTGTAGCATGATAAAACTGTTACACGAGTTCAAAACAGCAGTTGTTAACATAGAAGCATTCAGACATTTGATAACGTCTCAGCAGGGAAAAAGGAAAACTAAAAGTTTGCTGGACTTCTATACATAGCAAAAAATCGAAAGTTTTCTTGCGTACTATATGCGCATTCTCAATTCTTGTGTAGTTTAGCAAGATTCGATCTTGCAACCCGGGGTGTGTGTTTGGCAGTCCAGCCACACACTTTCAATGCTCCACTGCTGGTATTCGATAAGACAGCGTAGCTTGATTTTGCAGTTGTAAATTGCTCTGACATAGTGGTGAGTGTGTTTTACAACCCTGATTTAACGCGCAGCCTGATATTTTTGCAATTTTGAACTGCTGTGTCGTAGCGTTGAGTTTATTTTCCTCCGATATCGTAATCTGGAGCCTGATAGTTTATAGTCAGTGCAATGACACATAACTTAAGGGGAGTGCGTGTAGAAGAATACGCGCATATTGTGTCAACAAATTTCGCCAGGACGTTGGTTTGGAAAGATGAATATGACGTCAAATTGTGACGTCACAAACACCACAAACCAGATACAAATGACCACCCTATACCACTGAATGAAAACCCCCATGAAAATTTTCTGCGTACGCCATTGGACTCGTGTACGTTGACATCCTCCTCTGACCAAGGACGGATTTAGGGAGACCTTCAACAGAAATTAAAGCTTTTCCTACGTTCTCCTGAAGTACAAATGGCAATGTGGTTTTTCTTGGAATTTATATCTCTTTCGTATAGTTCAGAAGTTTTCTTCGTTACCCTGCTCAGGAATCCTGAGGGTCCACTACCCAGAGGCAATTTCACATACTTAGAAAAATGTTAGAAATCTGTGCTTCCATGATTTTTCCTGATTTTCAGAGAAAAATGGAATGGTGAAAGTGTTATTTTGCAAAAATGTCGCTGAAAGCCTATATTTATAGGACGTATGGGTGCTATACTCCCCAGGGTTACCTGATGCGTAGACACTTTCGAACACCTTACTAAGTTAATACAACTTTAGAACATTGTGAGGCAAAAATTATTTATGACAAGTTTTTCCACGCAATAATGAAACCAAGGTTTACTTTCCCGCGTGCTTGGGAAGATTTAGCACGCTTTGGTACATTTGCATGCTTAACAGCTGAATAGCCCTTCATGAACATACGCTCAACAATTCTCGTATGTTTAAGGTTTAATGACGCATTCCAATGGAAGAGTAATGCATGCTTCAACAAAGGATCCATGATAGGGGGCCCGAAATTCTGCTGGAATTAGCTTCACTTTCTATACAACGAGGTTTATACACAATAGCAGAAATTAAATTAGAGTATACTGAATTTCTGTCTCGTTTACAATTTGCTGTTTGCATTAATAGATGAAGCTTTTTGATTTCGAGTGGAGTCCAAATGAGCGAGGGTGGCGTAATCTGTTTAATTAGATAAAACAAACAAGCAGTGGGCGTCACCGGCCAGTTTCAAGGTTGCACATTAAAACTCTGAAATTTCTTGGAATGAAGGCTTTTGCAAAGTATCGTTACCTGTAATCCAACGCACAAAAACAATATTTGTAGGAAGTTTAAGCAAACATCGATGAAGGGCTGGTGATCCTATGGACGTTCGAAAGTTTTGCTGCATTCTACTGCAAGCTGAGACATGCTTCGGAAAACTAGGAGGCCTAATTCGTTAATAGGTGTAGCAGAAGGTAGTTTCATTAACTTACGAAATAGCTCTTGGTGAAATGTATATCTCATTTAGGATTTACAGAATTTGTCATAGATAGCATCAGTTTCTGGTTGGTTTTATGTGATTTCACGCAGTTGCCTTCTTGATTTTTTATTCATTTTCTGGTTCAAAAATTCATGCATTGATTAAAGAATGATTGAATTCAAATATACTGTGAAACGTAGAAAGAACTTCAGGTTCTACTATAAAACAAAAGTTTTTTGATGTAATAATATTTAATTTGAGCGTCTATCAGCAAAACTTTTTAATAGGAAATTGATTGCACGTAACTCAACGTATCTTCAGTCCTGAGATCTGCAAGCCATGTCTGCAGGTGATAAGCTGGAAGGTTATATAATAAGTTTAGAGAAGCAAGCAAATTCAAGAATAAAATGAATAAATCCAAACACTAGCTGCGAAAAACTTTTATTTTATACCAGGTTGTGTGAAACAGTTGGCCCAAGGATTTGATGTGTTTCAACTCTTTCACGAAACCTGACAACAAAACAAAACTTTCTAAGAGAATCGAAACCGGGCGTGTGCAAACTATAATATTTATGTGGCGACTTGTGTGATTTGCAATCAAAACTATGATGGCCAAACAGTAAACAAATTTTCCACAAGAGGGTCAGCACACAAAAGTACTTGGAACAAACCAGACAATAGCGATGACAGCAGCCAAATTGCCTTATCGCGGCACTATACAGTGTTCCATATCATCATAAATAACCACGAAAACATAACGTTACACTGTTACTATTGTAGAACAACCTAGTTTTGACTCTCTGGATACCTGGGAAGATAAATGTTTCATTCTGCTTTGTCCACTTGTTTCATGCTTTTTTGGAATTTTGAACACAAATGTACTTTTTATTTACTTATTTGTGTGCCTCACTTTCCAACGTTTAGCATTTAATCCAGCGGTTCTTGACCTTTGCAAACACGCCGAACCGTTATGTAGTTTTCCAAGCTTTTGTCGAACCCCCATTTTTGCCCAATATAACAGCAAGCAAAAATTGCTCTGTTCACGCTTTTAGTCATGTTTCAGATGACCTGAATCGTCGAATCCCCGAAACGGCATCGACGAACCTTAGGGTTTCGATCGAACACACGTTAAGAACTACTGATTTAATGGCACTACCTAGACCACGACTGTTAACTTTACGACCTCATTACCGCATTCATGCTTGATGCATTCGACTATCCGCTTTGGTTGAGTCACTGCCATGTTGCTCGTAAATGTATTTTCATTGCTCTTTGATTGGCATCAGATATTTTCTCAGTTTTAGTGAAAACAATTATTTGAGAACGGCCTATTTTCTAGTTTCTACTTGCTGCAACTTGTGTTTTGATTTATTCGGTTTAGTCGTGAATCTGCCTGCTTTCTCTGCTCCTACTTTAGCCCTGCTGCATTTCACTCATAAGCATTGCTTTCAGTTTTCAGGACTGTTGATGTGTTGAGTTTACTTGAGCATAGAAATGTGGACCTGCCAATCATCGCAAAGTAATGAAAGCAGAGCATGGTCGACTGATTCCTCGAAATCTTGCAACAAACTCAGAGCTTTTAATTGTTTGTGCATGGATACAATTTGGTGAAAAAGATAAGATGACATTTTGAATGGTGGCAGGTTTCAAACATGCTTATTTGTCCTGTACAAATGTAAAAATAACCACTTCAATTTTTCTTTTTCTAGCGTTGGAGCTCAAATTTAAAAAGTTTTGCGCTAATACTGCACTTTCGCACAACTTTAATAAAGACATTTGCTAATAAGACAGAGTAGAGAAGTTTCAAAAGTTGTGGCCAGCCATCTTCACTCTGGGCGACGGTCAGTTTTCTTTTACACTCTATTGCACGCAATATACGAGCATTTGCCTTTTCAAAATCAACGTGAAAATGGACTTCAATGCATATTTAACTCGCATTGGCTACAGTGGTCCAATCAACAATTCACATGCAATTTTAAAAAGAATTTGCGAATTACACTACAACGCTGTTCCATTCGACGTATTGGGAATGCATGGTGCAGACAGAATAGTATTGAATCTAGAAACAGTTTACAAAAATATAGTTATTGACCATCGAGGGGGTACGTGTTACGAGGTTAATCGCCTGTTTCAGTGGTTGCTGCGAAACTTTGGATTCCAAGTGGACATTATTCAGTGTCAATGGTTTAATTATGGAGAATTCTCTCCCAAGTTCAATCACTTGGCGTTATTGGTAAGTTTTGTGTTTATGGTTTGCAACACTAGTACCATCAACTGAATCATCATGAACAAAATGCTTTTATATTTAAAAAATGATAACAACATTTGAGAGTTTTTAACAAGAACTTGTTTGTTTTAAAAGAGCGAGTGGTACTTGTAGAAAAAAAAAATTTTACATACTGTCAACGTGGTGCGTTTTTCTTCCACGTTGCAATGTTCTGATATAAATTTGATATTTTTCTCCTTGCCAAATATGTCCTTGCTTAAATCTTAAAAATAATGTTGGGTTGCTGCAGTAAATATCACCGCATGCAGATTATGAGCGATTTCATATTAACTTTGATCCAAGGAAGTTTTTGGTAGGAAATAATATAGTCTACTTTAGTCTTTGAAATATAGCTGATGAAATTTATGATGAAGAAAGTAAATATGTGCGCTTAATCTGACCAAAATATTTTATACACAACTTAGATATCTCATAGTTGTAGCAAAAATCTTGTAAGAAAGAAAGATCTGTAAATACGTTATGAAGATCAAAAGACATTTTGGTATTAAACATGCACGTTTAATTTTTCGTCTACAGCACTTTTCATTAGCATATCCCACTATGAAGAAGTTAAAAAATCTTGTACAAAGGTTTCGATGCGGAGTGAATGGTGGCACACGGCAACCTATAGATGAAATCTCGATCGAAGTTTTGGCATGCTTAGATCAAAACAGCAAACATATTCAGCCATATGGTTCTAAAATCAACAACTAACTTAGGTTGAGTGTGCACACTGGACAGCAAAATGACATGATACAAATCAGTCACCTTTGCTTCTATCTCATTAAAATGAGACTGTCGCTTATGCTGGAGCCTATCCAGGCTGTCAAGTTGTTTTATATAATCCATATCGTTTACATTATTTCATCACCTGGTTTGGGTATTTTTTTTTCTTTACCTGCGAGCTGAACTAACGTTTGTACATCACAAGAGTTTAAAAGATGAGTCCAATGAATGGAATGTCTATGCGTCAGCTCAGTTGTCAATGAAGAAAATTTTTGTTGAGATGAGTTTCCTCATCTGGCCTATGTACAAGTTTTACTTGTTTTCAAGCTGTTAACCAAATATTTTGAAGGAACGTGCTACAATTTTACCTCACATAACACTTCAATTTCTTGACGCTACTCTAAGGTGTCTACTGACGACGATCGAAAGTGGTTGGTAGACGTCTGCTGGGGTGGAGTTTCTTTCAAACATCCTTTGGAAATAAAAGAAAACGAACAGCAAATTCAAGAAACGGGCGTTTACCGATTGGTAAAGTCAGAAGAAAATGACTTTATAGCTCAGTACCATTCAAAAGAAACCATCGGTTTGGACGGTGAGAAGTAGAACAGCTAACTACGTCGGAATAGGACAGTTCGACGACCCCGTTTCGGCGATGGACGTTTCGGCAATTATCTTTAGCTCAGTGTTGTTGCTTCCAAATTTTTAAACTTATCCACAGTGTCAACCATGCTTAATTGCTCTAGGAAAACTTTCACTGTTGGTGCCATGGCCAAGATGGTCAAGAAAAATGGTTGAATGTCCATAGAAAAAGTTTACTTCACATTTGTTTGTACGTACGTGACTTGGAGCTTGCCTGTGAGCAACCCTGGCATCCCCTCCGCCAAACGCGAGTTCGCGTTCGCCCGGATGCAATCTCTGACACCCCACTGTGAGCGCATAGGAGCTCGCACTCCGGTAGGCAACCGTTGGCATGATATTGCAAGTACGAATGTATTCGTGCACCGATAGGCAACCGATGGAAAGAGAGTACGACTATACTAAAAATTAGCTGTGAAATGCAATCAGAATAGCTACGCGAAAGCTCAAGCAATAATTTATGTCCAGGCTTAACATTTCTGTAAACTCACAAAGGCCTCAAGCCAACAAAAAGAAACGTCACGAGCAGAGTTAGATCAATTACACCAAATCTGTTCAATCATGTTTAGTGATTACAATTACAGTACAATTTCACCTGCAAAATTTCTAATTACATTACAATTACTCTGTGCCAAAAATCTCAAATTACAATTGCAATTATTATTAAACTTGTACTTAATTACAAATCCAAATTACAAACAAATTTTGATAGAATGAGAAAGTCAAAGCAATAAGTGCATAAATGGCGGATAGTTCGTGAAGTGGTGTCAGGTTTCACATTAGTTAGTTATCTCTCACAATTTGAACGTTATACCTCATTATACATTAAGAAGCAACCAATTGAAGAGTACATGTAAAAATAACCAGTAGAAAAGATTTGTAAATAGTGATAAGGAAAGCACAATACAGCACACGAGTTGCAAATAGTGTTTCCAATTCGGGGCAAAATTTTAAAACCCGGGTTTCGGGTAGCTAACAAAAGAAACCCGGGAAAAACCGTTTTTTTCGGATTTTGAAATGAATGCGATTTTGAGCGATAAAACTCAATATCATTGTAAAATTATTACTGTTGGTCCCTGCGCAATTTATTAGCGAATTATTAATTTAGTTAAGCACAGCTTTTCATTGATGTTTATAACACTGACGCATGACAATCAAAGCACACTTTCATCAGTCAGTCTGTTTCTGAGTTTTGTGATATTTTTCCCGTGACTGATAAAGCCCTGTCTGGTTCCACTGATTTGGGCTTGATTGTAATTAAGGCATGGAACAGTTTTTTCAAGACTGTTTGACCTCTTCTTTGTAGCCTCAAAAACACTCATTTCCTTTTTCACAATTTGTGATCGGGTCTCTTTCTGTGCCGGAATAGTTTTGTGGTCTTCACTCTCAAGGATTACATGGATTCTGTGCTTTGATTTGAAATGGTTGATTAAACTTTGGTGCTTGAAGTGCCTGCGTTTGTCTCACTGAGCACAAATTGCACTTTGGTGTTGGTTGAGCCTTGTTTTATACGAAATGGCTCTAAGCTTCTTCTGATTGTCTTTGATTACTAATTAGTAATCAAAAAAATTTAAAGACGTTAACGTCTTTAAAACTGAATGTAGTATCTACTTAAAGTCGCTTCTAAAGGAAAGCCAAATATTTTGTAGAAAGTTATTGCAAACTGAAAAGGAATGATACGATTTTGAAAAGAATCACAGCTTGTATATGAACTAATACATAACAGCTTATAAATGAAAAATCTAAGTAGCTACGAAACTACGGCATACCTTTGAAGAACTACTTCACGTGATAGTCAGGTTAGCGAAAAGACTAAAGTTCCCGTAGACAGATATTATGTGCAAAATGGCGTCGCGATCCGTCTAAATAGGTCAACTCAACGAAAATATAAACGGACCAACAAAGAACGCACGATGGTCACCGAGCAAACCCCGCACCTCGTGCCTCATGATAATAGTTGAACATTCAAACGTGCTAATTTGGTCGTTACACGCTCCAATCTGCAACTTCAGTGTTATCGGAATTACTAATATTTGAATGCAACAGCAATTCCAAATTTTGAAAAATACCCGGATTTGGCAATTGAAAAAAAACGGGTTTCGGATAGTAAAAAATAGCCAAAAAACGGGTCTCGGGTTCGGGAAAACCCGGGTTGGAAACACTAGTTGCAAAAGATTTGAAATGCTTCAGCCATAGACATAGCATTATCTGACTCAACTTTCGTTACTTTCATGCTAATTTGAATTTTTCTATAACATTGTCATAAGACTTGGCAATGTCTAAAACTGAGTCTGATGCCAGGACAAAGATTGGATGCTTCTATTTTGTATTAATGAAGTGATGAATGATGGCTTGGAAACTTGCCATAATTCGGTTTGTCCACAGATCTTTTGTTAGGTATGCATGACGCATATTTCTTTACACACGTGGTCACGGCCGCACTAAGCTCTTTCAAAACTTCCTGTTGAAGGAAAACCACACTAGCCCATGGCCCGCAAGATGACAACAAAAGCACTTTCCAAGTAGTCTAACCAATGACGTATTTCAAAAACACATTATTTTCGGATAAAACATTTGCGACCACCATCGCCGAAAAGTCCTGTCGCCCAAACAGCGGAACTGTCCTTGACCGAAATAAGTTGCGGACGTGCGAAAAGTCATGCATCGCCAAAATTTATGCATTGCTTTGGTACACTTCGATACAGAATGCTAGTTTGTCTTACAGCAACTGGTAAGATTTGTTCATAGGGGAACATGTTTGCCATGAGCTTCGTACACTTGATTACAGGGTAATAAAACGTTTGTACATTGACTTGATGCGCTTGGTAATAAAACAACAGATTGTTTTTCGTATGCGCAATTACAAAATATAAAAGTTCGCACGATCTCAATAAACGTCGTTATGGAGTAACTTCAATTAAGTGCACAGGTTTACGAGAAAAAAATTTTTTATGCGTTTGAATGCTCAACCGCTTTCAACAAAAACTGTTTTGAGGGAAAGCACTCAACGCATTATTTCTGGTCATTGGATGATAATGATAACAGACTTACATGCTACTGTAAGCATCGCAAGGCAGGCTAATGGTTCCCATCTAATCACGAGTTTCGCAGCAGTTGAAATTGTTATGATTTTTGTTGTTTATTAGACTTTGGCTGTAGTCAATTTATTTTTGTCCAATGGTTGCAGCTGTGATTTCTGATCGCAGCTCTCAACACCATCTAATATCACACCCATTCAGTGGCCATTGCTGTTTGAAAGGCAAGTTCATCACAAAAAGTTTGGTGAAGCAAATGATTAGCAAACATAGCGAGTAGAAGTTTAATTACGGTGGATAGAACTCTGAGGCAAAAAACAAGCAGCAAGTCTGATTGCCGCAAACAACAAATTTAGACATGTATCTTCTTCCTGAACGTAGCTGCTCACATTGTATTCTATTTGCATTTTAATGCAGGATTCTTCTGATATGAAAAGTTAGCGCAATGTAAAAGGTACCTTATTTCTCTGTTTGAAGCAATTATTACCAATTCTTATGAATTTTTTGCATTCATCAAAGTAACTACAATTTCCTGACACAGGAATTTTTCATTCATAAGAGTTAGTTTCAACCTTGTTTGAATTGAAAAGTTTGTGTTTGCATTACTCTCAAATAAACATCAACCATTTCCTTAAGTTATAACTTGTAAGCTGCAACTCGCAAATAAGCTAAAACAAAAATCGAACTTTCTTCAATAATTCGAAGAAATCTCAACTTCCTATTCAGCTAAGGTTATTCATTTGGTTTCATTCATCCCAAACCACGAAGCTGTGAAAACAAACATTTCTACACCTATTCAATTTGAATTGCAAAATTTTGAGACCATTATAACAAAATACGTTATTTTATTTATTTTTTATTTGTGTGACGAACATCAATATATAAATGGTGATGGCAAACATCAGGTGTTATCCGGTGTCACAGGATTGCAACCCATTTAATAATGTCCATTTCAAACTCATTTTTAGCGAAGTGTCATATAAACCTTCCTTACTTAACTTCTAATAAACTCGTAATATAAAAGAAACAAGTTCTAAGTACACAAGTTTCAAATAAACTGGCCCAAAAGAACGAGGAGCTTAACGAATAATTGTCAATTGTTTTGAGCGCAAGCAAACCATTAGGCACTACATTTTTAAAAATGAATTTCTAAACTCTTTCAAAATAATCTACTGAAAAACGATTGTGCTCGACAAAGGCGCTTGGCCATGAACCATGATTACACACAGCATGTCAATCTTGGTACCATGGTGACACACAATATGTAAATTCTGGAAACCACGTTGAGATACCCTATGCAAATCCTGGTACCATGCTGATTCACAACATGTACTCGTAAATCCTGGTACCACCTGATATGTCTAAAATCTCTGCTGGTGTGAGTCAGACCTTAATGCAAGATTTTCCTACAAACTCTCCAGAAACGAAATTTTTGAAAATTAAGTCTTTAATAAAAGGTTAAAGCCAGTTGCCATGAATCAATGATATAAATGATCCGCCCACCTGATCAGTCATTCTGCATTTGCCATCAAACTCACGTATCACATTTAGTTGCCGCCTGTGCCTATTTTTAGCCACTAATTTTTATTGTTCTGTGACAGGAACAAGGAAAAGAAAAAATGCGGAGTGGATAACCTTATACAAATTTGACTGTACACCTCGCAAGTGGAGCGATTTTCAAGAAAGCTGCGATTTCAATCAATACGACGACCGAGCATTTTTCGCTCATAACACAATGTGCTCCATATTTAAACCCGGGTGTTTCATCATGTTGTGGGGCTGGTGTGTCAGAAAGATAAAGTTCGTTGATCCGAAAACAGAAGAAATCATGTGTCTTGAGAAAGCCACGAACCCGAAAGAACTCGGGGAATTGCTTTCAAAATACTTCGGAATCAATAAAACCTTCCACTTAAATGTGCAAGATAGAGATCAAAATTTCTTTCATGGAAAATTGTAATCATGTTGACTCCATTAAAAAAAATTCTATCCATAAAAAGGCTAGAAGTATTTCGTTGTTTGTAATTTGGACTTGCAGTAAAAGAAAACGAACCAGTCAAAACCATTGACGCATTGTACAGATCCATTTTTTATCGATGTTGAAAATATTTGCTCTATAAAAACGTGTTGTTGGATTCATTTCAAGTGTCCATATTGCAATATTCGTTTGACATATTGATAAATATACCATGTTATTATCCTAAACAAGATTTTGATATTTGCAATGCAAGTCTGATCACAGCATCAAGAGCTCCACGTCCAATATTCTGACTCGTCTTCCTGCATCATGTATGGTGCCTATATTACAAGCTTTTGCAGAAGACAAAGCCAACCTGCAGCACTTCTCTCCGCAAAATACAACACCTTTATTTGGCTTCGAAAAAAATGTTCAAATCAGCACGATTGCATTCTCGCAAGTACATTACCTAGCCTCGTACTTTATTTGGTACAAAAAATGAACTGTTAGGACAAACTAATCATACCTTTACATTTACTTTATTTGAATCCAATGTAACTACAAGGATGAATGTTAAACGGTAACCACGGGTTTCCATGGGAAGCAAAAAAATTTTTTTAAACCCTGCTCAGGAAATCGCAGGTTGAGCAGGGTAAGTCAGTTTTCAACTAAGTTGTTTCAAGATGTAAAAAGCACGTATTAACCCCATTCCTCCAGTAGCTGATTTTTTCAAAAGGTTCGTTCGAGCAGTTGCATCGAAATCTGCACAAGATTTTATTTTTCGAGTAAAGGGGGGTTACCTTCAAATATGGGCAGGGATGCCGATGATTACCTGAAGTGCGACAAAATGGCTGAGATTGCGCAAGGTAATCGTGGACAATTATGGCCAAAACAAAGTCGAAAAGAGGTTATTATTGGCGAAACCGATTTGGCATGTAGATCGATGAGGAAGCAGTGTAATTGTGATTTGCAAGGGAGTTTGCTTCCGCGCCTGACTCATATTTGGCCCTGGGTTTTTTATTCAAATCTGTCAAAACTTCAGAACATTTCTTTATTCAGTGATGATGTTTTTTTGCAAGAGCGCCTGACTGGATTTCGTGAAGGAAGTGCGTTGGCTTTTGAATCATGCAGGTAATTTTCAAAGAACAGCATTACCGACAAAAATTGCCTCGAGTACTTGCACTACTACTTCCATTCAGAATGATACAGTGCACATAACAACTGTTCTCTCATATGATGAAATGTTTATAATTTGACGTCTTGACAGATTAGTGCGTTGTCAAAGGCCAAACTATTGTTTAACAGTGCCCATTTTTGTCAATACTTGCCGCAAACAGGTACGTGAATTGCAATGTACACTACCTCGTGTTCATTCAATCGAAGATTGCTGTTGGGAAGAACTGCACTGTACTTCGTGCAGCGATTCGAAGGCTGCATTTGAACTCTTTAAAGGATTGTTAAGGTCACTGCAGCGACTTTGAAGCAGTTTCGAACATAACTCGCCCACCGCTCGCGCTAGAGAGTCGACCAAGTCATCACACGATGCAGAATTTCGTGTACTTTCTGATAAACAAAAACAGGTGCCTTAATGCGTTTGCATTTGAAATTTGGCCTGGCAGTGTGACGTTATTGTTACTTGACCGTGGCAGAAAAACGAACAGTAATAGGGAACGTGTTGTCTGCGTAGCTTGAAAGTTCTTGGCCACGCACTTTGACTGCAAAAATTGGCTTGTGTTATGGATTGCACAACCTTTTCGCAATTGCCGGCCACATTACGTTTATTTTTATGAATTTGCGGCCGCCAGTGAGTTCAATATATTTTTATTTTTTGCAATGCTTCTGTTCTGCTTCCGCACACTCAGCTTAGCTTGCTTCCACACGTCTGTTTGGCCGTTTTTCTACTAAATTAACCTCATACAGTAGACCAGGGGTCTCGAACCCAAATTTCACTGAGGGCCAAATGACTTTTAAAGTAACCCGAGGGCCGCATCATGACGCCGACGAAACAATGGCGGTACGTGGACCTTACTAGAAACAGTTCTTTCATCTTATTTTTTGCGAAAGTTATCATGAGTTATATAAAATTATTTCTAGCCGTCTCCACGTTTGTAGAGACTTGGTCACTTGCTGGCCGAGCACTTTTAAGGCTGGTGAAAAACTAAGTATCTTCAATGTTGATCATTGTGGAAGTCCCGGAAAGCATCGTGGGGCTCACAAAATACCCTCGTGGGCCGGGTGTTTGCGACCTTGCAGTAGACAGAGTTTTTGTTAATGCATGGCTGCCTGCTGCCATAACTTAAAATTTAAATTCACTGCCGCAAAAAAATTTTTTCGAAAGTGGCATACGGCCGCACGTTGCGCACCCCTGGCTTATGCCTTGCTCGTCAAACGTTTCTTGCCCTGCGATCATGGGCGTCTGCTGGGGTGGGCAAAATGGGTATTTGCCCCCGCTGGAAGTTTGAACTAAGAAGCAAAAATTTATAGAAAACGGAAAATCAGCAGTATAATTCCGGTTAGTTGCGTAAATTCTTGCAAATGACATTTATTTGCCGATGTGGCACTCACACTGCACAAGAGTCAGTTCACTGTTCTGGCGTAATGCAGTGACAAAATGCAGTTCACTTGATCCGCTCCTTTGGCTGCAAATGCAGGTTGCGAAAGTCGGGAGCGAATTGTTGATTGTTCTGCTATTAGCCTTTGTTGTGTCACAATAACATGGTAACATATCGAAAAAGTTTCACTTCAAGTTACGGTAGTAGCCGTTTTGCCGCATTTCATGTAACTGCTGAACACAGACATTTTGGCAGGCAATGCACCGAAACAGCGACTGCTAATAGCGGTAAGCCACGTACGTTCATACTAGAGGTGGCACGGGCAAACACTCTTGCAGCCCGGCCCGCCCGGAGGTAAGAAGAAACCGCCCAGCCTGTTTATGCTTAACCACAAATTATTTTCCTGCCCAGACCGGCCAGTGGCCCGTAATATAACGTAACCTCAAAAGCCAAGTAACAATGCAGTGGCTACAGAACCATCGATGGATCTTTAAATTTGAAACCTTATTCAACCATCTCTTGTAACGTGACAGTAACGCACGAGGAGAATGTAGTAGGCTTTGTAGAAACACAGTAAACACAAAAGGTAAACCTAACCTTAACCCTAACTGTAGCCCTAACGCTGAGCTAAGCTAACCCTAACCCTAAGCTAACGCTAATCTAACCCTAAGCTAAAGCTGACCTAACCCTAACCCAGGCCGGTAACCAGCTTAGGACACCAAGAGGGACGAAGAGTTTTCTGAGAGGGTCCCAAGTTTTTTAAACTATTCCCAATAATTGTAAACTATGTCCAACACTTTTTTCCAGGGGATGAGAAAAATTTTCTTGGGAGGGCTTCTCCCCCCTGCGCCCCCCTGGTTACGGGCCTGCCCTAACCTAATGCTAAGCTAACACTAAGGTAACGCTAAGGTAACGCTAAGCTAACACGCTAACCTAACACTAACCCCTAAACCTAACCACTAAACGAAAATTTGGAAACTTTTGAAGAAAGTAGAAAAAAACTGATCCCACGAATTGAAACGTGCAAGCATTCACTTATGAAAACGTAAGGCGCCAAGTCAAGAGGCAAACCCTCAACCATTGGCATGGCAGACTTGGAACCTACCCCTTAGGCTACCAGATCAATGCCAATTGAGTGACAAAGTGACCGCTTTATTCGAACCACATCATGCGAGGCGGTATGGTCGAATACGTTTTGAAATAGGAAGACCCACGGGTGGTTCTGTAGCCACTTCCAAGTAACAACACTTAAGTTTTCAGTTCATTGTTCTTTGGACATTAAAACCATGTAGGCTTAAGTCAGTGGCTATACGTCGGCCATGGGACCTTCACTTTTGAAAACTTATTCGCCCCCGGCTTTAACGTGTAACAGACGACAAGTGTGCGCTAGGCTGCACTAAATTGCTCGTAGTAACGTCCTGATCCTATACCCTAAATCCAAACCTTTAACCCTGACCTAAACTTAGCCTCTAATCCTAAGCTAGGGGTTCCCAAACTGGGATACATGTGCTCTTAGGGCTACTTTTCCTATCTGAAGGGATACATTTAAGGTTAGCAATTGAAGGGAAAAATATGTTTCCATATAGGCTATGTCATTTCGAAATATTAACATATTCATCTGTGAATATTATTTTCAAAATCATGCTTATTTGTAAATATATTTTTATGTTTTTCCTCAACCTTCTTGTCATAAGATATTTTAGGGGTACATGCTCATCTATGGAAATGCTGAAGGGGTACATGGCCAGACAAAGTTTGGGAACACCTGTCTTAAACCTAAACCTGGGCAACAGCGACAGACTATAAATGAAAGTGTTTTTTGCTTTGATTGATTCTTAACATGGTTCACTGATTTGCATGGAAACAAGTGAAACGGAATATGAGCGGAACGGTGAAAGAGAAAGAACTGCAGCAAACAATTTCATTGTTAGATTTTGAAACTTTGCAAAAAACAAAAATTTCGCCGTATTGGTGAGCAGACGGCAGCGGCCCGTGGCAGCCCGGAATGACGTCACCGCCAAAAAAGTTGTTAGCGGGCTGTTTCAAAACCTTTAGCGGACGGCCCGAAGACTGGACTGTTAGCGGCCCGTGCCATCTCTAGTTCATACCAATGGTGGACGAACTGCGACACATTTTGTGTGGCTCTTGTATATAAATAGCAATATCTCACACTGACAGAGAGTTGCTGCTTCATGTTCAACGTTTGTTTCATTTATCAGTGTGTTTACGCGAGCTCGTAAGGCGGTTCCAGTCAGCAAACGTAGGGGAGGCGATTTCAGTAATATCGTCAAAAGCAACCTGTCATTTTCCCAATGTCAGAATGAGAACGAATGCTTTTCGCTAAGAGGCATTTGCAGGACCACAAAGTGGAAGAATACAAAATAAATTGTAACGCTACTGGAGGAGCTCCAAGCCAGATTTGACCATTTCGAAGAGTTAAAGCCATGCTTTGCATTCCTTGTAAATCCATTCATCGTTAATGTAGTCAGTGATGGCTATCCAGTTTGCCAACCGTTTGTTACAAACTTGTCTGCTGTAGAAACGAAACTGACTGGCTCTAAAAAAACTTTAGTCAATGCCACTGTACAGTTAATTTCTGGCCACAGGTTCCAGAAAATACCCAAAATTTAAAAGACCTGTGTACAACTCATTTCTGCATACAGCACGACATATTGCTGTGACTTTTTTTCTCTGTAATGAAGTTCGTAAAATCAAACCATCGTGCAACCCGACAAATGAACTCTTGGGGGAATTAATTCGACAGCTATAACAAGGTATTGTCCAGATTTTCTGGAACTACAAAATCAAACAAAAACTTAATAGTGACAATTACTGTACATCATTTCATGTAAAACTTGCATTCTTTGCCGTATTTGTTTAAACACTACAAACCGGTTTTGCGACTCACTGGTGATTTTGGTTTTCTGCAAATGACTCTTGCATTGAACAAGTTTGCCCACCCCTGGTTTATACAATGTGCAAAGAAACATGAGTGAAAATGAAACATTGCTGCCAAAAAGAACATTTGTTGAGATTAATGTTCCCTCTAAAGTGCGCAACTGCGCAGTACCAGACCATTTGCGTAGTGAAATCTATCTCGCGCACTTGCAACATTCCAAAACATTGGAAAAACAATAAAACAAGGGACGTTATTTCAATGAAATATGTATTGTGTTTGCATTTTGATAAGATTTTATACTTATTATAATAATTCACAAACTTGGTAATTCATTTAGAACTCTGCTAACTCAGTCTTAAAATATCCATGCTCACTAGAACAAATATTTGCCTAGTGTAAAATTTCCTCAGAGGGAAAACACTGTATGCAACTGTTGCCGTAACACTGGGCATTTTATTTGTGGTGCAGAAAGGGTGAATCGCTTTGTGTACGTCCATTGCGTTGCATCGTCAAGAACCTGAAAACGACAAGCAAACTGTCGACTTTACCTCCCCTGGAAAAATTTCTGCGGACGCCCATGCTACCGATGAAGCTCGTTCATAACTCACCAAGCACAAGATGATTTAATCCCAACAAGGTGGTGCAAATGATGAAGTATGTCGTTACAGTTGCCGAATTAGCAATTAGCAGGCACGAAAATGAAAAACGTTGAAAATCTATTGGAAATAAACCTTTGCTTCGCTTTTCATGCTGTTGCACACCGGGACGCAGCTCGCGAAAGAAAAGTAAAGGAAATGGCGACGGGTTGGCAAGCTTTGTGCGGCTTAATGCGCATTGCTGCGGAAATAACATACGTCTGGCTTTGTGAGCACCAAGTCGAAATGGGCGCTTATGGTCAGCTGGACATATAACGCAAGTCTGTGGAACTTGTGCTGTCAGGGAAAATGAGAAGTGATGACTTCTAATCACACGAAACCAGCTGCAAAATATTTTGCGTTTTTTGTTTTTTCTGAAAACCACTGATGTGACCTAATGAAGGCTTTATTAAAATTATTCGTCGAGTCCGCAGCGAACGATCAAGTGACATACAGTGAATGAAACAACATGAGCGATATCAACCGAACAGCGACTTCTGAACAAAGCTGGA
>Ga0210059_1002826_pt1 | contig 27431 bp, 15 predicted proteins | sample Ectturendosymbi2_FD_188042 | JGI IMG/M metagenome (GOLD analysis project Ga0210059, IMG submission 188042) | Ecteinascidia turbinata endosymbiont from Florida, USA - Sample 2 (SPAdes) (version 2) | ecosystem: Host-associated > Tunicates > Ascidians > Unclassified | place: Key West, Florida... | reverse complement strand
CTTATCAGACAGCTCTGGTCGTAACAGAGGAAGATCGACTGATATTTCTAATGCTGCGTTGAAGCAAATTGTGAAATAAGCAATGCGCAGCATTGAAACGTGAAACATTTCGAATGTGTGAATTCGAATGCTGGAAACAGCACACTAGCTTGATCCGATCACTTTTATGTTCTTAATCAATAGTGACTCACCTTTACGGAACTGCACCTACGTGCCCCTTTGTTTCGGTGAACTTAATAAAAGGACACGACCGATTTCTAAGCAACAAGGCTGCGTTGGGAAAGAGTCAACATAGCAGGTTATCGCTGTGCAAACAATGGTGCAGCGGCAGCTCGAGGACAACGGGCGCGAAGCAAACGAGTGACGCTTGAGGCTGTGGAGTCGCGCGAGGCGCTGTCTGCACCGTGTTTGCCTTGCTCGCACCTCTCCGTTTGCCGAGCGGCTCCGAAGAGATAAGAGCTTGTCAATACTCGTTGGGAAAGCGCGCCTCTTGCAAGGAACCTCCTGAGCGACACGCAAAACCATGGAAAAAGTGACACTTGTTCTCTTGCGGAGCGATGCACGTGCTCTCCGGAAGAAGCTGTCTATAAAACCCAGCGCGTTCCGCGCGTTTATCACGAACTCGAACGAAGTGTCCGGTCATACCGCGTGTGAAACGTGGGCGCCATAGCTATCACTTTGTTTCTCGGATTTCGTCAGGTCGAGGCGCTGGTATCAGTGCAGACGAATGTTTAGTTTAACAAGAACAACACGTCGCCAGGTTGTGATGACAAGATCAGTTTATAGGAGCATATCTTGCAGCTAAAGTTCTTTCTTTCAGGCCAGCTTTCAAGAAATTTCAACTTTCAAATCCTAAACCAGGTTTTCTTTAAAGCTTGTGAGAAATATGTAATGGAGCGAAGCTGAATACCAAGCTGGCTCAGTTCAAAAAGTAGTTCTAGAATGTCATCAGTGTGATGATCGTACCGTCTAAGGTTGCAGAAAATGTAAAATCGAACGCATATGTTTACTGTAGTCAAGCTGCATGTGAGGAAAGCCTAATCGAGAAGTATCGCCTTATATTGGCCAGCGCAAAACTTCAAGTGATGCAGTTGAAATGTAAGACGTCCGCTTGCTCCTTGCTCCATATGCATCGCACATCTGTTGCCACGAAGTGTAATGTCTATGGAAGCAGTGTGAAGCTGGACAAAAACTTCGATGGTGATTGTAGCTGCCAACTATACCTCGTTCTTTACAAAATTGGTTAGCTTTATTTGAGATACTAACATTTTTTACTCAAAAAAAACAATAATGTTAGAAAGTTGAAAAATCTCGTCAGTTGAGTGAGACGTTCTGCAAAATTCTTAGCTGTTAAAAGCCACTATTCATTCATTTGAAACAATTGACACTTTTACCAACAGGGCTGAGTCTCCAGCAAATAGTGCGTATTTTGGAACCTGATTGACCATCCGCAAATGAAGAGCTATTGCTGAGTTGCCCACTGAGTTACGGGGCATTGTCTTGGAGGGAATTGGCGAACACAGGCAATAAAATACAGGGTTTGAATGCCTTGGTCATTTGTGTGATCTAAAAGACAATCACATAAAAGTATCCTTTTGTTTAGCAAACCAAACAAAGCTTAAGTTGTCGAAGAGACTTTTTAATTTTATTAAAATTTATCTGTTGTAAAGAATGCGAAATTTTTAACATTTTCTTGCCAACCAACCATTCACGTTTTTTAACAGTTTGTTTCGCTTTGGCACCGTTCCTTTTAAATTCGATGACATGAAATCGTAATTTTTAACTCGTTTTTTCCTAAAATCCAAAGCATTTTCAACAAACACTCCTGTAAAGGAACGTGTTTTGCCCACAGTTGATCATCCCATCAAAGCCAGTAATTTTGATCGACGCTGACGGTTCTTCAAGGTAGTAGTTTGCAGTAGATTGTACCAGAGCAAACGTTTCTACGGTTCGCGCATAAAGTAAAACGTTTTATGCTTTTTTTGGATAAAAATGAAGTGCTATAAAAAGAACATAAACTTTCTGTTTTACATTTTTGGAGTAATGTTCGTACTTCGTAAATGTGCACGACATGATTAAAAGTTTGTAGTATTAAGATTATACCAACCTTCACCATGTGTTATTCGTCTACAGAAAACCTTAACTTCAAAAACTGTGATTACAACAAAACAAATTAAACAATACAGCCAACGTTGATTAAAATTCTAGCAAGGAAACTTCAGCATGTGTTTGATTCAGGTGCTTGTGGAAATTAGTCAAATTTACTAAGAATCGTTGATAAAATGACAACTTAATGTAAAAAGGAACACCAAAGCCAGAAAAAGTTAAGTTTTCCGTCATCGAAAAAGAAACGCCTTTAGTCCAAGAGACCTTGTTTCTTTGCATTCGTAATTTTAAGTGATGACTTACAGTTGTAATCGCTTACGTATGAGCTTCATTTTCTCTCAGAAGGATAGTGAAGCCCAAGGAAATCTCAAATTTTGTCGCGGCTTCAGCGACCTCAGGTGGGATTGTCGAATGAACACCAAAGCGCTGTCAAACCAGGTATGTTCGACATTAGCCATTAGCATGTCTTTTACCTTAGTGCAGTTTAGCAAAACCCGCTTGTGTAACTTTACTGATTGGTAGAGATAATTTTCAATAGGATATGATTGTTGGAACGATGCAGTAGCGGAAATGCATACAAATCACAGAACAGGTTAGAAGATACAGAGTTCCCTTCGCGCTGAAATCATCCAGCTTAGCCTTTTTCTAAAAATGTAAATAATGCTCCATTATTACGATATTGCTTATAGACACTGTCGTAAATTTTGTGAATAGTGTGTCACAGTCAACTTTATTAAATTGATTACGCAAAAAATTAGTAAGTCACTCCAGTAAACTGGAAATGTTGTGCAGCGCATCACCCCAAACGCTTAGTGCTTGATCTTACATGCAATTTTTGAGTTAATTGCCAAAAATATCGCAGGCTGAAGATCGTATTTATCACAATTAGGAATAATCATGTTGTACGTGCACAGCATCGTGCGAAGCACAAGCGAATAGGGGTGATACGAAAATGCTCCAGCTTTCAACTTGATCTTGGTAAATAATTCATAACTGTCGGTGTTTGGCAAATACCAGCACAAGACGGCATCAGCAATAAACTGACATTACGCTTGACTTTCTCCTGTTGTCGCAAGTATACTTCTCTTTAAACAAAGTCTGCATAATTTCCTCTGAGACAACATTTCACCCAAAAGCGTTATTAGCAATTCAACGCGGTAGATCATTTTAACCGAAACTTGTTTACTCAGTTGTCCCACAGACGAAGTTGCCCGATGAGCAAATGGGGTGGAAGGGCGCAGAGAACGAAAAGTAACAAGTGCATACACGAAGAGTTTTTAATACATGTTTCGGTTTTTGAATCGGTTCTTCCTGGCAGAACACTTTTGATTAGACTTTCTAAAAATAATTATCGGAAGTTCACACAAACTTCATTTTCGTAAAAGCTTTTATTTGTGTATGATCCATTAGCTTTTCATGTTTACAAATGCTACTGTAGGTTTGGTTGACTGCGTTTGTACTATAAAACCTGGGTAAAGCAACGGAACTTCAGTGCAGTTCTAACAATCATTTAGATCCGTTAGTGATTGCGAAAAAAAGTTCCCATTCAAACACGGCCTATCCATATCTTTGCTATTGGTGATAGTAACAATGATTGAGGTAAAAACTTTATCCAAGAGATTAAACTTTGTGCATTAATCACAGTCGCGATGAAAACTACTTTGTACGAAAATAACTATAAGAAAACACTGAATCAACGAAAATTGGTAAGACTTATTAAGAATACAATTTCTCAATCTCTGCTTTTACGCAGTGGAGTATAAGGTTTACTAGTCACTACAGTGTCATTCTCTTCATATGCATTTCTATGATTTTCCTGCATACTTCTGCAGTAGCCTGTAATATATCCGACAACAGCTCCACCTGCGCCGGTTTCACAGTTAATTGCCAAAAATGCTCATACAGATCACGTTTATGACGTAGGAGTATGGTAAGTATGACTAAACAAAGGAACAGAGAAAACAAAGAGACTATGAGTATTGTTACATTACAAGTGATGATGATTTGCCCCCATTTTGGACTTTGAATAAACTTCGCTGAAGGAACGTTTGCCTTCCCCGGAGCTTGTAACACACGTGAAGCCACTGTTTGGATCAAAAGTTTTGCGAAATAAATGGAGATAATTGGTTAGCCCTCAATTTTTATGAGTCATCTTTGCAGCAACCGCAATGACAAGCCTTTGCAACCACTTACCGACATAACCAATTACACAGTCAAGGACCCCGACAACACTTAACCAAGAATTATTGCATTTTAAAATGAGTTTTTGCATTTTAAAATGAGTTTATAAACGATGGTGTAACGAATGCTTTTTATCAATTAGGCACCCAATGTTATTAATGAAAAATCGTCAGAACTTTTTCCACAAGTATATAAAGCAGCGTTTGACCATTAATGAATTAATAGTGGAGTGAGCGCTTTCACGTCGTTTATTAGTTCAGTATAGTTCTTATCGCTCTTAGCTGCTCTCATTTGAAAACCTACTTTTCGCTATTTTCCTTGCCTTTTCTGGATGCCGTTATCGCTACATCAGGGGTGCTCAATACGTCGATCGCAATCTACCAGTCCAACTCAAAGTAACTGTGTGTAGATTGCATGACATCAACATCTTCGGCGCTGGTGGACGGACATGTCCGTGTCTCGCGCCATCCTGGAACGCCTAGACCAGCTATGTCCAACCCAAATGGCTTACTGAGCCAAAAAGTAAATCACTATCTTGACAAGGGCCGCATATTAAATGACATATTTTTGAGGGCCGCACATTGAATGGCTTACTTTGATCATAGCAAACCAATTTTAGCTTAAGCTAATGTACTGAAAGTGTTCGAATCCTAACTGCAATGGTGACAGACGTGATAAAGTGGCACTGAGGACCACCTGCGTCAAAAAATTCGAATTGAAGATTATGAAAACAAGGACAGGTTGTCAGCGTGAAGGATACTTATACTATTGCGAAAACCTAAACTGGGCCGCAAAAAAACTCGACTGGGCCGCGGGTTGGACATAGCTGGTCTAGACGGACACGTCCTTCCTTGCATTCAAATGTCCATGACTTCTTTGTACTTGGTTTCTTGCAAAACTTTGTAGTAGGTAGATCGTTTTGACTTGTTCATTTTATAGTAGCTCGCATGCTGAAAAAGTGTGAGCACCAGGCGCGCAACCAGGGGGCATTGGGGAAATTTCCACCACCCCCTAAAATTTCAAAACATTGCATAGAAATTTTGACAATTGCAGAAATTTACCAAGGATGGAATTTTATGTTCTAATCATTTTTAAGAAAAGTCTTATTTGAATTTTCTTTGTCCTACAGTCTGCATTCCTTCAATAGTGTTTCAGTTGGCAGATGAAGTCTTGTATTTGCGATTGAAACAATAGAATCAGTGATTAAATATATCCTAAGATTCATACCGGTCTCTTGCATCTACCAACTTCACCACTCGCAATATCGTCTGCAGAAATTATCTCACAGGAAATATTATTCAACTGAAGTTTCAAAAATCTAGATGATTGATTTGATTAATTTTCTAAAGCAAGACGAGAAAATAGGCCGGTTTACTAGTAGCCTATACGTCTGCCACACTAAAGCCATGACTGAACTGTAGTTGGGTACGAAAGCACGTGTTTGTATTTGGCTGTTAATTTTTACTCTGTCCTGATCGTTCGGTCTGCATCTTGATTAAAACTGAAAAGCTCTCATTTTCGGAAATGTTGCGAAGAGAACTTTATCTGTGACCGATTGCGAAAAAGCTGTACCACAGTTGAGTAAGCACGATGACGTCATCGAATGAAATTTTGTAAAATTGCGTCCCCGAAAAGAAGAGCTGGTTGCAACCCCGGTGAGCACCCCTGCACTACGTCATGTAATCACACCTCTTCACTGATTTCTATTGCTTTGATGCTTCGTACCATTCGCCGTAGTGAAAGCCTGCTGTTGATTGGCTGTAACGTGAGCGTTGTCAGTGTTTTCAAGGTGTTTTAAGAGATCGAAACGGTCTCTGAAATAATTCTAATGGTCTCTCAAAATTCAGTAGAATCTCACTGCCTAACCACCCACCAAAAAAGGCTAAAACCTTGCTTTTTGACTGTCTCGGTATTCAGATGAAATAGTTGCGGTCTTTCAAAATGTCTCAATGGTCACCAAGGTCAAACGTTAAAAGAAACCCTGCGTGTCGTTGGTAATTTTACAACAGCTGAGCAAAATATTTTATTGACACCAATCATGTTTAATAAAAGAAACCACAAAACGCTTGAGCCAAGATTTTGAGTAATCCGAGTTACTGACTACGAGCAGTTGCCGGTGAGTTGAAGTGACATCAGCTCAACTTGATAAGTGCATCGCTTACCCTTTAACGCCCGCTCGAGCCACTTAGTGGCTCAGACGTTTTCAGTTATAACTCACCATGCGATAGTGCTAGAGAGCTAATCGAACCTCCACAAGATGTGAAAACGTCTTCGAGTTTCGATTTGGGCGCTTACGGATTTTTGAAACTTTTTGTGAGACAGCGTGACGTCACGGGGTGGTTCCGATGACGATATCGAGACTTGTGAAAACAATTCAAGTGCCAATTTACCCGTTTTTCAAATATTCGCTAGACGAAAATCTGCATCATTTGAGGCCTTGATTGACCATAACGGAATCGGTTGGGGAGTTATGGTAAAAATTCAGGACTTTGAGTCATTGCAATGGGTTTCAAGTGATAGAAGTACAAATGGTTGAAACCATTCTGAACAAAATGAAGACGAAGTTTTTGTACTTCTCCACAAGTTAAATCTAAACTCTGTTTAATATCACACTGCTGCAGCCACCAGTGAAGAAAACCATTTCAAAGGTACCATTTTACTTACCAGAAAAGAAAACCACTTCAGAGGTAGCATTCCATTTATCAGTAAAAGAGCTTTTTTTAAATGGAGGAACGTAGCAGCCAAATCGCAGTGAATACGTTTATTTGCGTTAGAGCGCTAGTTGCTGTGAGTTGTTCAATTACATAACTCCAGTATCATATGCAAAATAAAAGCCAACCATCTAATGTATTTTTGAAGCAGACTGGTGCAGACTGACAGCTTAATAGAAACGAAAGAATTTAGTGAAGGCAAAGAAAACAACATAAAGCGCTTCATTCTGCTCACTCTTTGCTCATAACTTCGTCTGAATGATGTGCAGGAAGAGGAAACAAAAATAAACGTCAAGTTTAACAAAGTGTAGAACGACACAGTTGTCTTATTATAGTGATTTTGTGTCTGCTCTGCCAAAGACGATTTTTAGGAAATTGCAGAATATGCATAAATTTTACCTGGAAATACTAAGGGTTGAAGTTGCTCAGATATTTTGTCTTTCTCAATAGCCGTCCATAGCAGTTTGCAAGAGTTCGACTTCATTGCTGCCATACATTATCACATATACGGGTCTTTCAACAAGAAACTCAAATTAAAAAAATTCTGACACACATGTTCTGATAACCTTGATAAGTGAATTGAAGAAACCGCGGTTGGGGAAAAAAGTAGTTGCGGAACCTTGTAACAAAAAAACATACTAAAATATTGTAAAGTCAGGTGATTCAGCGCGAGAACGAACGACGAGTTCCCGAAAAGAAAATGTTGTTCCCAAAGGAATTTATCTTTATTGGTGTTTAATTTAATCACTGTTGACCAACTACATTTTCGACAGGAAAACCAGCACATTGTCTTCTCATGTAATCCAATCATGGCGCGTTAGAAGATTCAGGCATTTGCTACTCTGTGTGAAGATATGTTTCTTGACAGACAATTCGATCCAATTATCCTGGCATTGCTCTCCACAACAGGTGATTCTTTTCTGGAGAAAGATGAACACCGTCGAACTCTCGCCACCACCCTCTTGATGATGCAAATGTATTCACTGCGAAATTTCCGGTTCATAATGGCATAAATTATTGGATTTATTGCTGTGTTGAACCACGATAGATTTGACGCCATCATATGGACACGTGTATCAAATTGATTTCTGCAAAAAATTCCCATAAAGTAGATTTGTTTCCAAGCTGAAACAAATATTCAACTCAAGATTTTAAAAGTATTGTATCTTAAAAGTTTGACAGCATAAAATATTTTTTAACTTTGTAGCTACTCCTTGGTGTCAAAGTGATTAACTTGCTACCAACGCTTTTCCAAGGCCACAAGACATATAACTTCAGGTACAAGAGAGGATGCAGATTCGTTTCAAAAACTTGTATTTGATACGGTTTTGTTCAGTATTATTTATTGTGGCAAACATTTTTCAATAACTCACCCATTTCAAGTTACTCCTCAAAGAAGACTGCGACAATCACCTACCTGCGAGCTCACTGATTTACTGCGAAGAGATGGAACACACTGAGCACCGAAGATCTAAATGCGAATTGCAACCTCGGGTTAATTCTGGGTGCTGCATCTACCACAGAGTAATTTTTTCCAAGGGTAAAATTGTCCTGGATTGCTTTATCTTCGTTTGTTTGTCTTTTTCCAAAACGCGTTTTGGTTATGACACTTGAAATTGTAAACAAATGTTCCTTATGCACTGGTCACCTACCTAAAATTGATTCAGAACGCTTCAAAGAGAAAATTATTAAAAGAACTAGGAATCATTTTTACAATGTCTCTGCCGATCGACATATGATGTTAATCGAAACAGCTGGCCTTGTTGTCAACATACTCTATTTGCAGTCACACGAAAAAGCAATTGTGCAGTCAATATAGTAGTTTGCAGCAAAAAGTGTTTTAAATTTTTAACAACAAAGGCATTTTCTAAAAATTTACGGTGATGAATATATTCTGTCGGTGACAAAACTTTAAAACAACAATATTTATTTAAAACATTTGGCTCTTCAAACGTTTTCCCTGCAACAAAATAGACTCTGTGTACAATGTGCGTAAGTTTTTTATTTTTCTTCTTCAAAAAGAAATTCACAAGCAGTTTGTTTTACAGTTTTTGCTCTTACTTTGACTGAAAAAATGTTTGATGTATTCGAAGTTAAAGCAGGGCTTTTGGATTGTCACTAAAGATTACAAAAAATTCAGGAAATCTGTCAAAGGTTTTCTTCATAATGAATTGGCTTTATCATATATCCTAAATTGGTTATTTAGCTTTTTCAATCAGAGGAAACTTTGTAACTTCTGGTGACAGTTATGTTACAATTGTGGAAGAGAAGCAAAGGGGACACAGGGTTTTGATTGCTGAAGGCAAGCACGTCCACTTTTTTCTTTTTTGGGTGTCTAAACAACAACATGAAGAGGCTACATTCGTAAATGCAATCTAAACTTTGTTGACAATTAGAAGCTCTAGGTTTACTGTAAGCTTTCGAGGAATCAACCAAATGGGCTCTACTTTCACGACTTTGCGATGATTCGGACTTGTACATAACCAATTAGTGTCCACAAAGATGACGAAGTCGAATCTATCAGCAAATGTTTTTGATAGGAAATCGATTTCACGTAACTTACGCGTCCTCAGTCCAGAAATCTACAAAACAATAGCTTACGGGTGAAATTCTGAAGGACTAAAGCAAAGGTTGAGAAATCAAGCAAGATGTTACCGATATGCGCCGGGGGGCATATTCTGTCAAGGAGAACACGAAAAATTTAAACACCTACGCGTTAGCAGCTTGGCACAGAGATTGTGCGAACAGGGAATCAACATGTAGCTTATTGACTTTCACATTTCAAGGTGATTCACTTACTTTCCTGGTAAAAGATTGACAATCAAGCTGGGGGAAAACGTCAGCATAAAACCAAAGCAGATAGCGACGCTGACAAATAACATCCGTTTTTCTGACCTGGACTTCCTGCAAAAACACATCTCATAACTTATTAGGCATAAGAAAAAATGCTACCTGATATTTAATGCAAAGATCGCTTGCACAAGAAATAGTAAACATATATTTTCAAAAATCAATGTTATAGATAAAGGAATTGAGGTAGTCGGTGGTCTCCTGGGCGAAAGTGGTCCTACCATTTTTTGAAAAGAACAACTTTCTTTCAGTTTTATTGTGGAACGTACTTGTGGTGGTGTACATTTTTTCGGTAAATTGTTTCGCAAGGAAACAGCTCCTCATTTATGATGACTGAAACGAGGCATGCAGACATTCGTCTCAGCCAAGGTTTGACCCACTCTTTTGACACGACGCTTTGCGTCAAAGTTTCTGACGCAAGGACACCAACACTGAAACAATGTAATTAGTACAATATTTCAACCACCATTTCTTGAATGAAATTAGGTAGGTTCTGCTAATTTGGCAAATACTATTGCTTTTGAAGACAATGATTTTGCATTTTCAGCTGATTGATGACTTCATTCACACAATCTGCTACGTTTCGATAACAAAATCCATTTTTTTCTTCTACGTGTTGTCATGGTTGTTCCTGATTTTAAGAAAGAACTCCATCTTCGCCTGAATTTACGGTATGATAAAGTCTGAACGTGACAACTAATGCAAGAAAACCACATAATGTTTTGTATCACGTAGTCACTATTTTAGACCAAGCTTCAATTTTCAAGAAAGACATGATGAGGAAACTATCCGAAGACCACGGAAACAGCGGCAAAGATTCAGTACGCGTTTTCTTTTGTGGCAGTGCTATTTTTGAAAGGATGTTTTGCTCGTTTACGGGAAGTCATTTTGAGGGCTTTTATAAGAGTTTGCAAGATAAAAAAAAACTCTTTGCTGTGCATCAGAAGATTGTTTAACGCACATCGTGACCAAGATCAATCAATTAACTTACATTCGGTTTGTAGCAAGTAGAAGCAAAAACCGCGCAAACGATACGTGTGGCGGAAATGACTGCAAAAATTGTTTTTCACTAAATTAATTAGATTTCACACCTTATCAAAGCGCGTCATCATGGGTTTTTCTGACAGTATGCAATTGTGCATAAGAGAATGAGTGAACAAAATTCGCAACCATTTTTAACGTGCATGTCATAGTTACCAGTGTGACGCCCCTCCAAGATAAAAGGGGCAATTATATTTAGTCATACAGTGCTTATTATTTTGTACAGAACTTTGGTCAGTTTCAGACTTAGCTTTTGTGTAGATTTTGATAATGAAAATGTTCCTTTAACTCGTGATAACGAGAGAAGCAGAAAAATGGACCTTGAGAGGAGGCACGAAGACGCAGACAAAATGAATTATCTGCAGCCGCAAAAATACACCATGTCGTTTCGTTTCATAATGCTCGAAAAAGCACACATGGGCGTCAGAAGGAAGTGGCAGGGGTCTTTTCACCTTAGATTTTGAAATTTGATATTTTCCTAATAAACTTTTAGTGAAAAACGTAGCTCTAGTAGTTTCGTGTTGGTAAAATGAGGTTTCACCACTGTTCACCCTGCTGGAAAATTCCTTTTATCCACCCATGGAAAATCCACTATTTCCCCCTTTAAAAATCCTTCCGACGTCCATGCAAGCACATACAAGACGAAAATATGTTTCTCTGTGGCCACAACCAGAAATTACAAAAGGTAGAAAATAGTTTTGGTTGAGAGGCTTTCTCATTTTCAACTCAAATCATAATTTTAAAGATTGCAACTCTCTACTTGGTAAGTTTTCATCCTATTTCAAGAGAGAACTTGCAATTTAAGCTGTTTATCCTATTGATTACTCGTAGTTTCGAAACGTGTGTGCGATGCAAAAATTCTGGTCAGAATTGATGATTCAAACATGCGTTACTTAAGTTTCATGAAAGCTGAGGACCTCATCTTGACTAGAAATACTTTTCTTCGCAAATCATCCGAGCTTTTCCGTTGGTTGCTCTGCAGACAAGAATATTGATTTTTTAATCCAATATGTCAAACTTCATCAGCTCAATCCAAACTTAATGCAGTCTGCGCAGAACTGCGTACTCTCTGTAGCCAAAGAGAGGTTTCAGTTTGGTTTTAAATTGAAGAACACTTCGCGAAGCTTACACAAGATTGATACCAGGTTTTGGCCGCGTTTCGTGCAAAACGGCTTTGACTTTAACAAACTTTATGTTGTCAACACCAAATAAAACTTGCCCGGTGGCATGAATCTTCAAATATTTTCTATATTTGCTTTCAGGGACGCCTGCACACGGGACATGGGTGAATTATCTTCGGCCTTGTGTAGAGATGGAACGGGGACAAAAATACCTTTTCCGTAATCACTAAAATAAATACGGTATTCTTATGCTCATCGGTATCGCATGCAAAAAATATAATTGCATTTGCGCAGCTCACTAAGAAAAGTTAGAAGGGTTGTACTCAAACTTTTTGACAAAATACTATGGAAGTTGATATAAAAGCGATCTTAATCCCTCATGTACGGTTTTCTGCGCTGCATTTTTGAGCGCTCAACAGATTTAAACTTGGAACGGTAGGTTACAGCGTAACAATACCTTAATATGTGACGAAGTTCCTTATGACTATGAAAATGACCCACACGTTTAAGGCAGTGTTCATTACAACTGATGCACTTGGGCTTATTTATGACGCTGTTGCCGTTTTACTGTCCCGGTAACCCTGGTTGCTTTTGATTCACATTTTGTTGAAAAAACTCTTTGTTTAAATCATTTTCGTTGATATTATGCCGAGAAAGAATTGCTTGCAATTTCGCCAAGAGCTGCGAGAAAACACAAACAGTGTAAAAATGTTTTGATGGCAGCGGAGTCAGTGCATGGGACGAGTTTGCTTGTCCTTTTTTGAATTATGACAGAGACACTATTAAACTCCAACAAAAAAGAAGCAGATTTTTACTTTCTGTACCACCGGAGAAGGTTCTGATCTGCTGCTGACATCGTGCTCAATTTCACTTTGCAAGCTCCCAGTGCAGTGCGCCTCTTGCATCGCGGAAGCAATACGACTTTTCGCAGACATTTTTGCCACTTTTCGTGACTTCCGCTTCATCAAAGTGAAGATATATCCGTATAAACTGATCATCAATGCCAAAGGAACAAATTGGAAAAGAATTCTGGTTATCTGTCAATGTAGGAAAACCGCATCGTAAAAGGGTGCAACAAACCGTGAGAGACTCTGGCAGAAAGAAAACTTTCCAAATACTGCATCATTTGAAACTAACCTAAAACCGGAATAATTTTGCTCCAGATAGGGTCACAAAAACTTGAAAGTAAATAAATCACGAAAGTCAACAAAACACCACGGAATAAAATCACGTGACCTCGAATCAGCTCAATATTTTCGAAGATCCTTTGAAAAACACGTGCAGCTTTCACAGGCTTTAACGATTGCTCAGTAAAAAAACATTTTGTGCTAATGTAATGATGCCATAAATCACTTTGATATATAATACGTTGATATACTATATCATCTCAATTTCAGGAAACATAGTGAAAAGGTTGCACCAGAGCATAAAGATCAGTGATGAAAAATAGAGGAAGGTCAAATAAACGAGAAACGAATGATGATAACTGTACAAACGAGAAACGAATGATGATAAATGATAACTACTGCTGATTTAAGGGCTGTAATTTATTTCATATCTTGTTTTTTCTTACAGTTCTTTATAACTAAACTTCATTAGTCCAAGGCGTAAGGTAAACTGTGCTAATTTCTAGGTTTTGGTAACTTTTCTAAAAATTTTGCTGCTCGTTATTGCGTGTGTGCAAAAAAAACTGGAGCAGTGGTTCTCAAACGGGTGACACTTGACCCACCAAGCGAGTAATTTTTAATTCCTGAGAGGAAATTTGCTCCAGGGAGTAGCTGGGGTGGAAAAGCTGTGGATGAAAAAGCCTTACGTTCTTGTTATTTCTTTATTCAACACATGAAAAACTGCACTACAAGATTAACGGGAATGTCCATAGTGACCTACGAAAGGACAAACTGCTTTGATGCCAGTGACTGACGTTATAGAAGAGTTTGTTTGCTTCGTAAACGTCTATCGTTTCTTCACAGTAGGTACTGTGAAGTTTCTGCAACAACTTTTTTTGTGATTTTTGTTGCGAGGAATTGACAGTGTTGTGTTTTTAAGAAGGGAATACGAAAAAACTTTGAAAACCACTGAACTGGAGGATCGAAACAAACCCATATATCTCACAAAATTTTGGAGTTTTGATTTCATTTTCTGAAACGTTTGTGAATTGAATTTAGAACTTTGAATGACCAAAAATCATCTTTCAAACCATGCTTCTTATACAACGCTGATTAAGCAAATAAAGCATCCTTCATAGGTGGAAAAATAAACGTTTATTCCTGTGTACTGCAACCCTCCTGACCCCACTCCTGCTATTCATGGTGTCATGTCCGGATTGGTTCAATAAAGTATATTGTTTGACTTCCTTGGAAACCAGTATTCTTTGCCTTTGTGATATCACACTTAAGCTTGTTACTAGACGTTGCAGTAGTTGCTGATACATGACCAAAGCAAAAAGTATACGAGTGTGAAGGACATTTATCAAAAGAATAAAGCAGGAAAATACAACCATACCTCATACGATTGCGCTTTGTCAGAGTTTTGAAGTCTTTTCAACTGATTGATGTTAATATTGAACAGCAGGTTTCACTCACTTTCGCCCTACCTGCATGTAAGCGTTCCAACCGTTCTTTGGCAAGCAGACGAATGTGCAGAGAAACTGCTTTGTGTTGTAACCAAGGAGACGACCATCGCTAACACTTTTGGTAACGCACTGCTGATCCGTGCCGAGCAAGAAGGGGAGCATGCAAGCTGGGGCAAAGCTCCAGCAGAACACAAGAGAGGCGATGAGTCTGCCATGATAATAAGTTAGATTTTAAATTAGAGGTTGTTCAATCTACTTGTCAAGGATTTGAAAAAACAACCGCTTGAGACCGCATGAAGAGATAAAATTGTGTGGCAGAAGAGACATGATTTAGTTACAATTAAAATTTTAGCAAAAAGGAAAGATCAGCAAACGTATGTCGTCACAGGTACGATAGAAACAAATATCTAAGATTTCCGGATGGCAAGAAGTTGCTTTGCTGCTTTGTTACTACGACGTATGTTGCTAAGACCTCTGAATTTTCATTGGACTATGATAAAGTCATTAAAAAAGGTGGAATTTGGGCATTTAAAGCTAAAAGACGTTGCATCGCACTGAAAAATTAGAGTTCGTGCGGTTCGTTCGGTGTGCTGAAAGACTGGGTTTTCTTCGCCTTACTTTAAAACAAACATGTTCCCTCTAAACACCTGACTTCACAACATAAATTTTTGATCCTGTATCAAAACAAATGAGTGCAACACGTTGATTACCTGGAGCGCTTGAAGAAGGTTCTGTACTGGTTCGGCTTCGCCACTCCAATAAAGCGATTGAGCGTAATTGCTACCAGCAACACCACCGATGTGTACCCGCACGTGAAGTAACCAAAAGCTTGCAGCCGGGCCGTGATGGAGGAATTTCCGAATGGCCTGTGCGGGATCGCAAGTGTGAGATAATTCGGTTAAGATTTGGAATCATTAATTATTCAGAATCCAGATAAACGCTGAAATTAGAAAGCACTAAAACTCTCGCAACATCCGGTCGCAAGTTGGTTGTGACTTGAAGCTTGCAAGGAATATTAATCGAATTATCCCGAAACTGGCAAAGATGATCTTACGCGACACGTTTCAACGCTTTTCTCATTTTGACTTTTCATGCTCTTTTTTCTTTGTCGCAGTAATAATTAAACTCGAAAAATCTTTGTTTTCCCTAGGTTTGATATATGATCAAATCGAATAACAGGCAAACGCAACGCAAGTACAATTCGCTCCAATCGCAACTCACCACCGCATTTGAACATAGCCAGCTAAGAGAAAAGGGAATTTCACAACAGCAGAAATCATGTCGACGCAACTGAGGTTGACGATAAAAACATTAAAAGTTGTTTGCAACTTCCGGTTAGAGTTGTAAGCCAGGATGGTAAGGAGATTGCCTATTCCTCCAACAAAGATCGCAAACAGCGCAACGCAGATTCCAAAATATCTGCAAAAAATAGTTCATGTCGTTGGCAGAAGCGCAGCCAGAATGAGGCCGAAGAGGACATGGCCCTCCCCGAAACAAACTTGGCAAGATTTTTGGTGGTTCTTTGTATCAAATTCAGAAACAGTCAGATGTACGTCAGGTGACTGGCCCCTCCCGAACAAAAATCCTGGCTGCGCCACTGGTCGTTGGTACTGTATCATAACACATCAGTCCACACAAAAGATATAACTAAAGATAGCCACTGTCTTTTGTTATGGAAACCAGCCATATTTGTGCTCTCAACATCGTATCCTATACAAATGCTGTGCTATTTCACGTTATGTGTGTATATGGGAAGTTTTTTGTGATAAATTAAAGGTTAAAATTAATACGCTTTGAAAATCTTTTTGAAATACATGCTTTTGTTGCAATATGTATACATGAAAAGTACTGTATGTCTAGAAATTAATATTATTAGCCTAAATTTATTCAAAGAAATGCTATGGCACGCAGGCTGAGATTACCGGTAATGCATAATACGAAATCTTTCTGATTCATGTTGAGAAATGTTGCGTGAATATTTTCTATAAAACACTTCTCTGTTTCAGACTTGGACAACTAGATAATTCTAACTGTCTAATTTGATGAATTAGAGTAATATAAAAATAATTATTATAATTATAACTCTAATTTGTGTGCTCAAATTTTAGTTCTAATTTTTGGTTGTGCCAAAAACACTGTTTTGTCCAACGGAGTTTTTCAGCAAGCGATCACAAGAAGGGAAAAGCAACAAATATATAAAGTGTCATGCCGCCATTACATCCCCTAAATCTGCTTCACAGCATAATGCGGCCGAGCATTGTGACGAAAAGTAGCTGTACGACCTAGTAACAATAGCCGCAGTTACGGAAAACTGTAGTTTGGCCACGGAAAGGACACACTTAGACTGGTAGTTGCGAAAGTTTGTATATTTTGAAAACTGGCATGCATTACATCTTTGATGTTATTGTTTTTCCTCTTGCTGCATTTGTGTTCTTTCGTGATTTGAGTCACAAAAATGCATGAATAAACCCTACCCATACATACAACATCATTAATAGGCTATCCGTTGGTGGTGATGATAACCGGAGATTTAAATTATAGATTTAGACTAAAAGAAGTTGTTTTATATGTTCTTTTACAGCAGTACAAATTAGAATGGTATCTGTAGCCTAGCCATACAATAACACGAGAGTCAGCTAATACTTAATGAGACCTCTTCAATAACTCAACTTTACGTTGACTAACAATATAAAAATGCTTTTTTACTTTATAGGCATAGAGACTATACATAAATAACCTACCATTATAGAAATGATTATTAGTATGAATGAATCCACGTAAGAAATGGAATTAAGCATTGATTTGATTCAACTATGTAACTCTAGTTCGAAGTTTAGTTTTTCAGTTTCTAGATTTCGTTAAGTCAGTAATTTTAATTCTAATTAAATCTGGAAATGGTGAAAAAATTCTAGTTGTCCAAGTCTGCTCTCTTTCCCTGCAATCTGAAATGCCAGGGTTCTACTACAGGACTTTTGGTTGATATCAACTTGTTGTAACTATGTAAGAAAAATAAAACGTAATTCTTTTTGATAATATAATCGTTCTGTTTGGTATGAAGCGAAGGACCGAAGTTCAATTTTGTCCATTGAAAAAATCGCGTTTTTCAAGTTTGGTTATTCTTCTCTCTATGAATTTTAGCGCATCGATCTCGATGGAAATAAATCTAGAGCTGCAAATAATGCCTTTTTGTCTACCTAGAGTTGTTTTTTCTCACCGAAGCAAACAAACTAGTTTTTTTCAGATTAGTTACTGATTCGTTATTCACAACTGCTTTGCGAGTAGTACGAATGAACGCATTTCAGCCAATCTTTACATTAGCCCCATTTTTTTACCAAGGGTTCCTTCAAAACCTTTGTTTGTTGTTTCTGTATTTTTCAAAAACGCCCAGGCACACTGTAAGCGATCACAGCTTTCCAAGTTTTCAGTTTTATTTCCGATCAGATCTTTGTGAAAAATCAATTGCAATGTAGAGTAGAAATTAAAAGCTAATGAGCATAGTTACTTTAGTTAAGACACATCTTCATAATCTAAGCCTGCTGAGCTGTTTATCAACAAACTTAATTTATCTTTCACCTCTATACTAAAATTTAATTGAAATTCATTCATTGATTTTCACATACGCCTTTCCTCTCGAGGGTAACCGGATCAGCAACCCTAGAAGAACTCGAAATCCCTCACGGTTCCCAGGAATCTCTAATAGTTCTGCGGACTCCACACTAACGCGGGGCCAAGCCAGGTCGGAGATGTAATCACTCCACCTGGTCCTTAGTTGATCTCTTTCCCGTGGGTGTAGTCAGCAGTACTCGCCTCGCTTCTCGCTAATCTTTCCGAAAACATTCTTGTCTCGCGGCCAAACCATAGTAGTTGGAATCTCTGTATTTGGAGAAGTGGATCGACGCACCATCTGACTGCTGGTGCAGCTGGTTGAGTACGAGCCACCAAAGCTGGTAGATTGGATTCATATTCCCGCTCGGGTCATACCAAAAGACTGTTGTTTACTGTCCAGTCTTGTGCTCGGAGTTGATGAGTGGATGCAAGGTGCAAACAAGGTGAAATTGGCGCCGTATTGTGAATTCTCTGCAAAAATCCCATCCCTGACGCCTGCACTTTGAACAGCACTCATTCAGTCCAAGATTCATAGCATTAGGTGAGAATCTGAACAAAGACCGATTTAAGATTGACAGCTTTGCGGTGTTTGAATTATCCCGTTTTGCGACCACGGAACGGTAAAACTGACGTAATCCTCTGTTTGCTTTACCAATCCGCGAATCAATTTCCCAGTTCTGCTTTCCGTGGTTCATGAATACCACCCCCAGGTAGCCTACTTGAACGTCTCGACATGCTGCAGTGAATCTCGACATGCTGCATAAACGTCTCGACAAGCCTACTTGAACGTCTCGACATGCTCGACATGCTGCACACCCCCAGGTAGCCTACTTGAACGTCTCGACATGCTGCAGCTTCTTACTTTTAGCATACACTCACCTGGGTTTCTGAAAAGGCATAATACCCGGGTATTTTTAGTGCTAGTTTTCATTCCAGGTTGATCGCACGCAGCTGAAAACTGATCAAGCGCGTGCTGAAGTCCCTGTTCAGAGGGTGAAAGCAGCACTAAATCGGTCGCAAAATCAAACGATTAATCATGCAACTCCCAACAATAACACCCTCGTCGACTCGGCTGTGACTGTCTATTGAATTCATATAAACTATGAAAATGTGTGGTGAGAGTCCAACAGCGATGGTGAACGTTGGTGATTTACCTCCACCGACACGGACACAAACTTCTGAGCAGGAATACAGTGACGTGACGGTCAGTAACAGGCGGCTGTCAACATCGTACTCCGGTAACACATCCCACAGCTCTTCGCGAGGGACTCCGTTATTATTAACCTATCACAAGTCCAACACCCATGGTGAAAGGTAATTGAACGCCGCTGACACCTGCTCAAACTTCCCAGCAGGAATGCAATCAATCATTTTCTGGCAAGTAACAGGCGACCGTCAACGTGGTACTACCACAACACTTACCACAGCTTTTTTCGACGGACTCCGTCGTATCTATTGCAATTAAAGTTTAGTGCATTTAAGATCCCTGCAATGTCCTACCAATTTTTTTTGCAAGTTTGCTTCAAATGATATATTAAAATTGAAGAGAATGATTCACAACTTTGAAATTACCAATTTTTTGAAAAAGAAAACAGGTTTCAAAATAAAATATAATGGCAATTGGCCACGGTCGTCATCGGCATTGCCAAATAATTGCCCATTTTTCTATACGTCGCATGTTTAGCTTGTGCCGTAAAATACAACTATCGTGTCATCTCACCGAAATGAAGCTTCTTTGGAGTTGCCAAACTTAATGGACGCCGTTCCGGGTTCATAAGTGCTGTTTATCAACATAATTTCCTCCAATGGTTTTCCCGTGGCCGCAAATTACGTCACTCAAGACTTTACTCAATGCAATTGTTGTTACTAATAAAGCCACACATTTTCACTGCGTTTCAAATCAAACTGTTAAACAAACAATACAATCGCGAAACTTATACCTTGGTTTGTCTTTCGGTATAATCTAAAAAAATGGTAACCAGATCAATTTGCTGGACATTCTGTTGAAATAATATCAGTTCATCTGAGTTCAATCAGACCAGGACGAATCTTTAGAAACATGATTGTGAACTGCTGGGCTGGGTTCCTGCTCATTGATGAAATGTGTGCATGAGTTTAGATTTAACGTAAATGGCTTTCAACAACGCCCAGACACATGCTGCTATGCGTCTGAACATGAAATTGTTTTTGCCTGCAAAAGTTGTGTGAATAGTTTCCACCTCAAGAAAGTATGCATAAACATAAAAAACAAAATTCAATTTAACTCGTGGGGATGTTGAGTTTGCTGAGCAGGTTAAAATTTTGCAATGACATTCAGAGATAAGCGCTTCCTCTGCTGTAAACAACTTAAGAGGTACTTTTGCTCAGTTTCAACTGTGTTGAAACACATTTTGTTTCGTTTACATCGTATGCCAATATATACCTGCTCACGTTGGAGAATTCACAGGGATTCTTTTCAATGACGACAACACCCGTCAATGTTTGTATTACACACGAAAAGCGTAAGCTTTCGTCAGCATCAGGTTACCCAAATATGCGAGTTTGTTCAACTGTGCACATCTTCCCCAAACATTCTTATCCAATCATCAAGCAAAACTTGTTTTTACAAGACTTCGTGTTTCTATCCTTAACCTAACCTATTTTTTGATGATGTGAGAGTGTTGTATGCGCTGCCAAGTTTCTTTCAGTGTTCTTTCTTGTCCAGTATTGCTTGCGTGTCCAAAGCTTCCTCTGCGCTACTTAGTACGTAAAAGCTTTCAGTATTTGTTGCGTATTACTACGAGGCCATGTAATATGATTTTTGAAACTGATACACGCAAATCAGGGGCGCAACCAGCTCTTCATTTCCGCAAAATTTCCCAAAATGAGAGCCTTTTCGTTATAATCAAGATGCAGACCGAACGATCAGGACAGAGTAAAAACTAGTAGCATAGTACAAACACTTGATTCCGTACTCATCTAGTGCAGTAATGGCTTTAGTGTGGCAGATGTATAGTTTACTAGTAAACCTGCTTAGTGCCTAACTTTTCGTCTTGTTTCAACAATTCATCAAATCAATTATTTAGATTTTTGAACTTCAGTTGAATGCATTTGCTGTGAGATAATTTCTGCGGACGATATTGCGAGTGGTGAAGTTGTTAGATACAAGAGATTGGTATGAATGTTAGGATATACAGTATTTAATCACTGATGCTATTGTTTCAATCGTAGATACGAGGCTTCGTCTGCCAACTGAAACACTCTTGAAAGGAATGCAGGCAGGAATGCAATTTGAACTTTATTGCGAATGGTTGGGCCAGTCTCGCCACCAGATGTGGATAGGCCTCGTCACTTTTGCCAGGACTACCTAAACAATACCTAATAACTTTGAAGCCCTTGTGAAATTCGAATTTCCCTTGCAACGTTAAAGCTTGACTGTGAAACCCCAGCAACGGTTAAGCACTGAACACAAAATGCAAAAACTCTCAAATAGTAGTCTGTAACAGTAACTCCAGGCAAACGCAAAGCTAACACAATGTGAACATACTATACTGTTTCTGCTGTCACTATGCATAGTTTCCTGGCTACAAACTTTGCTCCACAGGTGTAACAATATTTATTGTTGACGTTTCGGGAGTCTATGCAAACTCTCTTCCTCAGAAGATAGGCAAGAAAAAAAAAGCGTATACACACACACTGCATTTCTGAAAATTTTCAAAATTAGAATATAAAATTTTCATGATTAGAATATACAATTTCATCTTCATTCTTTGAAAGTTTCTGCAAAACATCAAAATTGCTGCGAAATGTTTTGAAATTTCCGGGAGGGGGGAAATGCCCCAAATTCCCCTCTGGTTGCGCGCCTGATGTAAATAGATATGATGTTAATGAAATAATTTTAGTAGAAAAATCAATGCTCACGCTGAAGCAATGGTTAATGGTCTTCGGTCGCTCATCGTATTTGCGCCAAGCTATCGAGTAACGTGGTGTCGACCAGCCTGTGATCAAAATGCTTCAGCAAATGTTGTGCTATTAATTTGGAAACAGAACCTCAAGTAGTCCTTGATGTTTTCCGAAATACACACGGAAGTTAATGTCAGATTTTGACGCTGAGATTTCAGCAGAAACTGCATTCAGTCTAGATAACCTCTGAGTAATCTCATTAGTGGTTAACCTTTCAGAATAGAGTTGACAACAACACAAACACTTCCAGAGCAGTTACTCTTCTTGACTACTGGTCACCTTACATATGAACGTAATCAACAGCGTTAAGCTGCACAAGCTTTTTTTCAAAAGCAAAGCGGCGAGTTGCGACGCAATGCATTTGCCTTGCAAAGTTACGCATGAAAAGTCCCGAGGGAAAAGAGATTACTGGGGCCAAATCAAAGCAACGACGTTGAAGACAAAGCGTGACCGAAATGCATTGGCCAACAATGCCCAGTGGAGCCTGACGTGCTAGCAACAATAAACATGCGGTAACTAGGCCTCCACATGACTGTAGGCAGGGCGGGATTAAAGGTACTGTAGCCCTAAGGCTGTTTCCTGTAGAAGGGCCTACAAGTTTGGAATATAAGAAATGCCAATATCATTCTCCTTTTCTCTTTGTTAAATGTAATGTTAAATTTGTTAAATGTAATGTTAAAATGTTAAATGAAAGAATCTTGCAAAAGATTTGAATTGCTTCAGTTAATGTGATCAGATATTTTGTCAAATTTGATGAATTTTAGGTGATAATTCGAAAGTTATTTGCAATAAAAACAATAAATAAAAACATTTAGGGCCGAATTATTCTAGAGCCTAAGCCTATAGCCTCAGTAGCCTAATGGTTAATCCGGAATTGACTGTAGGTAGGGATATGCAGAGAGTTAAATTAATTGTACGGTCTACTTTTAAAGGAACAGATTGGCTATCGCAAAACTTAATTAGTTTTAATGCCACCACAAGAAGTACGGGCAAAACTTATTGAGATTATGAGTACAGGAAAAAACGTGTTGTTTTTTACTTTTCGTCATGATTGTATCTTGGGCCTGCGTTTGTTCTAGTTTTATGTTTACTCAAAAATATCCTGGTTCCTCAACCTAAAAATTAAATTTACAAGTTTGTTTTCATACTGAGAATTTGGCTGTTCTTTTCCGGAAAACATCTGAAAAAATAGAAAAGCTTTAAAAATTTACAAAATATGATCCGTTCTTGCAGTGCTGCAGCAACAAAGAAAACTAACGAATTCTACCCGTATGGTCTGGTGTTGCTTTGCGTGTGATTTATATTAAGTGCCATGTCAGACATTGTTGGTGCATACTGCACTAGTGGACAAGATTGTAAAACTACTACTGCAGCGGTCCCCAAACATTTTGGATGCTGGGCCAAATTCGCGATCTTATCAGCGTCCGCGGGCCGGTCTATTTTGTGCATCGAAACCAAAAAAAAATACAACACGCATAGCAGTAGTCACGTTTGTATTTTTATATTTATTTTCTTCGCTCGTACATGTTTGCAATATGATTTTTGAAATCATTTCTTTTGTTACATAATAGGTGTAGGTTAATATATAGTTCCATGCTTGATGCGGCAATAAGGAGAGTATCGTGCAAATGCATCTGAAATTCTTTTTACAACTGCCAGATAAATGCCCACTAACAATTTAAAAATTTTGCAGGGCTGATTCAAGCTAATGTATTGTAGAGTCGACAGAAGTATAGGCGCCAAGGCCAAGCACATGCACTATACAGGGTTGCTAAGTCCTGATGGACCAAAAATGCCAAATCGTTCGTCAAAATATGCCAAATAGCTTCAGAAATATGCCAAACAAGCCGAAGCAGGCCGACGGCTGTCGGTTTTGAATTACTCGGATGAGTAAAGGCAAAACTGCGATGTTACTTTGGAACCAAGCCCTGAAACATTGCATATAAATACTACTTCTTTATAAGAGTTACCTTTAAATATTTGAAACAATACAGGTTGTGAAAATACAAACATGCACCATACCACAGTTTGAATGTCTTTGAATCTGGTACACAAGCAACTGATATGTTATATATGTCACACGCCACAAAATATCTACAGTATTACAAAATGCAGTCACACAGAACCCACAGAAATAATATCGGGCTTTCCAGGTTCACGTGGACCACATACGCCAAATCGCTAGGCAAAATATGCCATAGAGCAGTGGTACACAAAACAGGGCCCGCGGGCCAAATGTGTCCTGCCAGAGGTTTGAAAATGGCACACAAGCGATTTACTGAATGCAGCCGATGCTTTTCAAGGTAAACTGAAGCACGTTCAGCAGCAATTGTCAACCGACAACATGATGCAGTTCAAAAGCATGGCTTCATTTATAAATAAAACTCAGACAGACTTGGTACCTGGCTTTTAAACATACGTGAAAATGTGTGAAGACCGTGAAAATTTTCCAAAGCATTTTAAAGATCTTAATGGCCAGGAGACGCAAATGAATTTGTTTCAAAACCATTCGGTGTGAACGTAGAAAGTGTCAATGGCACTGACTTCTAAGACTTGCAGTCAAACGAAGTTTCACACGCCCCTTTCAAGGAAATTTATTAATTAATTTTCACTCTCGACTCGAACAAGAGAAGTATCTGGTGTTGTTGAATAATGCACGAATCTGTCAATTTGCAAGCACGTACTGTTGTGGACAAGCCTTCTCAATCATGAAAATAAACAAATCTATGCTGCGAACTAGGGTAACAGATGTACATTTAGATGCAGTAATGCGTATTACTGTTTCATCGTGAAAGCAACATTTTGCAACTTTGGTCCAATGAAAACGTGTCCAATGCAGCTTTTTTTACCGCGAACCAATGTCTTATGTATATTTTTGGAAATGCAAACAGTTGTTTGTTGTTTTGTGTATAAAAGAAGTTCGTTTTTACTGTATGAGCAATCCGATTGAACTGGTGTAGCCCGCAACTAGGTTTTAAGCAAATATTTGGTCTGAATATCCACCTGAGTTGTGCACCCCCTGCTATATAGCTTCAATAAAAGTCAAAAGGATGAAAAAACTAAAGGTTTAAGCTCAAAGCACACAGGTTTTTAAAAAATATCAAACAATTTTTATCTGCCAACACTACTAAAAAAGTCAAAACATTCCAAACAGGATTTTCTTAAACGAAATCGCTTTAAGGCTGAAAGTCTGCAATTCGGCATTAAAAATGCCAACCTGGCAATCCCTGGTACAACATTAGGGTGCTGGTGCGCAGCAATTTGCAACGAAAAAAGCAGCTATGACCTAACAATTTTCTGTTTTTGCGTTTACTTGTCTGTTGTTCGCAAACTATAACATTACAAACGAATGGCCTACGTCCTGAGCAAATCGCTTTTTTCAACTCCAACTTTTGTAGTTGAGCTTTAGTTCAAAGCGGAAAGCTTGGTTTGTTTTGGTTTTTAAAGCCTTTCGGAATAAGATTTTAATTACAGCAATTGCCGGATTGGACCCTTTAGCGGGCCGGATCTGGCCGGCGGGCCGGACTTTGGGGACCGCTGAACTACTGGTTTAAGCGGTGATCACAAAAGCAAGCAGAAAAGTGCATAGAGGTTTTACTAGCGCACAACATCGTACCAACTAAAGTTATTTTGACCGTTTCTACTTTGCTGACATATTGGACTTTTATGGGTTTAAACAATTGATGAAGAATTATTTAAAGCAATATTTTTGACGTTATGACTTGGATGTATTCTTGAAAAAAACAGATTTCTTACCAAAACCACCCTTTTATTTTTCATGTTGTACCTCATGCAGGATGAAGCAGTCAGAAGTTAGACTATATGTTGCATCAATTGTTAGACTTCATCATAATAGTTGCACTTCACGCAAAAATAAATCCTTCACCTTAGAAACGATCTGTGATTACTTTAGCTAGGTATCAATTTTTCCGGTACTCTCGAGGCTTCCTCCTTAGCACATAAAATTGATAGAAAATGCTTGCTTTTTCACTCATTTTTATCAAATCACGTTTCTGTACTGGTAACTTAAGTTTGTTTTCTGCTTTCTGCCTACGCAGTAAAAGAGCTTAGCATGTAGTCGGTGCTCTGGAGCAAAACATTTTGAACACGGCAGCTATGTACCAATTTTCCTATTGTCTTAAATGCTCGAAAGTTCGAATAGGTCAACTTGCGAACTACTTCAGCGTCAATATTTCGCAAGTGGTATTTGCATTAGCACTTTGGCAATACTTGCTTTGTTGTGGTGTAACAATGATGTAGATCAGGATTGCTGCATATTTCAACCAAGGGCGGCTATGAATTGAATTCAAGAGGTGCTACATAAACCGAGCGTATCATCGGTTGCTAAGTGCAGCGATAAAAGTTGAAAATCAACCATATTATCAGAGCGATGGTCGTTTTTCGCTGCCATTCATCAATACAATGCGTTTAAGACTGTCACTGATTGACAAATCTCGAAACCGAACGATGTACAGCCAGTGGTGTGTTTAAGGGGAGGCGAGCGAGGCACTTGCCTCGGGCTCCCCCTTTCTGGGGGCCCCCCCTTGACGTGTTACGTGTGTAAATTTTCCTTATTCTTGATGAAAAACTTATCATTCACTCATATAATGTACTACAAAGCAAATCATAAGTAAATACTCTGCGTTCAAATGGGTCCCTTGCAGAAACAGTAATGCGCAACTACTTTACTTTCAAGGGGGCCCCAACAGGAACTGCAATTTGAAGGTAATTTGCTTTCAAAGGGGCCCCAACAGTCACTGAAATGTGTAAGTACCTTGCGTTTAGAGTGGCCACCAACAGCAACTGTAATGTGTAAGTAATATGCTTTCAAAGGGGACACAAACAGCAATTGTAATGTGCAAGTACTATGCTGTCGAAGGGGCCTCCAACAGCAACTGTAATGTGTAAGTACCGTCCTTTCAAAGTGACCCCACAACCATCTCCAATAAGCAAATAAAGAAAGCTTCAAACCAACTTCTATACCTAAAATAATAATGGGCTAAAATTTCTTTCAAAAGTTTTGAAAAGACCCTATCAAATAGGAGCAAATAGGCCAATTTATACCAAATGATAACTTTTTATACCAAATCATAATTTTTTATACCAAATGATGATTTTTAGATATTGACTTATTTGGAATATTGATAATTTTATTAAGATTGTACCTTAGTCAGGGTTTTTTTAAGGTGTTTTAGGGACCCGATTCCGGTCCCTAGTATTGAAAATCGGGTGCCTAGAATCAGAGAAATCGGGTCCCTACAGGTCCACACCGGGTACCTTACATTTTCCTTAACAAAAACG
>Ga0210059_1002825_pt1 | contig 27434 bp, 28 predicted proteins | sample Ectturendosymbi2_FD_188042 | JGI IMG/M metagenome (GOLD analysis project Ga0210059, IMG submission 188042) | Ecteinascidia turbinata endosymbiont from Florida, USA - Sample 2 (SPAdes) (version 2) | ecosystem: Host-associated > Tunicates > Ascidians > Unclassified | place: Key West, Florida... | reverse complement strand
CGATGCTTTGTGTTGTTTGACTCAATCCGATGTTGTCTTCCGCTTTGTGCGCTAGCTTTTCTCTCAACACAGCTTGCTTACTCCCACCGCAGCGTTTAAAGCGAACTCGTGGCAGGTTTAAATGCGCACCCCAGAGACTTACTGCCCGCACATGGCTTACTATTTTTCTCTACCGTTGTTAGTCATTTCACCAAGAGTTAGTTTTAGTTGGAGAATTTTTTTCAGCCATTAGCATCAACTAGTTAGATGTTTCAGTCCTTTATTTATTTGAGTAAACGTCTTTTTAATTTTTGAGTAAACACTTATTTCATGAGGCAGTTTTTTCTTTGTCGCCACTAGTATTCTTGACGTCAGTCAGTTTGTTAAATGTTATGATTCATGAGCTTGTATTACGAAATTTTGATTGTAGTCTTGAGTTTGTTTTTTCTCTGCTGTTACTTCAGCCTTTCAACTTTTCACCTGTAAGCTTTGCTTGCAATTTTCAGGACTGAGGATGCGTAATTTTACGTGAAATCGATTTCCTATTAAAATTTGCTGATCGATTCCTTGCTTACACCCATCGTGGAAAGTACATACTTGAAGACGGTTCAAGTAAAGTTTCTCAGGGCTGACAGCCGTCTTTCGTTTCGAGCTTGTTACGCATCATCGAAAACATGGGTGCCAAACTCAGGGCCGACGCTAGGTGGTTAGGCACCCCCCGATCCTGGACGTTGGGCCCCCATTATACAATACATTGCATTTAACACATAGTATTTACGTGAACAAAAACATCGATTTATTTTAACAAATGCTTACAAAAGCATTTTCTTCAGCATCAGCACAACGTATGACGCTGACAGACGTAAGCATTTTCTATGTTTCAAGCTTAGAGAATGACTTTTCCAAGCTTTCAAAAATGCAAATATTTTTGTCAACGCAAACATATCACATATTTTAGCAGTTTCACTTTCAACAGATATCATTCCCAGATTTGTTAGTTTTTCATCAGCCATAGTTGATCTGTGAAACGTATTGATTAGCCTCAACTTGCTGAAGCTCCGTTCAACAGTATTGCGTATAAGAGTGATCGGCAAACTTTCATTAGAATGGCCCCAAGCTCCCTTTCTATGGGTATCCGCAGTAATTTTTCCAGGGGGTCAACATCGATATTTTGCTTATACTTTTCAGGTTGTTGACGATGCAATGCAAACGGACGTTTACAAAGCGCTTTACCCTTTCATCACAAAAAGAAATTGCTCCATTGTAGAGCAATAATAACAAAAAATTCGCTTCGTTGGCAGCAATAGCCAAGTATATTGCGATAAGTTACAAAATAGACTATCTGCAGATTTTAAGCAGGGTACTTTTTCACAAAGAAGCGAATTGCCATGGTCCTTAACAAAACCACAATCATGTATTTGTTTTACCTAGCAAAACTTGCCAGCATCACTTAGAAACAGGAACTAGAAAAGTCTAAGATCTCGCCCAAAGCAATCAAACACCTTTTTCAATAAATCCTTGCTTGTCTTTACTGACTTTTTCACGATGAATGCTCATCCATATTAGCCGGACAAGCGTTCAGTCTCACACTAAAAATGGATTTTTCAAACTTATGATGTTTCTTTTTACGCAATAGGCTACAAACGTATGGCGAAATGTGGCTATCCACTATTAAAACTCACTGTCTCCCTGCATTACTTGCGTTCAACACTTGCATGCGGCAAAACGCAAAGTGAACACGTGAAGATTCGTTGCCATGTTATCGTTAGGCAATAACGTCCAGCAGTACAACAATCTGCACGCAAGTTTCGCAACTTGTCCCTGCAGACAAGCAAAGCAGCGGCCATTCTTGAGTGAACTGCAAGCTCATCACTGCACAACGCCAGGACAGTGAACCTGGTTCTTGTGCACTGTGAGTGTCATACCGGCCAATAAACTGTCAATGCAAGAACTAAATCCATTTAATCGGAATTACGCTCCATAACTTCAGGTTTACTTGCAGTGTCCGTTTGATCGATGGCGTGTCAAGCCACAATGCTTTCGCATTTTACCTAGTCTCGGCCAATTTAGGAATTGGCGCCCTACTCCGCAGTAGTGCTGTAACAAGTGTTACGTGTTAGCTAACAATAGTGTTAAGAATGTGCCTGTAACCCCATGGTTGTCTCTTCAATGCAGTTGCAAAAAGTGTCTGTAAGCCTGTGATTCTGCCGCCTTCAATGCCTCGCACTACGTTCTGTTTTGTCTGTTTTTATCTACCTGCGTTCTGCAGAGTGTGTGTGTTCATACTATGGACTTTGTGTCTGGTAATAAACAAATAAATTAAAAAAATTAAAATTAAACGGGTAATTCTTGGTTCTTAGTCGAAATTTCCAAAAAGAGGGGCGAATGAGCGTTTTGACCCCCTTGGTGACCCCCATGCCCTTTCAGTCGTAATTAAAGGCCCGTGCTTTTTTTTTGAAGGCCCAATTCAAAACTATGTTGTATTCAGTTATCTGCAAAATAGCAATGCTATGTCAATGTGATAAACCCTATAACGACAACATCAATGCCGTGTTAACGTCAAACAATTGACGTTCTACCGAAATAGTTGTTGCAGCAGCCTATGCTTGAGCCCACACAACCGGCGCAGCAAACACAGCCCACAATCAGTCCCGGATAGTAGCAAATCTAGCAATTGCTACGGGCCCCGCGCTATTGGGGGTCCCGCGGTTTACTGTCATAAATCTTGTTTATTGCATTGTAAAGAAGTCAGTATTTTGCAAAATTTGCCAGAAGTGTGTAGTAAGCGAAGGGTTTCAATTGAACGCTACCTGAGCAGAAATTCTTGTTTGATTCTTTTTGTACAGTTACGTAACAAAAGGCCTAAGAGTGCGGTCAGCACTGTTACCATTTTAGCTGATTTGCTACCAAATCCAGCAGGATTTTCTCACTTTAGCTGCAAAATGTTCAATCTAGCAGTTACCTGATTTTCTAGCAGGATTTAACAACCATTTGGCAGGTTCAGCAGGTAACAAATTCCTGACCAAAATCCTGTTTCAACAGTTTTTCAAGATGAAAACTTTTACACCTTCATCAAAAATATACTTCTCTTCTTTAGTACGTTTTTAATAAGGTAACACCAGGACAAAGCCCAATCAGCTGCCTGCAATTATTTGGAATTTGTATTATGATGCAAAAAAGCTGCTTCAAGCAGATAATTGCATCATAATAACACGCGATTAGATGGCTTGGCGAAGCCTAAATCATTTGCTTGTGTGCTTAGTGAGCGCGTTAGGTTAAAAGACAACATTGGTAGAATGTTTTTATCCCACGGCACGATATTTCCAAGTGGTTCAGTTACGCTAGTAAGTAGTATTGTCTGGTAAAAAACTTCCTGGCAAGCCAAAGCTGCCAAAAGTTTCGACATACATGGTTGCAAGATTCAGAAGTTAAAAGTTGGCTCAGTGCCTACTGCCTATCCTGCTGATTCAAGAAGTCTTTTGAGAAGTTTGCAATACTGCAATAATAATGGAATATTGTGAGCTAACTCTTTGGCGTCCGCTAGGATTCGGGGATTTTAGGAAAAAAACGCACGTGGCTAAACGCACGTGGCTTTGCGCGGGAATGTCTCCTGTCCGGTATGCTCTACAGACCCGGTAAAAGTCTCAAAAGACGCGCCAAGTCTTCTAGTCTGCACTCAAAAAAAAATTTTTGCTTGGGGGCTGCGGGTTTTTTGTGAGTGACGTCATAAGTGGAGGACTTTTAGGCCACCTTGGCCCATTTTGCCTGACCCCGGGCGCCAGCCGTTAGGTGGTAGTATTTCGCTGAAGTTTTTATTAGAAATTAGGCTACAATCCGAGTCTTTTAATACTTAGGATGACCTGCTGCGGTTTCGGGTTCAAAAGTTACGATGTAAGTTAGTAAAAATATTAGCTAATTAGATAATTAATTAATTTGTTTATTTTAGATCATAACGTTTGAACCAGAAACGCTAGAAAGTCGATCAAAGGCTCAAAAGGCTCGGACGCGAGCCTAGTTTCCAATGAAACCTTCAGCTAAACACTTTGGCCTAGCAGTTGGGCCCTAGGCCAGGCAACATGAGCCGAAATGACCCTAAAACTACTTCATTTATGACGTCAGTCACAAAAAATCCGCACCCCTAACCACAAAATTGTTTTCGAGTGCAATCTAATTGACTAGCCGATCCGTTTGAGCTCTTGAACAGCTCTCTGGCGCAATCGGCGGAGCAGCTAGGGCGTTGATAAGGCAACCGAAAACTGCTGTTTTTCAGGCCAAAATCGAAGTACGAATATATCGTAGACCGGTTCTCAAAGTGGCATAACGGGCAGTAAAAGCACTCAGATAAGACCAGCTCCGTAACCAGCTTGGCACACCAGGTGGTGCGAAGAGATTTCCAAGAGTGGCCCAAATTTTTTAAACTATGTCTTATGGTTAACTATGTCTAACACATTTTTTCCATGGGGGGCGGAAAAATTTTAAGGGAGGTTTCACCCCCTGCGCCACCCTGGTTATGGGCCTGGATAAGCTAAATAACTTTTTGCATGCTCCCTAATGTAACATAAAGTTTTAAGTTACAAAGATCACACTTAGAAAGTTGTACGGCTGAAGCTATGCTCAGATTATTTATCGGTGAGCATTGTTCTACTCAACTGTATAAAAACATGTAACCATTTGAAAGAGATCGTCAAGAGCTGTGTGTCATACAAAAAAGGAGGTAAGCTGCAGTTACGTTACTCAAAAAGTTAATGTTGACGAAAAGAAAATTGTGGACCGAAACGTGTGTTGGCCAAGACCGGCATTTCCAGCTCATGCTTATTGAGAGCGAGTGCAAGACGAAAATTAGTATATTGTACAACTTTATAGGTTTCTTTCAATCATGTTAAAAATGACAGATTTTTTAACAGAATTTCACTGCTTTCAGCAAAATTTAGCTGAAAATTTGTGACTAAACAATTAGCAGAATCTAGCATTTTTTGTGACACCACTGAGGAGACGTAGATCACAACTGTCTGGCAACACTGGCGGTCAGCACGATACACTTAGATTGTCAAGTCACGATGCGAACTGGAAAGAGCATGCATAGAGTAAAGCTAGAAACACGGATGCCTTGTCCATACACTTTATGATTTAGCAGGTGTTGAGATGTTTTTTACACTTGAAGGGCCCCGCACTCTTGAAATGCTACAGACCCTGCACTACCTTTATCCGGCACTGCCCACAACACGTGTTGCACGGCCCAATAAAAAGTGCTGAAAAGCCCAAAACTGGGCCGAGGCCCACCACTGGGCACAGGTTTATTCGTTAAATAACTGGCTTTCTCATTGGTGTAAATTTTCGAGTTTTCATTGGACAACTCTGATGCAAGATACACTGGATATTACAGGCGCGGGCTACAAATACTATTCTATATGATTGTATACCGGTTATTCTATACTTGTATAGTGAAAGGGTAGCCTACAACACAGGTCTACGACAGTAATGTGACTGACGGGGGTACGAAGGTGGAAACCTCCCCCGTAAGAAGCTAAATAAAAAAATTGAGCCGACATTTTATTTATATTTCGGTATGCAGTATATTTTTTAGTTTTCAGTAAGTTGTTGTTTTACGCGTTTTAAGGAGGTTTTTGGACTGTTGTTGTTTTCGGGTGATTTCGGGTGTTAGCACAGATGGCCAAAACCTCTAGCTACACAAATTCTCTACAAGTTAATTTTCCTGAATAATATTTTACTTGGCTGAATTAAAAATGCTTACAATCAACATGGATTCAGCAAACATCACCTGCACAACATCCAACTTACAAAGGCAAATGCTGACAACGAAGCTGTTCGCAATGTATTTGGCAATGATTGGCTTTAGGATGTTATGGGCCGTGTGAAGTTCAATTTATTTGACGTATTAGATAAATATGAATATTGAAAGATGAAATGTGTGAAATCAGTTCTTGGTGAGTTCAGTTCTGATGTTTCTATATGCCATAACAAAAGTTCTCAGTCAGATTTGGGAGCCCCTTTTTGCCCGAGGCTTTCCCCGGCCGGGGGGTACGGGGGGCCCTTCCTCCAGCTCTGGTTAAACTCCAGCCCACGGTCCAGATTTGATCAGCAGTGTTATTATATCTAGCTATTGAAGTGATAGTCTGCACTCTGCGAAGTGGTTGCAAAAGCTGAAGGAAATCTTCCTTTACTGAAAAACCCTTCCTTTGGTTGAGGTCACTGACCTTCACTTGAGGTCATTGACTTCCTTTAATTGAGAGAACTGAGTTTTACATGAAGTCATTGACTTCTTTAAAAAAGGTTGCCAAGAACTTGAGATGGGTACAAGACATGAATCTCCCAGTTGATTCAAATCCGAGTCATCACACAGCGGCGTCCAAGTTCATTCACAGCCATTTGTAATCAGATTGGTGTTCTCGGACAGGACCCTGTAGTGTTTGTGACGTCATACCATTCTCAATGACCTTAATTAACCATATTCCAGCAAAGCTCCTAATCGTTTTGCATCTTCATGCAAATCTTGCACAGCATCCAAGAAACTGATTTCGTTTTTCAAGAGCATTTTCACTTTACTGAAGAAAGCTTGAGGCAAATTAAAACAACTACAAATAACAGTTGATGGTCTGGCAGAGTGACCTGTAGCTTCACTGAATGCAGATAAAGAAACGTTTTCACAAGTATGTTGTCCGTAAGAAACCATGTCATTTTTCGTCAAAACCAGTTTAAGATAAGGCGCTTGTTCCATCTTTGAAACCTGCTCGTAGCTTTGGTTCGAAACGAAGGTTTTGGCATTCCAACGTGTTTTGGTTCTGAAGTACTCAACGTAAGCATTAACAGTGGCATCTGCACTGAAACAAACATCTGCGGGACTTATAATCGCAATAACAAAAAGGAACGGACACTCAACTAACTCCACTTTTTGTGCAATGTTATCCAGCAGCATTTTGAAAACCCAAATGCAAACGTACAGTGGAAGGTTGTTTCTTGAAATACCACATCTACTGCAATATGAACACATCCAGCGGAAAACATAGTGTCCCAAAACAATCTAAACTAGATTTGCATAGATTTGCACTGAAGCTCAGTTTAGGCACGTTGGCTACGAAGACAAATCAGAGCGAAATAAAGATTAATACAACGCATGCTAGTGAGTAGTAGGGAACTGGGGATTGAGGGGTCCTGCTATTTCTTTGTTTGTTTATTATATCAACTTCTCAACGATGTCCAAAAACACACCAAAAAATTCTAAAAATAGCATAGGAATTCCACACACCCAGGGCCCCTATTCTTCCCCAGGGTCCCTCTGTGTTTCCCACCACCTCTGTTTGTCCCCCTGTCCTCATCCTCGAAAGCTGTGAGCTAAGGTATTAATCCGATTTGGAAGGATTATTCGTTTGTCGTCATCTGGAGACAAAGCTGCTTTATTGACTTACTCTGTGAAGACTTTGTGATGATGACTGCGAATTACATTCATAGGTCTCATCTGTTGTCTTCCTGATACTAAAGAAGTTTTATAATCCTTTAATGTTATTTCTTTATTGACAACACAATTTTTCACACCTTTACATTTTTTGAATTCATCACCGTCCATATCAAAGGCATATGATTTGGCGCGCAGTCCGACAAATTCAGATATGATCTTCCCACCAGCCTCGTCCTTAAACATCCCGGGGACTTTTTTGATAAGTCTCGGAAGTTTTTAATTCTCAAAGTTGGAGGTATCAAACTTTCCTTTGATGTGTTTTCGGATATCTTTGAAGAAGCCTTCTGTATGTATTTCATACATCAAAGAATCCGTATCAGTCATGAGCAATTTCGCTATTGGTCCATACTTTTTCTTGATGTAGTTATAATGAAAATAATACATCAGAGTTTTTGAGATATCAAGAATTGACATCCCAAGATGAACTGGCTTGTTAAAAACAAGTTCCTTTTTTTTTTCATATGCACTGCAACAAGATCTTCGTCAGATACAGTGCAATGATCAAAGTTTGGTTTTGCTGCACATTTTTTCAGTGACTTTTCAAAAAACGTGTATTTAGCAATATTGCGATTTTTTCAAAATCCTTAGTTTTGTGGGGACCCTGGCACCTCTGTTTGTCCCTAGTTTCCCCTCCCTTTGCCAGACCCCATGTTGCATTGTCAGTCTGTGTTGAGGTTTTGTTCGAAAGTTGAAACCCACCAATGCCCATGAGCTAAGATATTTTGCCATCACGTCGCCATCACCTATTCAGGCTCTTCGCCTAGTTGCTCGTTTCAGCTGATTGCCCCTGTCTAGCTTCTGATCGTTGAATAGAAATTTTTCTGGTTACTCACAGCCGTTATGTTACACTTCACTGGCTTTCTTAAGCTTTGCGTGCGAAGACAAGTTTTGCCTCGATCCGCGGTTTTTCATTGTCAAAAGGCGTGACGGCTGGGTGCACAACAGCCTCAGAGTTTCGTGCAGTTGGTATCAGTCTGCAGAAGCTGCTAGGAACAGGCTTTTAAGTTTATGTGATAAGGTTTGCATGTTTCTAACTTATCGTTTGAAAGATTGTGCTCAGTTTCGGCATAGGCTAAGGTTTGTGTTTGAAAGATTGTGCTCAGTTTCGGTATAGGCTGCTTGTGTCTTATTATTAAAAAGTGTATAACTAATAAATTTTATGTGCATTGAGAGTTATTCAATGATTAGTAACAGATACTGAGTATTCAGTAGTTGTAATTAATCTCTTTCCATCTTTGTGCTTTTTCCAAATCTGAACGCAAAAAGATTGCATAGAGCTTCTCTAATTCAATGTCTGAGAAATTGCCAAGCAACAGGTTTAAGACTGTTTTTCTATTTTAAGGTGAGCAAAACCGCTTTTCTTTTTGTTTGTAATGTTTTGGTTGTTATTGTTTTGCTTGGATTTTGATTGGTTTGCTCTTACATAATCAATGTTTTTGAATTTACTAAGCAATGTGCCCTGTGTTAACCCTTTTCACCAACAAATGGTTAGATTTGTTTGAGGCTGTTTGCATCTGTAAAAAGGTGTTTCATTTAATTTATATTATTGTATTGTGCATTAAGATTTATTCATTGCTTAGAGATTGAGTATCCATTAGCTGTAGTTAACCTGCTTTTTCAAATCTGAACGCAAAAAGATCGCATAGAGCTTCTATAGTTCAATGTTTCAGAATTTGCCAGGCAATAGGTTTAAGACTGTGCAACCTCTCGTTCTATTTTAAGGTAATCATAACCTCTTTTCTTTTTGTTTGTGATGGTTTGCCTTGAGTTTGGTTGGTTTGCTGTTACATAATCAATGTTTTTGAATTTACTAAGCAATGTGCTCTGTGTTAACCTTTTTCACCACCAAATGGTTAGATTTGTTTGAGACTGTTTCAATAACTGTTAAAAGTGGTCCTGACTGGTCTATCTGAGCTTTGTTCAAAGAGGTGCTTTGTGTTAACCCTTTATTGCCACCAAATGGTTAGATTTTTTGAGGCTGCTTCAATCTGCCCAAGCTTTGTCCAAAGATGGGTATTTCATGTCTTCAAAGTTTGTGAAAAAAGCAAACTTTAAAGGTGTGATACTCAGTTGTGACAAAGCACTACCACCAAAATATGTTCATAGCCTTGAAGTCTATAAACATAATCCGATTACAATCATTGACAGTTTTTGAAAAAGGGTATATTATTTCTAACTCAATATTCAACACACATTTTCTGCCCATCATTCTGGAAAATCAAGCTTTTATGACTGATGACAACTGCAAAAGCTTCTGTGTTTGCTGCTAAGTTTTCTGAGAACTGAGCATTTATCTGAATGTCAGTCACCGAGTTTTTGAGTTTTTCCGATTGTTTTGAGACATCTAAAATGAAAATTGGGAACAACTCTTTGAAATCCGAGAGTTGAATGTTTGGGGAAGAAACCAGTTCTTCTAGTCCGTAAAATTTTGTTCGAAAAGTGGCGGCATCTCCATAAACTCTTGAGAACTTTTGTTGTGTGAAATTGTTTCCATCGTAATCAATCTCAGGGTATCTCCTAGAGCTGAGCTTCACCAACATGTTGGTGAGATTACAGTGGTCAAAAAGTGATGGGTTGCGTTCCTGGTTTCCAAATTTATTTGTCTGAAACGGTACAATTATCCAGTGGGGATTTTCCGGAGCTGATTTAACCGAGAGTCGCCAGTTGAATGTTCTCGCTTGGGGGATTGGAATAGAGTCATATTGGATCATTCTAGACTCGCCTGGGAAACTTGCCTTTGACTCAATTGTTTTATGCAACGCAAGTTTTTGTTCAAGCGCCGGAAGCACATGGGGGACATACCAAGACAACTTTGTTGAAACAACTTTCCCAGCATCAGCTGCGTTGTTTCTGAAAATTGCGTCGTTATCAACCTTCCTGACAAGAATCAATTGATGCTTGAATCCGTAGACAACTTAATCGTAATCATCACAGAACCCAAAGATGTGTTTCAGCAGAACTCTGAATGAAAATGTTCCGTTCGGGTCAGGCTTTTGAATAATACAAATTTGTCGAGCTGCAAAACCTGTGTTATTTCGAAGATGAGCTGTTGCGCCTGTATCTTCATACCACAATTGGTTGAGTCAGACTGATTTTTGAAAATCATCTCCTGGGTATTTCAAAAGTCCGAGCATGGTCGTGGCCTGTCCGGTGTGAAAAACGCTTTCTATTTCTTGACCACTCAATTGATATTTCATGTTGCTGAAAAGATGCATAAGCCCGTTATTGGTAAGTGAAATTACATCCGCATTTTCGTAAGCAGCGTCATCAGCCGCTTTTACCAACTTCCCATCGAAAACAAAATAACTTTCACTCGGGTGTGTGAACAAGTCCTGCCTTTCAATATTAATTCGAATCTCACCAGGATTGTTCAAATTTGTGCCGGTGATTGGCTCATAACCGTGATACTCGTATTCTTCGATTGATTCATCAATCGAAGGTTTTTAAGTTATGTTTGTAATGTTGTTCATTTATTATATATATAATTTTTGTGTTTTCTATTCAAGATATGTCAAGTTTGTAATGTTCATCCTAAAATTAAACCAAGACCGTTTGAGTTTTTCTATTATTTCTTGTTGTTCATCGATTAACAATTTGACGGAATTCATCTCTTCCTCAATTTGTTCAAGTCTTTCATGATTATCCATTTTTATATATTAATTGTTCAACCGTCTGACAAGATCCTGAATTTTTATTGCCTTAACACTTCCCAACCCAGTTATCAAGTTGTTCAAATTTGTTGTCACCTGCTGTGCCTTCTGTGGCGTTGCTCCTTGAGGTGCAAGCGGAGGTGTTGAAGACACAAGTTTTGATAAAATTTGTTGTGATTTGGGAGTCAACGTTGAACTCGCAAAATCAATAGCTTTTTGTCCAGCCTTTTGACCAGCACTTCAAGCAATGTTCGAAGCGGTGTCGACAACTTGCTTTTTACTGATGAATCCTGACAAAAAGTCTTTGAGCTTTGAAAAAATCCCAGAGCCGCCGACTTGATACTTTCTTTGATATCCTCTTCTTATTACTATCATTTATTTAATATAAGCATTAAGTTTTTGTAAGTACCATGAGACAAAATTTTTTGCCTCTAAAGTTCATCGCAAATGCTAACGATTTCGTTTCGAAGACCTGTGTTTCCCGCTTGTTTCGACGCCATCAACAATTCCAACCGTTCACAAAAGGCATTTGGGTCAGATGGGAGGATGCTACCCCGTCCAAGAGTTTCAAGTTCTTCTAGTCTTTGAAGCTTTTTTTCATCACGAAATGGTTTTATGACATTTCCACATTTTTTACTACCAGGCGCTTTCATCTTTAGTTTTCCATTTTTATCCAATCCATACAGCGCACCTGTTTCTTTTAGTAGTTCTAAATAGTTGCCTTTGACAGTTTTTCTAGCATCTTCTATTTGTGGCTTATCCATTGAAATCAAATCCAAAAGACCTGGTGTTCCTTTGTAAAATTTTCCACCAATTTCTAAATTATCTCCTTCAAATTTTGCCCTTGAATTACCAATAAAAAAATATTTGTCTTTGTTTTTAAACCCATAGGTTTTGTTGCCATACTCCTTACCATATGATTTAATCAGATACTTTCCTATACTTGGTCCTATATTAATTGGAAGAGGAGGTTCAGGAATTGCTTCAGCCTGTGATCCCCAGAGCAATGCTTGCAGCGCTGGTGAATTTTCGATTGCTTCTAGAAGAGGTTAAAGTTTGGAAATAATATCTCCCGACGACTTTTGTTGTTGTTCTGTAATTGGTTTAAAGATTTTTCCAAAATCTTCAAAAAGTTATTGTTCATCCAATCGTTCTGAGCGAAAATCATCTTGAATTTTTTCTTGGTTTTGAGATATTCAGCGACAAGTTTGTCATGTTTTGACGGATCTTTAATTTTAAAAAGCTCATTTATTGTATGTTCAATTTTTTGGACATGTTTTGGAAATTTTTGGATGTGTTTTGGACTTATTTTGGAAATATTTAGACTTATTTTGGACCTAGTCCAAATTAGCCTCAATAGATGAAAACGTTTCCATACAGCTTTGGATCAAGATTCATAATTTTTGCAATTCTTTCATTGCTCTGGTATCAGCTCGTCGTTCAGAGACGCAGTGACTGTTGAGCTTTTGATTCCAAGACTTTGTTTTCCGTTTGACATTTTATATTAAATTTAATAAGATTTTTGTTGTCAATCCAAAAGTTGAAACTTTCAGGACACCCCCTCCATTTAACTAACGACTTTGTTTTGCCTTTCTTCACAATCTTCTCAATTCTGAAAACTTCTTGTGATGTCTTCTGAAGCTATTCTTCATAGAAAGTCCCTTGAATTTCTTCACTATTGTAGTCAGTTATTTTACAAGTAACTGGGTTTGTTCTTTGAATTTTTGAAATGGTGAACACTTCTCTCCAGTTTGGGGTGAACCGTTTCTCGAAGAGTCCTTTCTTCTTGAGAATTCGCACTTTCTCACCAATTTTGAATTTTGCATGTATCGGCCGTCTTTCAAACTCTTGATACAAATTTCTGTAAACTCTCACTTCATCCTCTTTCTTGCTTGCTTCAACAGGAGTCATTTTTATGCTAGAGTGCCTTGTGTTGTTGTATCTCTCAACAAAGTCGTCAAGAACGTCAATATATTTGTTGGTATTGCTTGCTGTGAAATACTTGAACATTTTTTCTTTCATAGTGCGGTTCCAACATTCGACCACTGACGATTTCTCTTCATTTTCAGTAGAGTAAAGCTGTACATCCAACTCCTTCACATGATTGTTGTAAAACTCTCGGCACTTGTCTGTCCAAAGCTTTTCTGGTTTTCGCTTTGATTTTTCGAAAATCTCCTTGAACGCGTCTGCGACAGATTTTCCAGTTTTGTCTTTGAGCGGAAGCATCCAACTATATTTTGAAAACACGTTAATCACTATGAGAAGGTACCTGACCCCACGGTTGGACTTTGAAAATGCTTTCATTTCAACAAGGTCTGCAGCCCAAATTTTATCAATTCCATTCACATACACTTTTCGTATTGGAAAATGTTTGATGATGGGTTTGTGAAGTTCATCTGCTAATTGCGAACTCCAATTAACGCTCTCGCTGCGCTCGTTTTTTTAACCCCCATCCGAAACGCTTTTTCGTCCCGATAATCGTAGAAACAACACCTCCTTCCATCCTTTCTCGAAGTGTGGGGTTGTAAATACCATTAAGCTCTGTCAACATATTTTTATCACAAACTTCGTTGCGAGTTTTTGTGTCTTTGTTTTTAACATAAGAAATGTCATGATGATAAGCTGCCTTGTCGACTCTGTTGGTTGGTTTTGACCATGCCTTTCGAGTCATATCCTCATTTAGTCGTTTGTTCAATTTCGTGCCTGGTCCGGTGAAGTTGTGACCTGCCATGTGCATTTCAAATGGAAAAGAAATAATTGTGCCATTGATAAACCCTTTTCCATTTGCGCTTATAAATATTGACTTTTTCGTTCCACAAACAACACAAATGCCTTGAAGCATTTGACGGTTGTTCTTGGTCGTTTTCTGTTTCACGTCTCTCGTTTCCATAAATTTACGACATTCGACACAATATATTTTATTCATTTATGAAATGCTTAAAACAATTGAACGTATAGAATAATTCTTGGAACGAAAACGTTTCAAATAAAAACAATCAGAGTCTGCGGGGCTTGATTGTGGCAAATCAGGCTGTGGTAAGACTACTTTGTTGCTGAATCTTCTTCTTCAGCCAGGTTGGTTGGACTATTCAAAACTTTTTGTTTTCGGAAAGAGTTTGTTTCAACCAGAGTATAAAATTTTGAAAAAAGGTTTTGAAGAACAATTGCCAAAAGAGATGATTATGAATATCTTTGAAAACTGTGATGAAATACTGCGAGAACAAATTCCACCAAACGAGTTGATTCATGAGTTGGCAAAAAATTGAGACTCTTTCTGAAGAGCCAATTGGGTGTAGTTTTATGAATTGACAGACGATGTGCCTGACCCGAAAGAACTGTCTCAAGAGCAAAATAATAAAATGATATTTGACGATCTCTTGCTTCAGAAGCAGAACAAGTGTGAATCATATCACGTTCGTGGAAGGCATTCAAATTGTGATTGATTGTATTTAAGTCAAAATTACTTCAAATTGCCTCGCCAGACAATTCGAGAAAATGCAAATTTGTTTTGTCTGTTTCCTCAAGACCAGAAAAAGATTGATCACATTTTTAACGACCACGTTTCTCAAGACATGACAAAAGAACAGTTCAAAAAACTTTGCAAAACGGCGTGGTCGAAGGCACACAATTTTGTTGTGATTGATTTGACCTCGTCAAAGAACTATGGGAAATACAGATCAGGGTTTGACAACTTTTATATCATATAGTAAATGGAAAACGAAATTCTGAAAAAAATGGAGAAAAATACTTCTCTGAAAACTTCAACTCAGAGTGTGGTTTCAGAGAACTCGACAAAAATAAAGACAACTTTTAACCCACCACTCGAGTTGGACCACACAAGAAAGTATGAGATGGATTTGGTCAATCTCGAGACATATTATAGTTTTACGAATTTGTCTGATGAAAACAACGTTTCCAGATATTCTCCTGGTTTCATTGAGGGCGGCTCAAAACAACAAAGACAATGGGTCGAAGTTCAAATTTCAGAAGGCAGTTATGATCTCATTGATATTGCGGAAACAATAAAAATTGCAATGAAACGAAATGGGCATAACGATGATGCTGTGAAGATTTCAGCAAACACCAACACTTTGAAAAGCATCATGGAAATTCAAGGTGACTTTCAGGTTGATTTCAGAGCGCGAAATTCAATTTCAAGCGTTCTTGGATTTTGAAATCAGGTTTACGAAAAGGGCAATCACGAATCGCAAAATGTTGTAAACATCTTAGCAATAAATTCAATTCTTGTGAATGTTGATGTAATCGGAAGGTCTCATGTGAACGGGAGAACGCAAAACACGATTTAGAGTTTCTTTCCAAACGTTTCGCCGGGGAATAAAATCGTTGATAACCCGAGAAACCTTGTGTATCTTCCAGTAATTTTAGATAAAATCAACAAAATGGAAACAGTTGTCACAGACCAAAAGGGAAGGCAATTGAATCTTCGTGGAGAAAACCTGACAAGTAGATATCACTTGAGAGAAATTTAATTACATGCGATGAACATGTCTTACACATACGTATCAGTAAACATTTCTGAAAATCTACAGCAACAATTGAAACACGCCGTTGACTCAAAGACTCCCATGAGCATTTGTCTCGATTACGAAGATTTGTGTGGAAGTGATGTTCTTGCTTTGACCAATTCACAAGTGAACAGAATGACAAAAGCTTATCAGGATGGAAAAGGCATCACAATAAAAATGAGTAAACGCCAGGTTGTTCACAATATGAAAATTGAGGGCGGGTTCCTCGGGTTCCTAGCAGGTTTGGCTGCAAAGGCTTTGCCATTTTTGGCAAAGACCGTTCTCCTAACATTGGCGACTGATGCACTATGGGGTGTTTGGTCGGCTTTGCCGCAAAAAGCGACAAACAAGGCCATGGGAAATGGACTGTATTTGAAAAAAGGCTCAAAAATCGCACGAGTCGAAACAGACGGTTACGGGCTTTATTTGAATCCATATGAAGGTTCAGGGCTTGGAATGGTTGGTAATGGTTTATATTTGAAACATGGGGGCCAAATTATCAGTGGTGAGGGTTTACTTCTTGTTCCAGATTCTCCGTTGAATCATATCCCCGTTCACGGCTGGTTATTTTAGGATGTGGATTAGAATTTTTTATTCCATAGAATAAAAAATGGATCCGAATTTATACAGACTTGATGAAATTCACAAAATTGAAAGCCGGCTGAATGAAGAAAAACTCAAGCACTCTGCAATAATTAAAAAAATATCATTGCTTGCTGAACTTTTGCACTGGCTGACTTTTGATTTTTAAGTTTTGTATGTTTCTTTTTAGCATTGGGTTTTTGTCAAATTTTGAAGAAATCATTGGAACTACTTCTGGGAAGGTTTTGAATGGATTGAACGTGTTTTTTGTAAGTGCTTCAATTTTTCTGAAAGTAGTTGAAAAATTCCTTTTCAACAAAATTCAGAGACATGAGAAGCAAAAACTTTGATTGAGATGCAGCTCAACTCAATTCATAACATGGTTTCAAAGGCGTTGTGCGACGGTAAAATTTCCGCATCAGAGTATGAGAATATTCTTTCTCGGACGAGAAAACGAAATGAAACATTCATAAAGTTTGATGTGGTGTATTTGGAAATTGATAAGATGTTGCCAAATAACTCGGAACTTTTGTTTAGAATAAATGATTAAAGTAGAAAAAATTGTTCTTCCAAACAAACCTTTGAGCAACTCTGAAATCGAAGATGCTGTGAAAAATATTGGTTTGTAAAACTTTCGCGGTGATTTCTTGAGAGACACTTTGCCAAAGAAACCAAAACGAAATGAGTGCGCAATTATGAACCTGGGTGACACTTCTAGAGATGGGACGCACTGGGTCACGTGGTTCAAACGTGGTGATAAAAAGTGGTATTTTGACTCATTCGGTTTGCCCCCCCCAACTGAGTTGAACAACTATCTTGGTAATGTGTTCTATCCAGCTGAGCAAATTCAACCGAGGCAAGCAGTGTTTTGTGGCCATCTTTGTCTTTTTGTTTTGAAAGAGATGCAAAAAGAAAAAGAGCTGCAGGAAATAATTAACACATTTTGGTGATATTATAAATGACTGTAGATAAATTCGGACGAAGTCCAAAAATGGGACAAAATGTCACAAATGTGAGTGGAGTTTCGCATGAATATGTGAACAACAACTTTTTGCGAAAAGGTCAAGCCATTGACATGTCTCGTCAAAGCATTGTGAATCGCGGCTCGCCACGAATCCCGATGGACGCAGTGGGGAAGAAGTATGTCAATGAAAAATTTTTCAAAAGCGGTAATCCGATCGATATGGATCAAAAGGCAATAAAAAATATATTGCCTCCACCCGAAGAAGGCGACGCGGCAACGAAAGGCTACGTCGACTCGAAAGGTGCCGGTGGAAGTGATTTGGATATCATTTAGTGAAAAACGTGAGATGGCCAGAAGAAGATCATGAGTTGGTGAATCGAGCATGTGTTTATTTTGTAGCAGGCAAAAGGTCACCAATTAAAGGGGGCACTATGCACGGTGACATTGGGATGGGAGAGCACAGAATAAGAAATATAAACTCAAATCCACAAAATGAAGATGAAGTGGTTCCGAAACAGTGGAATGAAGACAATTTTTTGAATCGTAAAAGCCCTGCGTCGAATATGGCAAGAGATTTAAATATGGATGGGAACCATGTCTCATACCTGAGAGCACCAGAACAAAATCCCCACGCAGCGAAAAAAGCATACGCAGATACGAAGCTGTCGCTTTTGGGTGGGGACATGCGGGGAGGGATTGGAATGGGTGGAAACAAGATTTCACACTTGGGTGAGCCTCTGCATGACAATGATGCACTTCGCCTAAGTTCTGCAAACGATTATAATCTTAGACGTCACCGGGTCAATTGGATGTGCGCTGACTTATCCTTAGGTGGGCGAAGAATATGAGGTGTAGCAAATCCACAAACTGATCAAGATGGTGTTAATTTACGAACACTTCAAGCTTCAGCAACAAGTGTTTTAGAACAAGGAACCGCGGCAGCCAACACAGCAGTCGGCGACGCGATAACAAAACACGCAAACATTTTGAATCCAGACATCAGAACAAAAAGTTTGAACTTGGACCCACAAGGAACAGCAACAAAAAATTTCAGCATGGGTGAACAATATCATATTGTTGGGTTGCCAGATCCAACAGTTGACCATGAGGCCGTCAATCTCAGAACGTGAAACCGAAAAATTGAAGAGAGGTCTTTGAGACCTGGCGGAGAAAACCAAATAGTTTCAGATCTTCAAATGAATAACCACAAGTTGTTGGATTGGCTGATGCAGTCACGCCAACTGATGGTGTTAACAAGAAAATACTGGACGCTGCAGTTAATTCGCTAAGGTCAGAAAACGAACAGTTGATACTGGCAACGAATGAAAATATACACCGAAAAGTTATGTTTCTTGATGGGACTTCTCTGCCAGAAGCTAACATGAATTTCAATGGCCAGAAAATAACGAATCTTGGACAGCCGGTTGAACCTGATGATGTTGCTACAAAACGATTTGTTGGTAATATTCTAAGAAAGAGAACCTTTTACGTAAATCTTGAGGGAGCTCAAGAAAATTTGAAAATGAATAATCATGCAATTTCCGGACTTGCGGTTCCAACAAGACACAACGAGGCTGCCCACAAGCTTTATGTTGATTCATTGTTTGAAAACCTTCAAACTGTAGTCGATGCTCACATCACACAATATCAACGTGAAATGGTATCTCTGCAGACCCGTGTCGTGAGACTCGAACGACTGTCGCATGGGGGACCGGCTAAATGAGTAAATTTTTCTGATTAAATAAACATGTTGTTCTGTTCAATGCCTGATAAAATTGGAGATAAAAAGTATGCAGAGTTTGAATGCCTGACGAAACCAATCGAAAGTTGCAAACCCAATTAGGAACATTCATATACAGAACAGTATCAAAAGCATGAACCCTCTGGATTCTGCTTTAATATTGTCTGTGACGGGAAAAAACTAAAATCAGTTTTGCATCCTAAAAAATCCGTGGATGAAAACATTGGCGAAATATTTTGTAAGCATCTAAAAAACGAAACTAATAAAGTTTGGAGATCGGAAGCAAAAGATATGATATTTAAAGAAGAAGATAAAGCCAACTTTAAAACATCTACGAATTGCTGGATCTGCCTAAAAGATTTTGAAGAAGGTGGGGTAAGAGTTCGAGATCATTGTCATTTCACCGGAAAATACAGAGGTGCTGCTCATCAAAAATGCAATGCACTTTTTAAAAAGCCGAAATTTGTTTCAGTGTTTTTTCATAATATGAGTGGTTACGATGCTCATTTGTTTGTAAAAAATCTTAATTCAATGGGTGAAGGAACTATCGATTGTATTCTTAATACGGAAGAGAAATACATCAGGTTCTCAAAAAGTATTCAAGATGAAGAAGGAAAGTTAAAGTATGAACTTTGTTTTTTAGATAGTTTCAAATTTATGGATAGCAGTCTGGATAAACTTGTAAATAATCTGAAACCTGAACAATTTGAAAACAGAAAAAAACATTTTGATGTAAACTTTGATATGTTGTTAAGAAAAGGAGTTTTTCCATATGATTGGATTAACTCCCTTGAGAAATTAGATGAAACGAAGCTCCCACCAAAAGAGGCGTTTTATTCAAAATTAAATAATTCCAATATTACAGAGGATGATTTTGAGCACGCCCTTAAGGTGTGGGATAATTTTTAAATCAAAACTTTCCGTGAGTATCATGATCTGTATATGAAATTAGATGTTTTATTATTAAGAGATGTCTTTGAAAACTTTCGAAGTGTTTGCTTGAAAAATTATGGGCTTCATCCTTGTTGGTATTTCACCGCTCCAGGATTGGCTTGGGATGCATGTCTAAAAAAAACTGATGTAAAGCTTGAATTGCTGAATGATGTTGATATGTTGCTTATGTTTGAAAAAGGAATTTGTGGTGGAGTCTCTATGATTCCGAAGTGATATGCGAAAGCTAACAACAAGTACATGAAGGATTTCAATCTGGAAGAAGAATCGAAATTTATCCAGTATCTTGATGCTAACAATCTTTACGGTTGGGCTGTGTCACAGCCATTGCCCGTTGGAAACTTCAAGTGGATGAAAGAAAGTCAGTTGGAAAATTGGCAAGAAATTTCCTCCAAGGAAGGCCGCGGAAGTATCCTTAAGGTTGATCTGAAGTATCCGAAAGAACTTCACGATCTTCACAACGATTATCCTTTCGCATCAGAAAGGATTGTTGTGAATGAAGTTGAAAAACTTATTCCAACTTTACGAAAGAAGGACAAGTATGTTCTCCATCATCGGAATCTCAAAGAATATCTTGAGATGGGGATGAATCTCACGAAAATTCACCTTGGGATATCATTTGCTGAAGATGCATGGTTGAAACCTTACATCGAGTTGAACACGAAACTTCGAATAGAAGCCTCCAGCGAGTTTGAGAAAGATTTCTTCAACCTCATGAACAATTCAGTGTTTGGAAAAAACATGGAGAACATCCGAAACAGGGTGGATATCAGACTCCGAACGGTGATAAATCAGCTGAAAAGCTTGTTGCGAAGCCGAATTATGAACAAACGACAATCTTCAGTGAAGATCTTGTTGCAGTGCACATGAAAAAAACGGAACGTGTTTTCAACAAGCCAGTTTATCTTGGGATGTCGATTCTTGATATCTCAAAAACTCTGATGTATGATTTTCATTATAACTACATCAAGAAAAAGTGTGGCCCAAAAGCAAAACTGCTCATGACTGATACGGATTCTTTGATGTATGAAATACATACAGAAGACTTCTTCGAAGATATCCGAAAACACATCAAAGAAAAGTTTGATACCTCCAACTTTGAGAATTCAAAACTTCCGAGACTTAACAAAAAAGTCCCCGGGATGTTGAAGAAAGAGGCTGTGGGGAAGATCATATCTGAATTTGTCGGACTGCGCGCCAAATCATATGCCTTTGATATGGACGGTGATGAATTCAAAAAATGTAAAAGTGTGAAAATTATGTTGTAAATAAAAAAATAACATTAAACGATTATAAAAATTGTTTATTTTCAGGAAGACAACAGCTGAGACCTATGAATGTAATTCGGAGTCATCATCACGAAGTCTTTACAGAGTAAGTCAATCAAATCGCTTTGTCTGCTGATGATGACAAACAAACAATCCTTCCAGATCGGATTAATACCTTAGCTCACGGCTTTCGAGGATGAGGACAGGGGGACAAACAGAGGTGGTGGGAAACACAGAGGGACCCTGGGGAAGAATAGGGGACCTGGGTGTGTGGAATTCCTATGCTATTTTTAGAATTTTTTGGTGTGTTTTTGGACATCGTTGAGAAGTTGATATAATAAACAAACAAAGAAATAGCAGGACCCCTCAATCCCCAGTTCCCTACTACTCTGGTGTCTGTAAATATTTTCTGGGTAAAGTCGTCTCATAAATATAATTTTCGTCATCTTTCACAGTACATAATGCGTCAAAAATGTCTTTTCCTTATTTCTTAACTTCTTTGAATAGTTATTTTTCTGTTGCCTTTCACTTTTTTCTGAAAAGTTGAACTAAAATACTGTTTTAACTATCTAAGGACCCCAAAAGCCTAAAGTTGGTTTTAGAGGCTGTTTCGGCCAACTCGTAACGAGCGTTTGTGCCAGAGAGTGAATGAAGGCATCATAGGATGTGAATTTCGTGTTCTTTCTAATAAAATACAGGTGCTTTTGCGTTTGCGCTTTTCTCATACCTCACACTGACGTCATAGTTATGTCGTTGTTAAGTCGCAACACCAAGGAAAATATCAAACAACGAAGCGTTACCTTGACACTTATTGCAAGTTTTTTCACATCGCTGGAGAACAAATGAATGCCCGCAAAATCTTTTCAGGGATTGACAACCAAATATTGTGTCTTTGCAAGCTTCTTCAGAATCTGAAATTAATAAAATCTTACTTCATTGTTGCTCGGATATTCAAATCGCTTGGACTATACTTAAATAATATAATATTACCGTTCCTATGCAACAAAACATTGGAACGTGGTAAAACAGAACAAATATCTAAATATCTTATCACGCAGAACTTTTAAAGCAGTGTCTGTGAGACCCAAACCAGAATTTCACTCTTCTCTAGCATGCATCACTGATCATGAAGCGTTTAACAATTTTGAACAGTTTCGATGAGTCTTGAAACAAACTCAAAACTTGCAGTTGGCACAAAAGCTTCGAACAATAGTGATTAACTTCACCCTACACGCGGATTTTTCAAGTTTTTGTTGCAAAAACACTTTCAACATGTTGTCAGGTGTTTACAGATATAGTATTTATTCACTTCAACAGTGCAAATCCCAAATAGCGCTCTATTTTGTCTTTCACACAGTTTTCTTTTTATAGGTCTACCTGGACATTTTTTCATGTTGCATATTTCTGCAACTTCACTGAGACCAATGCAACCCGGTCCATTTGTGCATGACCTTGTTCTTCTTCTTGTTCCGTTTCCACAAGTTTTAGAACATCTGCTCCATGTAGTCCATGTTTGCCATTCTGATAACGACAAAATGCAAGCAACATGATATACTGTGACTGCACGAAATCTTTTCAACAATAGGACAAAAAGAATCAGTTATACAACAACACATCATGTTGTTAACTAAAGTCGCCTAAACGTGCAACAGATCATAGAAGTTACTACAAAACCTATAATTACACAAAGGATAGAGGTAGTTTGCTTTACGAGCGAGGATGTTGGTTTCGATTACATATTCAGAGTGAACATGTGAATGTACGTGCAGGTTATGTGCATAATTAGCAGGTCTACAGTAACTTATATAAATTAACTTTTTTCATAGGAATAAGATAATTTAACCCATGTCGAAAGCATCTTTCTACAACACTGATAACTAGCATGTCAACAAAGATCATCCAAGGATATTGGTAAGAAAAACTCAACGAAACCAGTACAGTTTTCTTGACAATTGGCTTTTGGTTCAATGGACTGATGCGCAGCTATATTGGCATCACTGTTTATTTCACTTCAAATGAAAAGCTACACAAAATATGCTGCCCTTGCAGACAATCCAAAGGCCATCGCACAGCTGACAATATCCTAACCGGCAGTTTGAAGAAATAGACAGCAATTTTGAAATTACAGTACTGTAGGCCTATACTAACAAACGACGTTTCAGCGTCGCTGGACGAGTGTTCAAGCCTGACAGATGTCGTTTGACTGATAAAAGATTCGAAGCGTTGATGCTTATCAACTGTAACAAACATTTGAAGGATTGATTATATTATTTTTGTTTCATCAATATTTAAAGTGTTTGTTCCAGTGGCGTGACTGACGGGGGTCTGGGAGGTGAATTGACCCCTGCCAAGCTAAATGTATAAACTGGGTCCCCACTTAGCATATATTTCCATTTTAGTATTCTTTTGGATTTCACTAGGTTGCCTATTTTGCGTTATTCGGAGTGTTTTCCGTTCATTTAGGGTTTCATTATAGCCATCCACATCCGGATTACCATCATTTCTCAAGGTTTTTCTGAGTGTTGTCTAGTTTGCCTCTTTCAGCTAAGTTTTTCCATTACTGGCTGAAACCTCTAGTTATGATATGTGCTCTTCAAGAACAGTCACATTGTTCCACATACGTCCTTTGCTCGAGCGCAGTGTGTTAAGTTTTCACAGATTTTAAAACCGTATCTGTCGGGGTGTGCATTGTCTGTCTTTTCCCGCCTGTGTGTTTGTAATGTTGGTCAGATGACCATCACGTATTCTTCTTTTTTCTTTAAAAGCAACACCCGAGAGAATGCAGGTAAGAAATGTTTGGGAACAATTGCTCAAGCTTTAATTTTTTGAAAGGTAATGTACCAACCATGCTTTTCTCTGCAATGATCATTTGTTTTGTAGGAAGACACGTAAAAATATTTTTCACATTATATTTCAAGCAGTTAGCTGGAGCTAAGAGAGAACTTACACCGAGAGGAAGTGGGCAATTTGAATTTGAATTTATTGACAAACAGCCAATGAAGGCAGGCCAAGGCCTGAAGAGCTCATTAGCACGCAAAGACTAACACAGAAGAAAAAATATGACACACATACACACAAATAAAACAGTACAAACAGAAAACGTGTCAAACGGTGAGGTTATATTAAAAGGGTGTATTTCTGGACAAAAACAGACATGTCTGTCTAAACAAGCGCAATGACGGACTTTTAGACAGTTTAGGGTGTCCGAAGAGAATTATTTCGACCAATTCAGCTGGATTCAATGCAGCAAACTCAGAGTAGGAAAACACATTTTCCTCGGCGAGAATCTTAAAGACATTTGTAAACAACATTCGGCGTGACGCACAGGTGGAAGGACACTCAAGAAACATGTGAACTTCAGTCTTAATAGCATCACAATGACAGATCTGATTGTAGCGGCCATCTATGTTTAATTTTCTATGTCCTAAACGAAGCATACACAAGATAGCACTTGCGTTAGTATTGCAACCGTGCAAATGCCAAGCATTAGCTTTTTTGGTAAGGAATAAATCAGATACTTTGGAGCAGAATTGGCGTGAACTTAAATTATGAAGATAAGTGGGTTGAGAATTCCAGAGTTTTGAGCCTTCATGAAAAAAAGAATTATGAAAGGAATGTGATTGACAGGAAGGTAGTTGAACGTTTGTATGGAAATTGAAGTGTAGTTGGAAAGATTTTAAAAAATTTTTGGAGCAAGCGTAGATAGGAACAATGGACATGGTCCAAAAAGGTTGGCACGGAAGGCTTTAAGAATGTGAAACTGAAGACGGATAAACAATGGGGTAAGACCTAAGTCTTTCAGAATAACCTCATAGGATGTGGTCTTAAGGCAACCAAGGATAATTTTAACTGCAGCAGTTTGAACGATTTCAAGGAGATTAGAGTCAGTAGTCGTACAATTATCAAAAATGATATCACCATAATCAACAATGGGCAAAACATATGCACGATAGAGTACAAGAAGTGCATACTTGGGAAGAACGTTTTTAATCTTTTCCAACGCGTTAAGTATTGACATTGCTCTGTGATGCAGGGTTGAGATGTGTAAATGCCAAGTCAGAGACCGATGAAAAATAAGTCCTAGATGCTTGTGACAAGTAGTTTCATTTAGTGCTTGGTTGCAGAATCGTAGTGGAGGATTAAGAGATGGATTATTTGTAATGGTAAGAACTTCGGTTTTTGCAGCATTAAAAGTAACACTCCACAAATCAGACCACATCTCCAACTGACGTAGGTCATTAGATAACATGGTATGTAAAGCGCTGGGATTTTTAGAAGAACATAAACGTATAGTGTCATCAGCAAACAGACAAACAGAAGATTTAATGTTTGTACCAATGTCATTAACATATACTAGAAAAAGTAAGGGACCAAGTACGGATCCTTGAGGCACGCCACAGTTTGTATGCAGATGGTCAGAACGAAAATCTCCTAAACGGACAAATTGTGACCTACCTGATAGGTACGACTGCAGTAAGTTATAAACAGAACCCGTAACGCCAAGCCGACGCAATTTGAAAAGAAGGGCGGAATGAACGACTTTGTCAAAAGCTTTAGAAATATCCAAAAACACAACTCGCGATGAGCAACCGAAATCTTTGGCAACGAGAAGTTTATGATTGACTTCTAATATATTAGATGGAGTGGAATGGTATTTCCGGAATCCAGAATTGCGATTATAAAGCAAGTTGTTGGTTTCAAAATAACTGTTAAGGTGTTTATGGATTAGTTTTTCAAAAACTTCAGACAGAGAGGGAAGAATAGAAATCGGTCTGTAATTTTTTACATCATGCAAAGAACCGGATTTATAAAGTGGGTTTACTGACGCAATTTTCCATGCTGTAGGGAAGTGAGAAGTGGCTAGGATGAAGTTGAAGAGAAGACTGAAAGCAGTGGCAAGAGATTGAGCGCAATTTTTGAGAAGTCTGTTAGGCAAGTTATCAAAGCCTTTCGATTTATTAGGATTAAGAGAGTAGTACATGGTAAACATCAAGGGGCTCAATTGACAGGGGAGGAATAAATAGATCAGTACACCTATGAAATCTAGGAAGTATTTTAGACTGTATGGAGTCAGGTGCTGTGGAAATTGAGGTAAAATATTCGTTAAAAATATTTGCTTTTGATGTCATGTCATAGTGAAGAGTGTCACCACGGATCAAAGGAGCAGTTGAATAAGAACGTTTGCCAAGCAAATCTTTGACAGTTTTCCAGAAGTTAGGTCGAGATGTTGATAATGAATCCAGCTTACTGAGAACAAATTGGTTATACTGATTCTTACGATCCTTTAAGTACCTCTGAGTTTTATTTCGAAGGCAATAGTAGGCAAGACGGTGATGGCGACATTGTGTTCGTCGCCATTTCGTAAACAATCTACGTCTTTTGTGAATCATCTTCTTTAGAGTTAGATTGATCCACGGTTTAGCATCTACAGATGTTGACTTCTTCGATTCTAATATTCTAAAGGGAATACAAGTACAAGCACTTTGGTTTATTATGTCAGCAATGTTAGTCAAGGCAACGTCTGGAGTAGGAGATGCAGCAATGATATTTTCCCAGGGTGCTGTAAGTAAAATTTCATTCAGTTTCTTGAAGTCTGCTCGAGAAAAATCCCAACATTTGATGGATGAAGGGAACTCATTACAGAATTTTAAATCTAATTCCAAAAAAAGAGAGTGGTAATGATTTCTTAAAGGAGGTAAAACATCAGAATTTTGACGAGATGAAGATTATTAATGACAAACCAATCTAGAATATTAATGCACCTAGTGGGTGATTGTATAACTTGGTGAAAATTAAACATGTTAAATAAAGGAAATAACTCAATTTGTTGCTGAAATGGTTTGCCTACAGAATGATCATTAAGGTCGCCAACAAAAAGAATGGTGGTCGAAGCATCACTCAAAAAGTCGTTAATTACGTTAGAACAACACATACGAAACAAGAACCTATCCGCAGCAGCACTATTTGGGGGTTGATAACATACCGCAATGAGTAAACGGTTGCAATGGGTTAATTTAAAATCTAGCCACATAATTTCATCACCAGGTTGGATCACGTCTACGAGTACAAAATAAATCCCTTTTCACGTAGGCCATTACGTCACCACCATGGGAGTTTCGGTCAAGACGGAAAGGTTCGGAATGGCCAGACAATGGAATGCACGAATTATCGACATTAGAGCTCAGCCAACTTTCTGTGACACACAATATATCAAAACTATGAGCAGATGCTACGACAGCTAACTCATCAAGTTTGTTATGACACCTTGACGCATAAATACTACGAGCGTTTATATGACA
>Ga0210059_1002824_pt1 | contig 27437 bp, 12 predicted proteins | sample Ectturendosymbi2_FD_188042 | JGI IMG/M metagenome (GOLD analysis project Ga0210059, IMG submission 188042) | Ecteinascidia turbinata endosymbiont from Florida, USA - Sample 2 (SPAdes) (version 2) | ecosystem: Host-associated > Tunicates > Ascidians > Unclassified | place: Key West, Florida... | reverse complement strand
GTTGTGTCAAGTCTTTCGCAGTCAAATGTGCGCATAAATGCAACTCACTGCGCATAAATGCAACTTTCGTTGAAAATAAATGCAACTTTCTCACTTTTTTACTGCAACAAAAACTTGCCCTAGTGATTACACATATAGCAAGCTTTTAGCGTGTATGAGCACTACAAAGTTTGCCCTTGCCAGCTACACGCAATGACATGGTGGACCTGATTTGCCTGCGTGCTTTGAGTTTGACACATGTAATACACGCATAGGTTGAGGGATGTAGTTTAATTTAGCTTAAGGCAACGGTTCCCTAACCGGTGTACGTGAACCTCCTGGGGGTTGGTGTTTGTTGAAATAAACACATGCGCCGTACAAAGCCTAATTTAATTTAGGTCTTTCGTGTAGGGTGGCTTGGTCATATAGCCTCTATTTTATCCCTCGCATTGTCACAGTCAGGGGCGTGCAGTAGTTTGATGACGCTCGGGTCGAATACTTCATTGTATGCCCCCTACGACATTCTAGTATAGAGGAATGTGAGCAATACAGGGTGACCAAAACTACCTGCCCAGACCTTTGCCACGTGCAAAAGGATTACGCCTCAAAACTTCGCCTCTAGTGAAAATAAAGAAGAGAAAAACGCGGTACGAGTCTCATACCACGTTACGCAACAATAGCAAGGGATGAGGGCGTTGCAGACAGGGCTCTCATTGCTGTTTTTTTTCCACCCAGATCTGTTTTTTTTTAGTACATCTGGGTGTCTAGGTTTAATTACGAAAAATCCCAATAAATCTGGGCTTTTTGCAGATACAAATTTGGCAATTAGCCACAGTAAATTTCATATTGTAATAAACATACCTTCCGGTCATTACAGTTGTTCGCATGCGATCATCATCTCAAAATAGGGCTTACATCGGTGGAACGAAACGTGTTCAGTGGGTTTTACACCCTCACTCTAGTATCAGTATCGAATACTGCGGGTTGCTTCTTGCTTGCGATGCTATATTCAGCCATGTAGTTGCGTGCGATTTAGCGTATGGTATAACGTGAAGTTGCGCGTACAATGAATAAATAACAAAAAGATTACACAAACAGTTGAAAGATTTGCATTTGGGTGAACAATGTAAAGGTCAGTGTCCCAGACGCCAGCTGAAGAAAATGATGAAACAAGTTTTAAGACTGATTGTTTAAATTTCTTGGTTGCCCTAAGCATGCAAATTAAAAAACGATTTCCATTGGAGAGTTGTTGCCAGCTTAGTACAGTAATTTTAGATTCCATTGCAACTCAAGACCTCACAAAAGATCAAAGTTCAATAGCAAATGTGACCATACATTCTTCCCAGCTTGCGCCTGAAGATAACCTGGAGTCTATTTTTGGATGGTTAATAGTTGTTCTTATTAAATAAATCTATGCCTGATTTCTAGTATTATCTGCGTAACCTCAAGATGGCTTAGATGAGTCGGAGTTCTGAATGCTTTCTCAATTATTAACCAGATTTATGGTATTGCCACACTCTTCTGCATCTGTTGAAAGAATATTTTCACTTGTTAGTCATGATAAAACAAAAACAAACTCTCTAAAACAGAGACGCCTAAGAAAAAGTAGCTGGCAAAAGAAGCATTGTCAAGAAGCCAGCAAAACGGCTGTAGATCAATGGACCTTTAAGCCTGAGCCTTGAATTAGTAAGAGGTGTCATTAATGGGGCACGTCACGTCACTAGCGTTATACAAAACGTTGTGAGAAACGGAAAAGTGATATAAATGTTAATATTCACGCTGCAGTCGAAAATTTGGAAGCGGACCTATGAGTAAATCAGTATTTCAATCACCGTTTCACTTCATTTATTTTCATTCCTTTTGCAAATTCATTTCTATTTTTTAATAGGTAGCCTAAATGTTTATTTTTCACGTGCAATCTGGGTTTATTAGAAACTAGTGAATGGGAGCTCTGGTTGTAAAACGTACGTGCAAAGGCACAGAATTTTGCATGGTACTTTTGGCGAGAAAGAGTGAAGCAGGTTACCGAAAGAATGCCATGGCGCTCTGCTGAAAAAACAGCACGTTTTTAACGTATCGTAAAAAGCGCCGAAAGTGTTTTAACAGCATCGAACGATGTTCGTTCTGAACAATTTACTATATTATTTTGATGTTTTACAACAATTGAAACCGAAGAGTATATCTCCAAATCGCCACGCATGACAGTCCTGTGACAAAATTCACATTGACATTAAAAATGAAACCAAGCACAAGCAGACAAGACACGATCTATATATGAAGCGTTCTTTACTAAAAAAAACAATTTTGAACAAGCAAGTTAAGAGGTCTCAGTTCCTGTTCACTGTACTCCGCTGTTTTGATTATGGCGTTTTTAATGAAATGATAAGGCATTTACGAATGATGAAAACAATGCATTTGAATACTTTCCAACAACATGTCGCTGCGATACTCATGCCCCACTTGCGAATCTTCTACGCTTGCCATTTTAAAATCACAGGCTGGAGCGGAGAATCGAGGGATATTGTAAAGAATACAAGTTGAAGATTAAAAGAAAATTGTGTCTGACCGTTTGTAATCATCAATGACCGCAGGTAAAAACAACTGGAGTAACGCTTTTCGCAGCTGTTTTTGGCGCACTAGCTTGCTGTATCCCACCTAATGGTCATATAAGCTTCATTTCAACACCATCGCAAATTCCTTTCTGATAAACGTGAGTGTTGCAAATACAGCCTATCCTTGTTTCCAGTGCCAGCGTAGCCTTAAATCAACATCGTAGATTTTTGTTTTTACACAGTTTTTAAATTACATGCGTGAATATGGCGTTGAGATAAATTTTATATGTTTTGAAGCTCAAACTTTGGCTAAGAAGCGATTCAGTTTCAAAGTTTCTTCACTGCGCCATAGTCACTGTTTAGCAACAATAGCAATCATTCTAGAGATTTATTTGTGATGACATTTATTGTGACGGTTCAATCACAACTATGTGGAGCCTTAACGTTTTCATCAATGATTTCCCTTTACCTTGCCGGCAAGTAAAAAATCAGTCTTTTCAAGATATTAGACTCCGACCTGCTGTACATAGGCTCAGTGTTTCAACCTTCATCTGATGTTAATTGCTACCACCCTATCCTAGAGTAAATTATTTGAAATCATTTAACTGCAGCGAGAAGAGTCAGCATCAAAATCTAACGTAAGTAGCAAGATGCTTTTCATTTTGCAAGTGCTGAAGAAATCGACACTGTCATTACTTACAGTTACTGAGATATCTTGCACAGGAGTAGATATTAAAATTTATGGGCAAGCACTCACAAGGAAGCCCAAAATATCGCCATTGCGAAAGGTAGATGTGGGATTACGTGGATAAGAGTTAAATTTATTTCATATTTCAATTTATTAACTAATTCAAGAGCATAAGATACACATAAAAGGAACAAAAATTTATAAAGTTTTGCAGCTACATATTTGAAAGCTGACTCCTATGGCACATTTTCCCATAAGTTTTGCTCTATTTTGAAAAACATGACTTGCTTCAGAGCTTTTTTAAATGTGGCTCTAGAGTGGTACATAACTTTTTTAACTAAACAATGGTGCAAAGCTCTCAAGGGGGGGCACGGTATATCTGAAAAAGAGGGGGCCGAGGCGACTGCCTCGTTATCGTTCCCTAATATCCATCCCTGAGCTTGCAATCTCTCTTGTTAGCAAAGCGCATGTGACTCAAATTATACTAAATTTGAATTTTTTCCCTTTAGGGTTTCAAATTTCGCAGACAAGTTATTGTATTTTCGAGAAGTCCGTGATTTATACAAATTTAGTTACGTGCAGTGCTAAGCTATCTTTACATGCAGCTGAATGTGGTCAATACGTTTTGTAATACTGGGGTTACGATTGTGTTTACAGTTTAATTCCATTTTATATTTCAATGAAGTCAGTTTAATTTAGCAAAGTCTTATCAAACAATACAAACGAAGTAAGGTTAAAGTAACTACAAAGGTTTTACTGAATAGGTTGAACATAACCAAAAGATCTTACGGATTAATTATCAAAATCTACACATTTTTCAAACGCGTTGAAAGACTCTAGCGTTTACGGTTATCAATTACAAATGTGAATTAAATCGCTCAAAAATTAGATGACAACGGGATCCATTCTATATATGGATTCTATTGGAATAAGAGCTAATGATACCTACTTCGTAGGCGAAGTACATATTCTGTACGATCTTGGTGTCTGATTCTTTGCTGAGAAAGGATTTCTTTGCCATAGATAACGGGATCCGCTTTTTATATGCGCGAAAGTTTTGTAGAAGGCCTACTTTGGAAGTCAGTGCCTCAGAGCAGAGTCGCTTCTCGGCTTCAGTTGAACGTGCTGTGTTGGTGTACACATCACAAGCATGTAAATACAGTATAACAAGCGCAGTCGTGATGGCGGCCGCGGTGACTTGCTCAAGTGCAATAGTGGGCAATGAGAGGTTTACTAGCGCTTATGCAAGACAGGTTTATGAGCAAATGATGGCGTATATCCAAAGTAGAAATTGGAACTTCACTATTGAAACGTATAAAACTCGTCAATTCAATGAAAGCAGACTTTTCATTTGTCGGATTAAATCTGAACACATATGTTCAGGAGAAAACGCCAGAAACATGCACGTTTCATGGATGATGCTTGTAAAACAAGTAGCATTAAAAATATTTAAATGTTGAAAAGTTGGTTGTTGTTTTCCCCAGCCCTAGTAAAATTGCTACATGCCTGGTTGCACTGCTAGTATTACCAAAAGATCTTGTGGTTTGTTTTTGATTTTGTCTATGTGGTGATTATTAGTAGCGGTAAATTTTATTCATCGGAACTCACCAAATTTGAATTACATACCACAATTGTTGAGCATAATTGCGTCTATTTAAGCCCAACTCTCAGAATTAATGTGTTTTCATATTAAATACAGTGCTAAGTGCCAAGCTATCTAGATATAGCACCGTTGTATATATTTATATAAACTACTAGTTGCAATACCACAACCATGGGCGTAGCCAGGGGGGGCACGGTCACCAAATTATATCAATTCCATAATGTGGCCCCCATTTTGCCAATTTTCCCAAAAGGTCGTACTACGGTTGAGTGAACATGGTGACGTCATCGAATCGCAAACAATAAGGATTGTCCCCCCAAATCTTTTTAGCAAACTCGGTCCCTGCTACACCTTATGGATGATTTATAGATTTTTTTGCTGAAAACCCTGAAAGCAAAAAAGACATGCATTTTCTGTTTTAAAACATGTATGTTGTTCGTGGTTTATCTTTGGTTAAAGTTTTACATTAATCTAATTGTCAAATTATGAAAAAAGGCGCACAACTTGACTTTGGCATGGGCGCAATTTTGCATAGACACGCCACTGCTTAAAAACCACTGTTTGCAAATTATGAGATAGATTTCTCACTGAATTTGTCTAAAGCAATTAAACTACATTTTCCAATACATACCAACACCTACAGTTCAGACGACAATAAAAAGTAAATGTTCCAAAGCTGAAGTACCATTAAGTTCTATCTTTTATTCAAACAAGATTAGGGTCAACTTTTGACGCACATTTTACTGATAGTAAGCTACCAGTGTATCGGTAGCGCTTTTCTAATTAGGAAAAATATTGATTAAATTCTACACTAGCCTACGTCCATTTCCTGGGATTTTCAAGTTTGTGCCAAAAAATGCAGTTTCCCCAAAACACCCTAGATCTCTCAAATCCCCAGATTTTTTCCCAAAGGTTGTTAAAATTCCCAATCTACGGACAACTCCCCAAAAGTGGGAACCCGGATGCTCGGTTTTTGTAGCGTAGAGGGATTTGCGGCGACTACCTCCCTTTGCTTGCGCCATCTTCCGCTGTTAATGCAGCACTGGTGGCGAATCAATGGCAACACCGCGCGTGAACCATTCCTTGCACCCATCCAATAATGCCGAGCACGAGGCTGGACCGGCCACAAGTACCGTTTTTCAAGTCTTCGATGCGAATCAATCGGGAATCGAATCCAACCTATCAGCTGTGGTGGCGCGTGGTCAATCTTAAATGTTCCACTTAGTCTTAGCGGTACAGTGGTTCCTCAATTATCCGGCTTAGTTGTGACAATATTTTGAAACATCTGAGCGGTTAAGAAAAAAAAACAGATAATTGAAAATTTATGTTAGTTAAAGAAACGGTACCAAACAATAACAACGCCTTTATGGTTTAAAAATTGATAGAACTTCAACAGTTTACCAAGAAATCTTACTATCAGTTCTGCAACAGTACATCTCCCAAAAAGTGAATCAATTTTAGATTATTTCCAGTAGCCTAAAGTTCGCGTTTTTCGGCAGGTGAGCTGCTTCATTAGGTGACCTGATAATCGAATGCCGGTTAAACGAGGTGCAGATAACGAAGAAGCACTGTATTTTCAAATTCAACAATACAAAATACTTTTCTGTGACACTTTTCCGAGTTTAGATTCAGCAGGTAAATCATGGCATGAGATTGGACAGAACCAATCGTAAGTAAAAATTCTAGCAACCTTCTCGACAAACAACTCTTGCAACATTTTTGTTTCTGCTCTTATTGCTGGCTTTGCTAAATCATTTCTGTTTTGTTCCAATCCAAAATCAATCTTTTTAGGAGGGAGTTTAATAAAGCGTAGAAAAGCGGAATCATATTGCCCGCTGCAAAAACAACTATTGACGTTGTTTGCAATGCAAAACCCAATAAAGTTAAAAACGCTAAACCGCGCAACACACGGTGTGCAGCAATCACAAATATGAACTTTTTTCAGCTAGCTTCATCGGCTTCGTTTATTGATATTGGCTGCTGGTAAAAACAATAGCGTTCAGGACAATTTCATTGACATCTGTGACTTCGAGGTTGCTATTACTGATGCGATTTGCGAAGGTTGCTGAGTTGTGCTAAGTTCGTACTCTATTTAATATTGTAATTTAGCAAAGAGCGATGATTGAGCCTCAATCAAGCATAAGCTTCAAGTGTTGCTGGTTGAACAGCTTTATTTCTCGGGAAACTCTGTAACGTTATTTGGTTTCAGGTGTTGGCTCAATTTTACTGTAGTCGTTTTCCACTTAGGTTAAAGCAACTTGCGCTTCTATGAAAAAAATTCGTTCTTTTAAATAGGCCTGCAATCTTCACTAATAAACCTTTAGATTGGTCTGTGGCAGGAAGTTTCAGTTTAGTCCATGGACTGTCGTCTCAAATCACCTGCTTGCAAAAAAACTTACTTGGGTCTAAATATAAGTTATGCACTGTCTAGCCAGTGGAGTCACAGACTGGAAATTTTTCTGAACTGTCGACAGTCACGCTGTTGAAAAAGTCGGTTACCGGGCCGTGCATCCGTTTAGTACGCCACGAGGTCATGTTTTTGAACCACGAGATCAAGATTTTTTTTATTGCTTCTGGAAATTAAAGATTAAAAAAAAATAAAACAAATTCTCAAGGTCAAGTTACAGAAAGTTCAAGAGTTGAGGCAACATGTGATATGCCTTATTTCCAAGCATCACCTTGCTTGAAACAGGCATAAAACAAAAAACACTGCAAAGTTCTCATTTGCGAAGGATTCGAAGTTCACCACTCTGTACAGTAAAAATACACAAACACGTGTAAAGAACTACAATCGCAAAGTGGGGTCTTGACAACATTGCTAACTTCTATTGGCTTAAACCTCAAAAACGGCAGCGAAATTTAGCTAAAGCTAATTCAACTTGCCCTTTGCTCTTACGTGAATTTCAGGCAACAAGATCACAACTTTTTTTGAGAGGTGTATAACTTTAAGCAGCTTGTTTCTATGATCCGTGGAATTTTGAAATTGTTTTAAGTCAGGTTTTGTCAAAAAAACTTTCACCTCAGTGTTAATATTGCAAATCCTTAAGTTGTACGAAACGTCTGCAGAATTTCGGTGATTGATTTTAACCTTGCTGCTACTTTCATCTGATCAGCTTACTGTTCAAACGACTCTCATTGCCTTCTAGCTTTCCACAACTAAAAAAGGAACTGTTTCATGAAACCCCAAATGTGCTCTCTATACGCAATACTTTCTCTCTCTCCTGCTCTAAACGCAAATATTAGTAAAGGTAACTGAACGAACAGTAAAGAACACATAACTCCATTCCTCGCAATTTCGGCTTCTCTAAAGCTTTTTGCACCTAAGGAGATGGGATTGGAGTTCTTATTAAACTAAAATTCGAAAGTAAATTTCATGTACCACCAGTGTATGGTACACCTACCACATGTTGAGAACCGATGTTCTATGCTAGGTGTTCCAAACCTCTTTACTCCGGCACCCCTAAAAAGTTGTTCTGACCTCGCGCCCCCTACAATTTATAATCAACAAATTGGTTTCAAACATTTAGGAAGTCATTCAAATTTCTTAATATGTAAACAAAATCAAATTTATGGACAAGAAAGTATGACACAGATTGACATTTGAATATACTCTAATAAAATATTCATGATAAAATGCGGAATCCAATCGTGTACATACTTCGATAACACTATCCTAGAATTGTCCAGAAAAGTAATTAACACGTCGCAAAATACAATGCCAATATCTAGTAAGCTCATTTGAGCAAGAACTACTACTACAGCTCGTAAATAATAAAATATCGCAGTTAATGTTTACACGAATAGTTAATATCGTGACATAGAGGTTTGAATGAACTTCTCTCGTTTTTGTCTATAACCATTGCAAAAGAAAACAAAAATTGCGCAGGAGAGTAATAGATAGATCAATTTTCTCTCCTTAACACGCACACTTCTCGTACCCCTAGGGGTGCCAGAACCTCTGGTTGGGAACTACTGTTACTGTAGAATGTATAGGAGCCTAGTTACGATGACAAATCTTCCAACATCACGACGCCTTCCTGGGCGAAAGATTTATCTAACACACTTTTAACACACACAAAAATAATCCTAGAAAAAAGTGCATTGGCCTGCACGAAAAGATTTCTAACAGTAGTTTTCCCATATTTAAAGTGCAGATTTGTTACCAGGCAAGTTGCATAAGCGTAGAACATCATAGTATTTCCATAAGATGAAGAAACAAAAGAGAACGGAATTTGTCAGAAAAACACACTAGCAAATATGCAAAGGGAATCACTACGTTTGTTCTTTCAAACTTCTATTGCAGTGAAGGCGATATTTGTGCCAGGCAAGTAGATTTATTTAAGCGTAACCTTATGCATAAGGAAGTTATGTTAGACAGACCAATTCATTGCTCATGAAACCCGTCAGGAAAAGTGCAGAACTAAAAATGAAATTTTCTTTACGAAATTGGTGACAAACTGTATGCGTGCATGTGCATCATCAATTTTATTGTCAACAAAGTGAGAAAATCAACCTCTGTGTACTACCTAATCTTTTTTCCAGATGACCAGGCACGATAATTGCACAAAAATATAAGAAAAATACTTAAATCGTGTCGCAAAAATGAAAAAAACACGCAACTTGTCATTATTCAATACTTGTTTGCATATTTTTGTGACATAGCATAATGCAAAGGTCTGATTCGACAAAGCTTGTTGGTAGAATCTGCGAAAACACTTTATATTTAGAATTAAAAAACAAATCTCCTATCAGCAGGGGTGTAGTGCTAAAAAAAGGTATGGGAACGGCGTTCCCACACCAAATAAAAAGGAAGACTGCACCAAATAGTTCGTGTGAAGTGAGCATTTGCCCACAAGAATTTCCACACTAGATCTTGTTTCACTGTAGACTTTTGAATAGCAGTGCGAATCTGCGTGTCGCTAGCACATCTGTGAGATCGCAACCATGTTTTAATGCAATCTAGTGCATAGGTTCTCAAAATGGGGTCCGCGGACCCCCAAGGGGTGAAAAATTCGTGTTTGGTGGTCCGTCAGGTGACAAAAACTTCAAGAAATTAAGAGTGATGAACAGCTTGAAAACACGTTCGCATTAAACCAAACCAATAATGCTAAAGATCTCCTGTGGGCTTTGGGTATTGCTGTTTTCATATGTGTAGGAGCATTTAAATGAAAAAACCACAACATCTATTTAAATGATAAAACCACAACATGTACAAATAGGTAAACTATTGCAAAACAGAATCTTTTGTATTCTAAAATCTCATCAAAGTGGGACTGAAGTTTGTTCAGAGTCCCATAAGTAATCATGAAAAGCGGCGAAACTCTTCAAACTTTCAAGGAAAAACGTTTAAGCACTTTAATGACTCTATACTCGCGTACTTAAGCTAGGCAGTGCCGGATTAACAATAGTAGTAAATGTAGCAATTGCTACGGGCCCCGCGCCTTTGAGGGCCCTGCGGTCTTCTATAATAAATCTTATTTATTACACTATATGCAAGATTTTTTTCAGTCTAAGAAGTCAGTATTTTGCTAAATTTGCCGTAAGTAGTAAGCGAAGGTTTTCAACTGAACGCTGTCTGTGTCCAGAAATTCCTGTTTGATTCTTTTTGTACAGGTACGTAACAAAAGGCATAAGATTGCGGTCAGCAGTGCTGCCATTTTAGCTGATATGCTGTTAAATCTAGCAGGATTTTCTCACTGTTAGCTGTAAAATTTTGAATCTAGCCGTAAGCTGGTTTTCTAGCAGGGTTTTAGCAGCCGCTTGGCAGGTTTAACAGGTAACAAATGCCTGACTAAAAACCTGTTTCAACGGTTTTTGTAGATACAACTTTTACACCTTCTTCATCAAAAATGTACTACTCTTCTTTATGACGTTTTCAACGGGGTAACACCATGACAAAGCACAACCAGCTACCTGCAATTATTTGGAATTTTTATTATGATGCAAAGAAGCTGCTTCAAGCAGATAATTGTATCATAATAACAAGTAATTAGATGGCTTGGTGAAGCCTAAATGATTTGCTTGTGTGCTTAATGAGCGCGTTGGGTTAAAGACAACATTAATAGAATATGTTTTTATCCCACGGCACGATATTTCCAAGTGGTGTTCAGTTACACTAGTAAGTAGTAATATCGGGTAAAAAACTACCCGGTAAACCAAAGCTTCCAAACGTTTCGACATACATGGTTACAAGATTCAGAACTTATAGGTTGGCTCAGAGCCTATAGCCCTACTGCCTATCCTGCTGATTCAAGAAAAGTCTTTTGCAATAATGCAATCATAGTGAAACAATGTGAGCGTAAAAGACTTGACTGGCAGCAAAAGCACTCAGATAAGAATAAAGAAGTTTTTGCATGCTCACGAATGTAACACAAAGTTTTAAGTTACAAAGACCAGACTTAAAAAATTGTAGGGCTGAAGCTATGCTCAGATTGTGTTTGTCGCTGAGCATTGTTCTACTGCATAAAAACATGCGACTATTTTAAAGAGATCGTCAAGAAATGTGTGTCATACAAAAAAAACGAAGTAAGCTGCAGTTACGTTGCTCAAAATGATGACTGAAAGAAAATTGTGGGCCGAAAAGTGTGTTGGTCAAGACCGGCATTTTCAGTCCATGCTCAGTGAGAGCGAGTGCAAAACGAAAAATTAAATTGTATAACTTAATAGGTTTCTTTTTAATCATAATCAAATAACAGATTTTTAACAGAATTTCACTGCGTTTAGCAGATTTTAGCTTAAAATCTGTGACAAGACTTTTAGCAAATTCTAGCAGTTTTTGTGAAACCATTTAGCAGATGTAGGTCACAACCATCTGGCAACACTGGCGGTTAGCACGATATACTCACCACCAGGGGTCGCGAGCCAGATGTGGCTCTTTTGATGACGGCATCTGGCTCGCTTGATATTTTCTTAACACTATTGTTACGAATTAAACGTTTTCTGTAATTTTCCTACAGAGCCACCAGCAACACTATGCAGGGTCAGAAGCCGCATTAACAGTAAGAAGCATGTTATTAAAGACAAAATTCAGGCATTTACCATTGTTTAAAATTGTTGATTTTGCTTAAAAATGCACACGTTAGTTAAGAAAGTTAGTTACATGAAATGCTGAAAAATATTATGCGGCTCTCACCGAAATACAATTAAAAATATGTAGGTTTCATGGCTCCCTTAGCCAAAAAGGTTCCCCACCCCTGCTCAAGACTGGCATGTCACGATGCAAACTGGAGAAAGCATGCAGAGAGTAAATCTATGTTGACGCGGTTGTCTTACCCACGCACTTCATGATTTAGCAGGTGTTGAGATGTTTTTTAAACTTTGGGGGCCCCACGCTTTCGGAATGCTACAGGCCCAGCGCTACCTTAATCCGGCACTGAAGCTAGGTGTCCATCTTTTTCATTTGCAGGGCTTCCTTGTAAGTTGGTAATGGACATTCTGTTTCCAAGCATTCCGCGTACGAAGGACATTTGTCGGCATAGGCTGATGAACGTCCAGCGTCGACGCGATGCGAAATAGTCACCAAGACAAGGTCGTCCTCATTAGGTCGCTCAGAAGATGAAGATGTGGTAGGGTAGGCATGCCGACTCACTGGGTAATTGCCGTCGGTAAATGCAGACCTTCTGTGGTCGGTAGACGGATAATTGGAATAGAACTTTTTGCACATGTGGCCTAACATTACAGACCACAGTAGCAGCAGAGAGACGCCAAGCGTGAACACGCCATACGCTATAGGCGTCATGTTCACAGTAAAGAACCCGACAATGCACATTCCGGTACCGATGACAAAAATTGCGATGCTCCTGATCACATTTCGATGTTTCCTTACACAGCTGCCTGTTGAATAAAACGTAGAGAACACGATATGGCGGCCGCAGTTTCTGAAAAGACTTTTCAGTACTGCAGTAGACAGAAGCAAAAACTTCACAATTCACTTAATTTGGTCTTTGGTTTAATCCAAGCGCAGGAAAACATAGCCTGTGCACACGGCTGTCTTTGTCTTCAGATAAATTGAATGAATAAAGCTCTCATTACACAAAAGGCTGTTTTCAAGTACAACCAATGGTAATTGACAATACGTGACTCATTTCAGGCCCATTTGCAGGGAAGAAGCAGATCACAAAACCTTACAGCAGTATAACCTGTTATGTGAAAACGTCTTCTTCCCCCTGAAGCTGGTCCATCTCTTCGATCCATTTTCTCACAGATTTTCGCAGACGTTTTATTGTCGAGACATTTGAAATGTCTGACTGAAAATGCAAGACGCAGGTACACGATCGTCTAAAGCTGAAGATGGCTGCGAAGCGCTTTCAGTGCGAAATGATGGAACTGGTGTAGTAACTCCAAACCTGCCAAACAATTACACTTTTATATTCTGACTTACAATAGCTAAGTAAACATCACCATTCGCCCTAAATGCTTGTGTTAACTCTATGAAACTGTTTTTCACTTCCTGTTTCACAAGTCTAACCACTAAGACGAGTAACATAGAGAAATCATCCTTTCCACGCATGAAGCAGTTCGGTTCTTCGTGACGCCGATTGTTACGCATCATACGCTCGACTGCATTTCTTCTGGTCAGCGAGCAAGAAAAAACTGAGTGCAACTGACATCTTTTGTTGTTCCGTCACAGAACGCTGTCGAAGCCCGTATGCTTAATGGGTGAAAATTTTTGTTGTCAGTGGTACTGCACCTTAAATTTCGTAGCGGAGACCGCAACCATGCAGAAGTTTAGGATGGGGCAAAATGATTTCCAACTATGCTTGACACCTTGTCAACTAGAGCAGTTTACGGGGCGGTGCAAAGCCTTTTGCACTGTTTGGTTCCCAATCAGGGCCGGTTTTAAGCTGATTTGACCGATTTCTTCTAATCGGGTCCCGCGCCAAAGAGAGCCCCACGTTGCGCCTACCAACCACAGCAAACTTACACTTTCTATCGAGGCTGCTTGTTTGTAGAGCCGGCGCGGGGCCCAGTGTTTTTAAGGCAGCGTATCTTAACCTTTTTCTACCTCAGCACCCCGTTTGGTCACGACTAAGCAGTCCAGCACCCCTACGATTGGCTAACACCTGGTTACTGTAAGCATAAAGTAAAGACAAACGTATTCCTTTCAACTTTTACCGCCACATATGTGACCTTCCCAGCACCCCCTGAAATTGATTTCAACACCCCCTGGTGGTGCTAGCACCCTAGGTTAAGAAACCCTATTTTAAGGTGTTTTGAGAGAACAGTTGCCGAACCGGTCAAATTTTTTCCAACAGTTTCTCAAATACAGTATAAACTCGCTTTACTACCACTATCAAAGTACACCAAATTCTTGCTTTGCAATCATCTTGGTATTCAGATAAAATAGATACGGTCTCTTAAAGTGTCTTTGCTGTCATCAAGGTCAAACCTTAAAACAACCCTGGAGGGGCCCACAATAATTTGTAAGCGTGGGATCCGTCCCCAACGAAAATCCTAGTGAACTGCGTGGTTTTTAACGCCCTCATCAAAACTCTATAATAAGAATGGTCATTGTCTTCAGTAATGTGTAGCCAGTGTTTTCACTACCACCTCGTTAAGGCAGGGCTTAAGTTTTGAAGCTGTTTTTTCTTTAATTTAAACAAAACTTTTCGTGTTTGGCAGGTCAGGTTTCAATAGTTGCTCCAAAATACGGTTGGATAATTGTTAATATTTCAATAGTTACTACTACTTGTCTTATGAAGCCAACGTTTAGTGCGTAATTGCAGATGTCTGCTGCTTAGTCTTTCAATAGCGTTGTTCATTTTCCCTCTCGTAAAGATTTGATGAGGCAACCTGAGATTGGCGAAAACTTTTTAAATAAACCTAGTTTTAATTATGAATGACTATTTCAGAAAAGTTCCTCAAAAAGTAACAGAAAATTAGTTACATCTAAGCCAACGGTTCTCAAACTTTCATGAGCTGTGGTCCCCTTCTAAGTTTAACTGGCGAATGCTTAATATATCGTGACACTTGGGTTATGCAATATCACGGCAAAGCTACGTAGCCAAGGCTTCTGCTCGTGAACCCCAAAGAACCGCTCCGTGGCCCCCAAGGGGGCCAAGGGCCCCGTTTGAGAAACCCGGATTTAAGCCATTTGCAAAGTAGGTAACAGAAGTAACAATTTTGTTCAAGTGAAGTAAGCTTCATGGTGTTCTTGTGGTGAAAATTGCATCATGAAATACTACCGAAACAAGGATTATGGCATCAATCTTACACAGATCGGTGTCGTAATTTCTGAGATATAGCCTAACAAATTGAAAGTAACAAAAATCTAAAAAGGTGAAAAGTGAAATAACTTTCGTGGACGTCTGAGGCTATACTACAGTACTTGCCTGTTTTGGAAAATTAAAAAGTAGGTTTAAACTTTTTGGGTGATCTGCAATCACTTGATATATTTCTTTAGTGTTAATAGAGAAAAATTTTTTAACCTTCTCCGGGATAAGTGGCTTTGTTCATTTAATCGGTGCTGTATCAAGTGTTTTTCACTGTAACCATTTTCCACGTGTACAGTATGTAGTGATACTCAGGGGTTTTGTCTTTACTTTTAGCAGTCGAGTTTGGGCTATGTATTTTAAGAATATATTTTGTCTGTAACTAAGGTAAATATTATGAGTCAAAGACCAAGAGACATAGGCCGAAAATGTTAAGTGGCAGTCAAAAAAGGTCTAAAGCTAAGGCAAAAACAGACCAAAACATAAAAACGGTGTGTTGGACAAGTATTTTAACCACATGAGGGTATACCCTCAATGCCACATTGAAGATGGCGACAAGGTAGTAGGCAGGCAGCCTCGTCATGTTACTCCAGATAATCAAAGTGAAAGTTTATGTGCGGGAAGTGATATATAAGTCGTAGAAAGAAGGAACCTCGTGGGATGATGCATTTGATGAGGCATGCGTGCAAGATTATTCAAAATTTGGATGAACAAATGATCCCTCTACTTAGCCAAGTGTCATGAATCGGAATGCTAGTGAATACCCTGGACTGTTTAGCCCGGATAGAACTGCCTACAAACATAATAGAAGTTTTCCCCAGAAACGAGAGTGATTTTCCGACTTTCGCGGCAAAAGAATACCACCAAATGTTGACGCGGTTGGTTATCCATGGCTAAAACTCGCTTCTGGATATGCACTAACACAACACTCAATGCCTCTCCTGTCTGCAGATACTACACTCGTTCCTCACTTCTGGTCAGGGAGCTACTTGACTGGAGAGGATGTATTAATGAAAGTTGTAATTATTTGATTAATTAGGTTTTATGGCGCTGTCCATTGCATTCTCTGCTGTAGAGGTCTTAACATCACCCTTTCAGGCTTCGCCTTTGTAACATCACCGATTTCTATGATTATGCCTTGATGCATCCCCTCAAAAATTTCTCCACATCACTAAGTGGGGCCCCGCAAAAGCGTTTCAAATCGGGCCCCGCATTTGCTAACGCCGGCTCTGTTCCCAGTACAGTGTGTATATAAGTGCACGTATTTTCAAAGAAATTGTTCCCGAAACACTAGTAATTAAATCAAACACGAATGATGGCAATCCCAATCTTATTTTTGATACTCGCAAAACGCCTAATTTCCTTGAGCAGGGCCTCAGCGAGATTTTTTTAAAGAAGGGACGGAGGTTGTACAATCTTTAAAAAACTGGGAGTTCTTTGTTACTGGAGCCGCCAAACGCATGCATTTGTTTTCTGGATAGAGCAGGGGCGTGCAAAGGTCTGATCTGATGATACCCGGGGCGAATACGTGATTGTATGCCCCTCCTACCTAACTCTAGTATTGAAGAATGTAAGAAATACAGGAACAGCAAAGCCACCTGCCCAGATCTGTGCCATGTACAAAAGGATTACGCTACAAAAAACTTAACCTCAAGTGAGAATTAAGAAGAGAAAAAGCTCTGCGGATCTTGTACCACGTAACGCAACAACAGGAAGGCAGTTCAACGTTGTAAAACGTACGTGCAAGGGCATAGAATTTTGCAAGGGCGCTTTTGGGGAGAAAAAAGTGAAATACGTTTCAGAAAAAAACGCTGGCGCTCTGATAAAAAAAAAACAGTACGTTTTCAAACGCATCGTACATAGCACCGAAAGTGTTTTAACAGCTCCGCACGATGTTCTTTCTGAAAAATTAGATATATTATTTTGATCTTTTTTACAACAATTTAAACCGAAGATTGAATCTCCAAATCGTCACGCACGATATTTCCCTGTGACACAGTTCACATTGCCACTAAAAATGAAACCAAGCAGACAATCGTAACATGAAGCATTCTCTACTTATAAAACCAACTTTGAGCAAGCAAGATTATGAGGTCTCGGTTCGTGTTCGCTGTATACTGTCCGCTTTGTTTGATAATGGTGTTTGTAGTGGAATGATAAAAACAATGCATCTAATGAATTTGAAAAATATGTCTCTGCCATACTGGCACCCCCAGTTTAAGAGCTCAGGATCTGGAGTAGTGTCCGGTAAACTGTGGGCCTCCGCTTAATTGTGGGCCGTTTAGCACTTTTCATTGGGCCGAGCAACATTTTCTGGTGTAGGTCGCGTGCAGAGGGGGAGCGACTGGGCGTCGGCCTCGGGCATCCAACTACGCAGGGCATTCAAAAAGTGAAATTACAAAAATTGTATTTAATTGAAATGCTTTAACTATGTTGTTTCTTCGTATCTTAAGTCTATACTGCGTGGATCTGATGGAAATTTGCCGGACGGGGGCATGCAAATCTAAGTTAAGTGCCCCGAGAGATAGATGAAGCACTGCCATCGTTATCTTAAGGTCTTACACCCTATCTCTATTCCCCCTTTGTAGGCTGGCCAATTCATGCTAGCCTATATTTAATGTTCCCGCGACTTGTAGTCATCACAATATCTCTCGATTCTCTTTAAAGCCTGGGTTCTTAAACTGGGGTCCGTGAAAGGTTTGCAAGGGGGGTACGAGTATGGCAGCGACATATTGTTGAAAAGTGTGAAATGGAAAGTGTTTATATCACTCGTAAATTTATTACCCTTTCTCTATAAACACAATAACCAAAACAAAGCGGAATACAGTGAACAGGAACCGAGACCTCTTAACCTTGCTTGTTCAAAATTGGATTTGTGAGAAAAGAACGCTTTGTCTCGATGGTGTCTTGTCTGCGTAATTGGTTGGATTTTTAGTTGCAATGCGAATTATGTCTTAGGACTATATCATGCATGACGATTTGGCGATAGATTATTCGCTTTTAACCCTGCTATTGTTGCGCATCGTTGTACGACAGTGTGGTCCTACTACAGGCCTTCGGGCCACATGTGGCCCACGGATCAAATTTTTTAGGCCTGTGAGCTTTCTCTGTAATATTGCGTATGTGTTACAGTAGATGCAATTAGAACAAGCACAACACTTTTTAATAAAAATGTGCAATATCACGGCGTTAGACTAGACCAGTGGTATTCAGTGTGGGCAAAATCGCCCCGCGGGGGGAGATTTTATGCGTTATGGGGTCGATTTTGTCATTTACCAGATTTGGAGGGCGATTTCAGTTTCCAGGGGGAAGATTTCTGCAGGTTCGAATATTCTAAAATCTGAATTGTTTTTTAATTGATTCCAAAAATAAAAACTATATTTGCCACTTTGGAACCAAATCATTTGATGCACTTTTAACTCCATGGTTCGTAACAAAGGTTATAAAGCACAAGATATAAGATTGGTGATGTATCAAACCAACATTTCCCTGTGTAACGCTTCACTGCACTTTAATTTTTCAACAGGGTTGCCAGATGAAAATTTCAATGAAAAGCCAAACAGTGCTTGAAAAAGGCCAAACCAATTGTAGGCCAGAAAAAAAGCCAAACTTTTTTGGTGGGATTCTTATTCCTTTGTAACAAAAATACACCTAAATTACAAGTATATCACCGGAAATTTTCTTCCCAATTTAGACTAAGTCGTGCTTGTGCTTGTACTGGAACTCATTCCTGATACTTCATCACAAGGACATATATTTTTTACGCATTGGGTGCAATGCTTCCACAGTTTGCATACTAATCCATCGTTAGCTTTCTGCACCCATACGAAAGTCATCTCATATTCACTCCTGTACTTTTCAGTACGACCAGAATCATAAGAGCCCTTCCACTTCCTGGAACCTAAAAAAGGCCAAACCCTGTTATCCAAGGCACTGGGAGTGTTACTGATTGGGAGCCAAACACTGCGGTTCTGACGGGTTTTCAGGTAGATTGAGCCTAATGTTTAAAACAAGATAGAAATAGTGGAGAAACTGTTGCAATAAGTAGTTTAGTAATTTGTTGACCCAGTCGTTGCATGAGCAGCGTCAAGTAAGGGTCATCAAGCAGTAACACTTGGAAGTTTGTAGGCATATCAACACCCGCGGAATTTAGGACTTTTCTCGTTTTCAGTAGTAGGCATTAGTTCGTTTTATTATACTTATGTTGGTTGAAAACGACCAATACTGATAGCTATCGAAAAGTACCTAATCGGCCGAACTCTTCTTCTTAAAGAGCAAAAATGTCCGTTTCTTTGAAGATACTGAAAATGGTCCAACAATCATAGCATTGCTACCACTGAATCATCACACTGGCTTTCGCTGCGATTAACCCCGCTCAGGTGTATTTAAAAAAAAAACCTTGTTGGTGGTTTAATTTGCCCCATTCTGGCAAATTCGTTCCCCCCACTACCAAAGCTTACGCAAACGTTATAGGTGCACAGGCACGTGTTTGAACAACTTAGAAAATATTCCCAAGCTCATGTCACCCTAAACAAGAAAGTTGTTGCATGTCGGGAAATTTTTATTATTTCAAAACCAAACACATCCCCTCTCCAGAAAACGCGGGTAGTACAGTTCGAAACGGCACGAAAAATACACGAAAACATCCGAAATTTCGCCAGTAACCTTTGTTTATGGTCTGTAAAAGACCCATAGCGTGATGTGTTTGAAACTGGTGGAAGTACATGCAAAAAAAGTAAATTAGGTTGAGACATAAAAATTTGATATTTTTATGAAATTTTTATGAATTCTAGCCCATAAGTTGTGCCTTGCCCAAACTGGACAATTCCTTCACGATAATATTTGGCAATCTTTTGCACAGAATCGATCAAAAAAGTAAAAGTAAAATGATTTCAAACATGTTGTGGCGGCAATGCTTGTTTTGAGTTGCCACACTTTTTTCAAAGTCACAACAGGGTCAACTGAATATTTCTGTGATATTTTAGTGAATACTTGCCCATAAGGCGTGTTTGGCCCAAACTGGACAAACTCCTTTACGATGATATCTGGCAATCTGCTGCAAAGAATTGATCAAACGAAGGAAAAATAACGTGATTTCAAACATGTAGTAGCTGCAACGCTTGTTTTGAGTTAGCGCACCGTTTACAAAGTAACAACGGGGTTTTTAAATGACAGACCAATGTGCTATTGACTTCTCTCACAAGCGTAACTGGGCTAAGTACTTGCATGGCCGCAATTAGGTGGGGGACACGGGGGACGTGTCCCCCTTACTTTTTCAGACGGGGGTACATAATGTGCAATGTCGCCCCACATTTTTCTCTTTAGATTTTGTATTTGGAGAGGTTGCAAAAATAAAAGTGACATTTGTCACGTTTCATGTTAGATGCATAGCGAAGCCAAGCTGATGTTGAAACAGAGTTTGATGTGGTATCACTGATTCAGATATTTATATACGTTTTCGCTTCGATAAAATGATTTTTAGCATTTTGCAAGTTTCTAGAGACCGCGAAAGGTTGTTAACTGCTTCTGTCCGACATTTCACCCTGTGTGGTATCAGTGATTCTTGTTGTAATCACTGGTTGAATACTGTAAGAAAGGTCATTAGCTTGAAACAATAAGAGTTGAACCAGGGGCGGATCCAGGCAATAAGTTTTGGGGGGGGAGATTTCAGTTATAGGCCTGTTTGGCAGTCAAGTCTCATTACCGGTTCACTACTGTATGAGAGATGAAGTTTAGGCTACTTCACAACACTGGTGTGACAAAACAATGGACGGCAAAATGGCCTTATATCGCGAATGCTGTTTTCCGAATTGTACAATATCATCGTGAAAAAGTTACTTTCGGAGGTTTTAGGGAGGGGATCACCCCAATCGCCCCTCCTTGGATCCGCCCCGGAGTTGAACAACTGCACGTGTAAGAGACCACAGTACAGCCATGATTTTTTTCGTGCAGAAATGTAACTGGCTTTGCTGTAACCTTGTTTGTCACGTACATTTAAGGAAAATTTATAATGGTAAAAAGTTGCATTTGCAGACAAATCTCCACGAATTATTTGCCGAAAACAATAAGCAGAACTACTGTGGAGACATAGCTTGATTTTAGGATTGGAAGTTTTGCAAAAGACTATCTTGAACCATTAGTAGGCCGAAACAGGATTTAAAAATCAAAACGTTGGAGAAGTGTTGACTTAGCTACATATTGGGCTATAGCTCAAAACTTAGGGACTTGTGTAGAAATAAAAAATAGGTCCAACTACAGTGGTCCAACTACAGGCCCGCGGGCCCTGTGTAGCCCGCCGACCGAATTTTTAAGGCCTGCGAGCTTTGTTGGTAATGTTTTGAGTATGTGTTGCAACAGGTAATTTTAGCTAGAGTAAGCATAACATCTTTTAATAAAAACGTACAATATTAACGACGTTAGACTAGACTGTAGAGAGCCTCTTGAAATTATTCAGTAAAGATAGATTTCCCAAACTGAAAGATTTCGCAACAAACATATGTTTGGAAATACATACGTGCAAGCGGTGTCGTAACTGACAGGGGTAAGGGGGCGAGCCACCCCCTTGGCAACCTAAATGAAAAAACTGGGCTCCCTTAGCTTACATTTTGATACTTAGTATTCTTTGGTTTTCAGTAGGTTGTTGTTTTTTTGCGTTTTTCGGGGTGTTTTCGTGTTAGTATAGGCATCCACGACATCCGGGTTCACTATAATTTCTTAACTTTTCTGAGTGTTGACTAGTGACCCCGTATGGTAGCCAGTGGGCCCCTTCAGGTAAGTTTTGCACCCCCTGGCTATAACCTCTAGTTACGCCACTGCGTGTGAGAATACATTTTCTACGAAGATAAAGCAAGTAAAATGTAAAAACAGAAATCGAATGGCAGGCGGAACACTGGACGATAGTCTCCGACTTGCTACTACTAACATTGATATTGATAAAGGACCGATAGTGTCAGAGAAGCCTGGATCACAGGCATCACACTGATAGGGATTTGTAATAAATTGCTCTTGGCTATTGTGTAATAATTTCAATGACGCACTCACTTATCTTCTTTTTCTTAGTTTTAAATCTTGTGAACCCTGTTGTTTTATACATCATTTTGTCGACGTGGCCCGCAAGTTGTCACGTTTTTGCAAAATGGCCCGTAGGTCAAACGCAATTGGACCACGCTGGGCTATACATTAAGCCTCATTTCTTGTAATGTCACGACAATGGTGACCAACCAATCCAAAAGATATTTATTCCGTGACTTTCACTTTGGGCCTGTGCTGAATGCATGGGTTCGCAAGGCATTTGATTTGCCTGAGTTTAACCAAACGCACAATGCATTAATTTTTTCACCCAGTGCAAAACATTTGCTTCACAGATACGTATCACCTAGTTTAACTGGACATTCTTTTCGTGTCGATGCAGGTTAACCTTGGTACTTTTTGCCAGTTCACCTTTGTGCAGTTTGGTTTCTGTTTAATCTCAAATATATTTTCGTGTCCTTATGCAAATATAACTCTTAGAATGGAAACTTTGACATTAATTTCATCTATTAAAATTGAACGTTGAACTTATTAAAATTTGATGTTAAAAGGATAAAGCAAAGGTGATTAGTGTTGCTTTCAAAACACCTCTAAAAAACAAGATTGGGAATCTGTATGCATAAAACTTCACTTCTGCATCGACCGGATGACTATATTGGTTTCACACCAAGCTGTCCCCCTATATTTTGCAACAAAATTGCGCCCACGAGTACTTGTACGCACAACCAGAACGCTTGCAGGCAAAGGTCTCTCACATAGTAGCAACGTTAAAGTGTGCTATACAAGAAGAACCAAGGTGTATGCAACGCTTTCCTTTCAGCAGTGAGTTTGGGCAGCGGATTCGAAAGTTCTGCTTGCACACAGGCAGGGCTGCGGAGCTCTTGTGAAAACGAAATGGCTCCGGCTCCGGAGCTCTCTGTTTTCGTAAACATGACTCCGGCTTCTGAGCTGTGTTTTTTTATAACATGACTCCGGGTCCAGGTCCATAGCTGTGCTTTTTATAACATGGCTCCGACTCCGGCTGTGTTAATACACTTTTCGGTATTCCTAGTGTCCTTCTTGTAGTAACTGAGCGTGTTATTCCAACATATTTTGAACTAATCTTAAACACTGTTACCGCTACCAAGCCTGCGTAGTCGAAGCCGGAAGGAGTTTGGTCTTGAGTAGTCGGAGTCGGTAAAAATTAATTTAAAACAATTTGACTCCAAGCTTGTCTTCTGCTCGCCGATTGTGACCAGTGTTTCTACTCTGTTATGAAGAAAACCCCAGAATTTACCTTGAAAAAGCACAGAAAATGACAAAAAAACAGACATACAAAATGTTTGAAAAAAGTCAAAATCGAACTTGAAATGTACGTTACCGGCACTTGCACATAAAAAATTAAGGTATTATGCATTATTTGCATCACGTTTTTAACAAGCTCAAGACTATTTAGAACATACTGACAATTTGTATGCAGGCTAGCAGCAAATCAAGTGCATGCAGTAACATACAAGTGAGTTTATTAGATATTTTTTAAGAAACGTTTATTGTTTTCTTTTGCTTTCACTTAAATGCACAAATTGAAACATGTCCATGATACATTCAAGGACTTACAGTTTTTTTAACCCTAATCATTGCAATATTTGACTACTAATTTAACATTCAAAATTTTACATTCATACATATGCCAACGCGCCCATGGGCGTCCGCAGGGGGGAAAACAGGCATTTGCCCCCCATCGAAATTGGGCCTAAGAATCAAAATTTGCTAGAAAACCTGAAGTCAGCAGCTCAGTTTCGATTGATTAATTTAAGTCTTGCAATGACAGTTTATTTGCAGGGGAGGGGAAGATAAGTGAGTGAGTCATTGAAATTATTACACAATAGCAAATGGCATTTTATTACAAATCTCTATCAGTGGGATGCCTGTAGTCGAGGCTCCTTTGACGCTATCGTTCCTTTAGCAATACCAGTTTAGTGGCAGCAAGTCGAAGACTATCGTCCAGTGTTTCGTCTGCCATTCAATCAGGCCCGTAACCAGCTTGGGACACCAAGGGGGGCGAAGATTTTTCTGAGGGTCTCAATTTTTTTAAACCGTGTCCTATAGTTTTAAACTATGTCCAACACATTTTCAGGGGTGGGGAGAAATTTTCCAAGGGCGCCTTCGCCCGCCCCTGCGCTCCCCTTAGTTACGGACCTGCATTCAATTTGTGTTTTTACAGTTGGTTTGACTTGCTTCAACGTAGAAAATATACGTGGTCTCACACAAGTACTGTATGTGTTTCTAAGCGTCCAGCGCATATTTAGGGCAAAATTTTTCAGTTTGGAAAATCTATTTTTGCTGACTAATTTCCAGAATCTCTTTACAGTCTCTAGTACCGTTACTATTGTAGCCCACATTTTTAATCAAAGATGTTATGCTTGTTCTACAGTAGTTATAATTACCTATTGCAGGGATGGACGATTAATTTATCTCAAGGGCCACTTTGAGAACGCTGCGTTTAGCTGATAGATAGACAGATTTATTTGGCGTTATTGAGTTCATTGTGCCAGCTGTGCTCTCCAAGACATCGAACGCCGGGGCACCGTAAAAACACGTGAGGTTATACAGTCAGGAGCCCCAACGGAGGGTTAGGGGAGGGCCGTACCTTCTAGTTTGATAGTAAATAAAGATAAACAAAAACAATATTGGTACGCAGAAAAGGTATTGTTCATCGTTCTTGTGCAAATACACTTTATCCAGCGCGAGCAATTCAATGAAACACATGTAACCTCACACGCTTTAACAAATTTAAAATTCGAAGATTTTTCTGAATGGTTCAGCGGGCCACTGAAAACTCTGCGGCGGGCCACATGCAGCGCGCCGGTCTGTAGTTGGAACACACTGGCTTAATGAAACTACGTTTATGCAGTCTTCTTTTTACACACTGCGTGGCTTGTTATGTAAGCAGTCTTATGGAAATATACATACGGTTTAGTTCTGACTTTAAGTGGGCAAGTGCAAAGCTGTAATTGCACTGGCGAGTTTTCATAATTCATCTGCGCGATTTTTACGCCTGCGTGGTGTTCTAACTCTAGTAGTTGCCCGAAATTTTCTTTGTGGTGTAGAAAGGGTAAAGCCTTTTGTGAAGGTCCATTTACACTGCATCGTTCGTAACCTGAAAAATGATAAGCGAAATGTCAATGTTGCCCACCTGGAAAAATTTTTGCGGACGCCCATGAACGCGCCTGTAAAACAATGAACAGATAATTATCAACCGCAGCACCGTCAAAACCAAACAAAGCATTCCAAAATCATGCACAATAAGCAGCCCTTGACATATCAGCAATAGATTGGAGTGCTGACCTATGCCTAGTCAGTGCTTAATCTGTGAAACATTAGATTTTGAACGATTTGGTTAAGCCTAGCCTTGTTCAACTGTACTGGCTACTGTATTGACGCTGCACAATACGCCTATGAAACTACTGTATTCATGAATGGAAAATACGGTAATACAACATACATTTGTAAAATTTGACCAGAATCAAACAAAGCCCAAATTTTGAATAAAAACCCCAGAACCGCAGATGAAACAGGAAAACCCCAGATCTAGTGAAATATCCCCAACAGTGGCAACACTGATTGTGACTTTTAGTGCCAAAAAAGTATGTGTAAGCGCCACACTTTGCGCTTTTTCACAAGCACTTAGTTTCTCAAAATGCGCAAATATGCACTGCGCTGATGTTGATTGACTTGTCCACACCACACTGGCAGTAATTCCACAGTCTGATTTGACTAGAACAAGTCCCAACTTGAAACAAAAACACATTGTGAGCTTAATCCCTGGTAGAACCGACCCAAGGATATCGCCGCGGCGACCTGTTTCGATCAAATGAATTAGTCGCGCAGCATGAGCAAACCATGGCAATTGTCAGTGCGCAGAAAAGGTCCGGAGCCGGAGCTGCTAAATTAACCACGAGCTCCGGCTCCAGCTAAATTTAGAAAACAGCTCCGGCTCCAGCTAAATTTTAAAAGCAGCTCCGGCTCCGCCTCCACCGAAAATGGCCGGCTCCAGGGTTCCGGCTCCAGGGATCCGGGCTCCGGCTCCGGCTCCGCAGCCCTGCACACAGGAACTCCACACTTCCAGCACACGAAGCTAGTCTTGTTTCGGTGGAATGCACAGCAAATTTGGCAGCTTTTTCTTGCGGTCAGTGGTTCATGGGCTTGCGCCGGTTATCGCCGATGTCAATTCACGAAATGTTGGCCTACTGTAGGTCTACAGGGTGGACCGCATGCCTGGAGGCAACATCGAATTGCTATGCTAGGCCATGTTGCTTCGGCCACAGCGAGATATTTCACGTAATTTTAAGAATGAAAACTTCTGCTCAGACCTGTGCATTCAAAAGCCTTTGGAAATGTTTGTAGGCTCGGGCGTTTTTGAAAATGCAGGCTCTGGTGTTTTTCAAAGTTCTACGGTGTTGAATGACAACAATTGGAACAAATTTCATATACGAATAGATCACAAGCTTTCCGGTGAAAACTCATCTTGCCTCCTTCCCAAAACAAAATACTGAAGAGAAAGGTTTCTGGTGCTTGGCAAACAAATTACCGAACGTTAAACTGAATTACTCGCTTCTCGTCAAGAATGTTTTGATTGATCTGCCAAACTTGGCACCACATGAACATGTCAAAACGTATATGTCGCCGACTGGCAAAGTCGTCTTTGACTAGCTTCTTGTTGGAACATTTCAGGTGTACTTTGCCCGCTCCTGGCACCCCCCTTAACTTCATATATACAAAACCTATGCAGATTTTGAGAATGCTGCTTCAAAGGCCACATCAAAAAAATCAGCTACTGGAAGGCTCATCTTGAAACGGTCATTTTTCGTACGCTTGCATCACGCCTCAAGTTCATCTGCCATATACGGGCAAAATAGACCTGAGCAGGGTTAAGAATATTAACCAAAAGTTATGATTATAAGTTGAGCCTTAATTATTTTTCGCCGTGAGCTGTCACAAATCCCTCCAACTGGACGCGTTGTTATTAGCAAAATTGTCTTGAAACACGATTTCAGGTACAGGGTAACACACAAAAAGCGGTCATTACCAAAAATCGAATAACTTCCAAAATTTAATTTAGATTGACACAAAACGTCAGCTACATTAGGTCAAGCCTGTGTAGCAGACATCTCCAAAGTTTCAAGTCTGTACTACAAAAACTCTTTGTTTCACTGACGCTCAAAAATGTGCTCCAAATGACCTCCCCGGCGCTGCAGGCACATTTGGATCCGGCGGGCAAAGTTCTCGATAACCCTCCCGCGTTCCTCCCTTGGGATCGCTCTTATTGCTGCTGTGATTGCTGCCTTCAGGTCAGGGATAGTCTGGGGTTTGTTGCCATACACCCTGTCCTTAAG
>Ga0210059_1002823_pt1 | contig 27441 bp, 17 predicted proteins | sample Ectturendosymbi2_FD_188042 | JGI IMG/M metagenome (GOLD analysis project Ga0210059, IMG submission 188042) | Ecteinascidia turbinata endosymbiont from Florida, USA - Sample 2 (SPAdes) (version 2) | ecosystem: Host-associated > Tunicates > Ascidians > Unclassified | place: Key West, Florida... | reverse complement strand
GCTTGACGTATGCAGCGCTGTGTCCACGGAGTGAGCGCACTGTCTGTTTGGTAGAGAACCATTTGGTTCATGTCTTCGTGGTGAGCGAGCCAGTTCGAAAGTCGGTATTCCTGGACACTGCACAAAATCGCTTGACATGTTTTGCGGCAACGCGAAACAGATTAGAAGGTATTGGGTGAAGGACATTGTAGATTTTATAACTAGTCAGAAGTTGAGTCTGAAGTTTTCTCCGAAACCAGCGTTTTCTTATTTTTCACTGTATTTGGAAAGTGATCAAACTTGCAGCAAACACCTTGTATTTGTCGAAGGTCACTGGAGTATTTCTTAGTCAAAAATCAAAGCAAACAGCTCAAATATTCAGTGTATCAAAACCGCGTGTCAGTCTTTGTCCCTTAGATTCGAGTCAGATAACAAACCTGAGATAAATGTTTGTCTCACTTTCAAGTTTTGCGTCAGGAAGCAAAGTCAGTCATGAACGTGACTAAAAAACATATCAAGTCTTTTCAAAATCGTATTCGAGCGACAGACAGTTCAACGGAAGTATTCCTTCGCATGCGATGGTTATTACTAAGGTGGCGACTAAATCACTTGGAATCAACAACCAACGGTACTTAATGATACCGAAAACGACATATAACCTGTACATAAGCAACTAAAAACGGAGACCACGCAGGCTGGCGGCCTAATCACACGAACCTCTCCAGAGCGTTGTTTCCGAGACGCTGTTTGATGAAGTCGCTGTCGAGTCGCAAAACGTCGGAGCACACGTGCGTCATCGCGTGGTGAAGTTCCATCGCGAATTTGTGGAGCGGGACATCCTCTGACGAGGGAAGGATGGCGACGGTCGACAGATTGGCCAGGTGGTTTGAGACGTTCCCATAAGCGAAGCTTGCTAAGTATTACAAAGATGAGATTAGCAAAGATTAGGAAAAACAAGGGCACCAACATCCTTCGCGGTACGGGACGAGCAAATCTGAAATAATTTCGCGTTGATTGCTACAACAGATCATGCCCAAAAAATAACGGATAATGACACTTACACATTACCAGGGTTTTGTAAAGGCATTTTTGGGACCCGATTCGGGTCCCTAGAATTTCAAATTGGGTCCCTAGAATCAGAGAAATCGGGTCCCTACAGGTCCATACCGGGTTCCTAACACTTTCCTTAAAAAAAACCCTGACATTGCACAACATGTTATAAGTTATTTAGTGAGGAAGGACAAAGCCAGTTGTTTATGTTGTGTCCGTTGAACACTGCAACTCGGTGGACAAACTACGCTAAAAACATACAGCGCATTATTGCAAACAAAATCAGACGCCCATTGCGCGGCTCGTGACCATTCAGAATGTCTTTGCCCTGTCTCGAGACAGGGGGTACTCTATCAACAGGGCGTGTGGCAAAGCTCTGGCAGTTCAACTTGTTCGCTGTTGGTTTTATCCACGGTAAAGAACCTGAAAAGTTGGCAAAAATGACATATTTTACGTTGGGAAGACTCACTAAGCTTCGTTCGGTCATTCGTATGAATTTGCCATAAGCACAATCCTGGCGGAAGGTCAGATATGCCCAGTACATGGATGCCAGTGGCAGTTGCCAGGCAACAAATGTTCAGGTATCGGTCTCGGGGGTTGCATTCTCGACTACATCACAGATAATAACGTCACCTTCGCATTTGATTGGGTTTTCAGGTTGAAAAAATGGCGAACTGTTATCAGACAACTGAAAAGTTTTCCGCACGCAAAGCTAAAGCTGCAATGGTTGTCTTCACTTCCATTAATTGCTACTCCCGGTGCAAACTTAAAGAAGTCAGCGCGCTTTGCTTATATTTTTGCGAAATAAACCAACTATGACTTTATACAAATAAACAATTTGATTATTGCTTTGGTACGCGATACGCGCCAACATGTGGTCAAGCGCGGCATTTGCAATAATCTCAAAACGAATCTCAAAAAAGCAAAGTTTCAAGCTTTTCAGGGGAAACCTGCAGGTGTGGGGGCGAAATAAGGTGACAGTGAAATGAAGACAAGCAAACGTGTTCCTTCGGCTTCGAACACTTAGTTGTTCTCGCATTTTTGCTGTGTGGAACACTGTCGAGTCAAGGCAAAAACAATGCAGCAATTATCACAATTTGAGGTCTTTCCTCACCAACCAGCATTCCATCTCCGCAAAACCGATAGAAAAAACAGGCACCGTCTTAGATCGTTTGCACCACTGCATTACAAGTTATCTGGTTGTTGATCTGTGTTGATATTTACCATGCAAACCTCACCCTGTGTCATTTCTACACAGACACGGTGCGCTAAATTCAAAAAAATGGCTTGGCTCTCGACGTACTTTCCTCCGCAAGCGACTGCTGGAAAGAGAGCACTTCTGTTGGTTTGTTTTGCTGCTCTCGCTTCTGTGACATCATGTTGCCAAGCAACTTGTCCGACATGAGAGATATAAGTCGAGTAACCACTTGGGGGTGTCGCCGCTGCGAAAGAAGATGGAGTGGAGCACACGTTTCCACACACGAACGACCAACAACTGCTTGCGAAAATTAAAACACGATAGATGATTTTAGACGCAACTACTTTTCTTCTCCATAAACTGAGTCCTTATATATAATATTTATAATTACAGAGAGGAGACCAAAAACCGCAAAAAGTCAATACACAAACGCGGCGTGTAACGAATATTTGTCAAACTAACGTCAACAACGTGACAGGACCGGAAGGACGCGACAGAGATCTTAAGCGTCGACGTTCCTACCGAGAAACCGCTAACAACTGCTTCCGTCTATTTCACAGCAGTTAGGAAGGAACTGCTGCATCTCCACGTTTCACAGATGCACAAACATCTACTTGCTCAAGGAAGTTTGACGAGGAGTGTCGAGTTCGTTCGTTTCACGTTTTTCACACAAAAGCTCTTTTTCGCAGCAGCGTTCAGTTACCGCATGCGCAGCAATATATTCAAATACATTTGTATCGGCGTCGAAACGTTTAAGTGCTGCATAAGTACACTTAAGTTGACGGGTCTAGCTGTTCATGCAGTTTCGAGAAAAACATCTGTTTTCACTTAGTTCAAAATGCCGGCCTCCCGAACATGGCAACGTCGTACGCTGATTGAACTGACCCGTATGTGCTTCACCAATCCTTCAGGTATTTTCGCCAGTTCCGTGTCTCGAATGGCGTGGACCGATGCTTGTCGAGGCGTACCACGCAAACTCTCTGTCTGCATAGCAACGCAAACTCGTGAGAATTGATAAACCAAGCGATTTTATTCATCCTGATTCACCGCATCCGGGACAGAAAAACAGTTTCCCACGCGCTAATGACTGAGCCACCATAAATGTCGATTAGATTGAGAGAAATGACACGAAATGACAAAACAGATCGACTGCTTAACAACAGCCAAAAAAATGTGAAAGGATCTTCTATAGACGTGGTAACATAAGCGTGGCCAGGAGGAGCCAGGGGTCCATGCCCCCCAAATTTGTAGTATATCGTGTCATTTCGTGCTTCGAGAGGCGGTGTCCCAAACGAACTACCGTTGCTCGCCTGAAGTCAAAAGATTTGCCACTACCAAAAAAATGTCGGGCAGGCTACGCCACTGCATGGTGACAACAGAAGCAAGCTACTAAACGATGACCCACGGGAGTAACAAAACAAACGCTAAACGAAAAACGCTGCTCAGCACCGCCGCATCTACAATACATGCAAGTTACTCGTTCGCAGTGAAGCATACGTACCATTCCAACAATTTCCCCCTTTCCAAACTCTCCTACCATTTCCTTTTTTCCACCAGACTTCATGTGAACTGCGCGGAGACGGCCATGCAATACGATATACATGGAATCACTGCGGGTCCCCTGTCTGGAACAATAGGAGAGTCATGAATTACGAAGAAAGGACATGTCGACTCATAACCACAGACAGCATTATTGGGCTGCAACGACATTCTGTGCTGAATGATAGTTCTCAGGGTTTGAGAAACGTGTTAAAATAAAATAGCCGAAGCTTTGTTTTTACAAGTGTTCGGAAAGTCCAGAAACTTTTCAAAATCGGCTGAACAAGTTGCAGTATTGTAATAGAGATCATTACGAAATTTGTTCACTAAATAAATTTTACCACGAGGTTAGACTATAAAACAAGGTGATAAGCTGTCATTCCAACAGTCAGGACACCAATTAGGAGACTATGCATCACAACCAGGAGTGTAGTGCTGCAAAAGGAAGCGTGGGAACGCACCCAAAAAAACTGGCCATTTTCAACAGCATTTCAAACACATTTTTAAATCAGTATTTAATGAAATAATTCACTTTCTTTGCACTTTAAACGAAAACATGAAAAAAGTGTGGGAACCCAGTTCCCACCCCATTACACTCCTGATTACAACAAACCTCAGTAAGTTTTTACGCAGAGCACGATGGCCGAAGACTGGCGAAAGGAGCAGCATTGAGAAGTTGCGCAACAACTAATAAGTAATGCTTTTGCGAAAGCATCACTTACACCGTTGTATGCATATCCTGCCTGCAAAGCTGTGCGTTAACTAAGGGAAAAAGCACAATGCCTGTAACTTGCGATTTTGCTGTTGACAAATTTCTGACAGTCCATGAAGTCACTGCGGTGAACTCGCACTCGCCCGAAACGCAATTTGACTTGAACATCTTCCACCACCACCACGATTTTCACTTTTGACATCAATAGTGGGAGACACATCATTAATATTTGATATAGAGAAACTCTTCCCACAATTTCATGGTCTCAAACCACTTAGAAAAACCTTTACAAATTTGATTTTAGTTAAATAGTTGCCAAGTTTTCCTGATTGTCATCATAAACAGTTCGGACAACTTCAGGTGTTGAGACGGCCATTGCAAGTATTTTTGGTTGGGGAAAAAGTAAGTTGTTTAATTCAACATTCTGAATTCAGACAAAGTTTTTGAAATTATAAACAAATGTTTTTGTTCAGTCTGGAAACACCAGAAACTGCTTTTTAGTGCTCCAGTTTAGGTGCAATTCACAACTTCAACATGCGTTACTAATTACCGCTGATGCAGAATCAAAGCAAAATACACGAGCTGTAATATAGTAGAAGTAAGTGGTTCTATCGCAATGTTCGTCACAAAAACAATTGACATTCAAACCATCCTGTTCCCACCAGCATCACAATGAAAGGCTGCAAAAAGTTTTACTCTCAGCATAAACGCGCTTTGGTTTTGACATTGAAGCCTGCTAGCTCCGCTTTGAACTTTATCGATTATTATCTAATTGGCATGCGGATTGGGGTGAAAGCTGTAGACCAGTGCTTCTTAACCTTTTGCGGTTTCGTTCACCCCTGCCATCTATTGCTGCATTCCCATTCAGCCTATTCTGAATGCATGGCCTATGTATAACAATAATTATAGTACATCGAGTGTTCATTCTTAGACCACACTATACTTTATCCACAGCGTTTTCCGCCATGCAACAAATTGGCTACGATATTCAAATATGGTTTGATCACAGAATCAGCTTTGCAAAACTTTTTTTCGTTTCATCAGCATATGTACCATTTGAAAAGAGGAAAGGAGAAGAGACTTTTTGCTAGCAGAGTTATTTACAACTGATGGAGGGAATTTTATTGTTTGCATAAATATTCGTGCTGTTGTTTGAGAAATTTCGAAGACTGTTCCTGATGAATTCCGTGTTTGTTTTGCAAATGACTCCTCAGTTTTGAATGAGCCAAAAACTGGTTGCTCTATTTATACTAGAAATACATGCATTGAGTAGACAGCTGACGGATCGATTCTTCACTTCTGGGATGAAAAAAAAACATGCTTTAACATAATCGTCATACCACTTTCACCTTTTAATTTTTGAACCAACTTTTTCTCGACGCTAGCATTTCCTTTTCAAACTTATTTTTTTAACTGCGAAGCTGATGATGACTGCGTGTCTTGATCGATCTCATCCACAGATTTACATATACCAGCGGTTTTTTTTTTAAGGAAAATGTTAGGTACCCGGTACGGACCTGTAGGGACCCGATTTTCTCTGGTTCTAGGGACCCGATGATGATTTTTGCTGATTCTAGGGACCCGATTTTCAATTCTAGGGACCCGAATCGGGTCCCTATAACGCCTTACAAAAACCTGCATATACTTTCATCAAAACGAAGTGTTGTTGCGTAGTTTATAGATTTTCTACAGGTTGTACCTGAGATATATACGCATATAGATGTTGGAACCAACAACAAATAATATCTCAAATATAGGCTACTCCTGTACTTCGAATAGTTAGGCTTACACTTCGACTGATAAGTCTGAGGAATGTTCAGACGCCTGAAACTTTCGAAAGTACTGCGATTCTGGCAGGTAATTCGTGCACAGGAGTACGAGACGCTCGTGCAGAGAGCACAACAGAAATTCCACCACTCGATTGAATAAAACATGGCATCTCTCGGTGAAATCTATACCCATTACGTAACAGACTCAGTTAATTGCACCATAGTACGGTTTTCCTTAAGTGATAAGTTGCTGATTGCTGAAGACGCAAAGCTGGAACACTTGAAGTTTGCCATTTCATTCATTATTGCTGATATGTTTCAAAGGTAAACAAGAGACAACTGCATGTTGTCAGAGGATACAAAAAAATAAAAACCGAAATTTCATTCACCCTTACAAAATTTTCATTCACCATGGGGTGAACCATTCACCCGGATAAGAAGCACTGTTATAGACAACTCGTGGATTAACCATCACTTTTCGCATGATGCTTTGCACGCGCGAGCAACTGCGCGGCGGAAGGAACAGCACGAACCGCGTTTGTCAAGTCAGGCAGCAAGAAGTCTTCCGCATAAAACGCATCGAGTTCTTTAGGTCAATTGTGTTCGTGTGTTGTGAGGGGGAGACAGAAATAGCGCGATCGTGCACGCAATGACACTACGCTGACCGAAGATCACATCAACATTGCAGCTTGAACAACCGACATTGCAAATGCTTTTATTTTGCTTTTAACACCGGTGATGTTGGCGAGCACGTTGCCAGATGTTTACACAACACAGTTGTTTTGCGCCTCAAAGCAGCATGCTTCCGACAAGCGGGAGTAACTGATCACTGGCTGTTGCAGCGATACGGCAAGATTTGCTGGAGACAACAGTCACGGTATAATGCAGGATCGGTGATAAATGGTGGATTGGAAGCCAGGCAATAAAGTTTGGCCGGTTGTGTTGTCATGGAAAGCGGCTGCTATTACTTAAGGTAAACGCTTATATATACATAAATGTTGTTAATAAAAATAGATTTGAAAAACCTTCGCTGGACCACCACCTGTGTCGCGTCACCTGCAACGAGTACAATAAGCCGTTGGTGCAGATACACGCAATGGTGATCGTTGCACAGAAGTCTTACCTCTAACAATTTTCGAAGTGCTGTAATTTTTCATCATATTTTAACGAACTGCACTGTGCCATCACAAGAAAAAAACAAAAAAGAATGTGCATACTTGTATAGTGCCTTTCCAGCCTCGATTAAGATCCAGTCCAAGGCGAAGTCTATCTGCCGCACGAAGGGACTGACTCGCAACATGACTGTGTGAGCGGCGCTTAGAATCATGCGCGGATACTTCCGCATCAACGCGTAAAAACTATGTTTCGTCATTCGAGCGATAACGGAATCGGACAGCGCCCGGACGCAGAAGAACGACGGTTCGCCAGTGAGCATGGCCAGCTGGCCGGTCAGCATGCCCGGCTTGGCCACGAAAAGGGTGACCTGCACAAAAGTAAAAACGACGTTACTGGCAACATAGGGGCGGCAACGTAAGGCCAATCATTGACGAATGAAGTGCTTGTAAATGTAATATGGCAAGGATGAACGAGGTACTGTAGAATCTCGAATCCTTGAGATTCGAAGCTTGCCAGATCCGAATCTAAAATTGCTTTTCCACCGGAATATTGGATTCGGAAATTGACATTGCCAGTTTGTTACCAAACGAAAAATCGCGGTTTCAATCTGCATCGAACAGCGCTTGAAACACTTTCTACACATGAGAGCTGTGCATCAACTCTTGCTTTTAATCACGGCAGTGTTTGCAAGGTCGGTTCGATTATTGTCTCTCGATCTCGATGACATTTGAATAAATAAAGTTGATTGACTGCGTGTTGAAATGTTATTTCCCTGAACTCTTTCGCATTGTGTGTGACTGTTGAACACAGACATCTCGGCAGATAATGCAGCGAGACAGTAACTGCTGGTGGCGATAAGCCACATATCTTTTTCTACTGTGTGAAAAGAAGCATGATTGAACCTGTGTCAATGCTTCCACAAGCTTGAAAAATCCATAGTTAACGAGACACTGAGTGTGACCAATGTGCCTGAGTAAACAGCTTAAACTACGCGTGTGTGGGAGCTTCTTTTCGCACAGCATAAAACTTTTGTGTAAATTGTCGTAATATACCTGGTTATTGCTACCAACAAAGCGCATTTTTAGTGACTGTTACCGTAACACGGGTAACACCGTAACCGTAACACATTTTTCTTCGTGGTGTAAAAAGGGTTAACGTCCATTTGCACTGCATCGTCAGCAACTGGTAAAGCAGAGGTGGGGAACCTACGGCCCGCGTGAACATTTGATATGGCCCGCATTAGAATTTTTGTTACCCAATTTGGAGTACAAGATCGCGTCAAAAAGAAGCTCCATGATAAGCAGGTACTTAGACAGTAAGCCAGAAGCCTCTATCTCTTAAGATAGTATGCCATAAGAAGCCTCTATCCCTCGTAGTAAGATAAAGGTAGAATTTTACTGTATGATAAAATCAGATGTTATTTGCGGCCCGTGATAGTAAACAGGTTCCCCACCCCTGTTGTAAATGATAAACAAAATGTTGACTTTGCCCCCCCCACTGAAAATTTTTCTGCGGGCGCTCATGCCTGAAAACATTGCCATGACAATCTGCGTCACTGTCGCAGCACTGAAAGTCTACTGAAGCATTTAGGAGGAATGCGTAGATTTTTACAAGCTCTGAAAAGCAATGCATCGTAAATACAGCTGGCCGACATTTAGAACATATCTCAATGATTTACATAGCAATACCTATGTCATGAAGCAGTAAATGTTGTATCTATGAATTCACAGTTGCACGAGGGTTTTGTGGTTATGTTATTCTACAACAAGATTCGAAATTCTAAATTCGAAAATCCATTTCTATAATATCACATGGTTTTACTTTGTTCATCCGTGAATGTGACCGGCATCAGCATTTTCGTTACCCATCTTAGAGCAATACATCGTGCGAAAACGAGTCTTCATGATTTGCCGATGCAGTACTTACACAGTAAGTCAATACAAGTTTCCCTCATTCCTTGTAGTTACTAAGGAAGATAAGGTTTAATTTTAAGATAAAATTAATTATTTTTGGCAGCCCAACATGGATACCCTGCAATTTATGCGACCCGTGATAGCAATTAGGTCTCGAACCCTGAAAATCCAAATAAAGTCTAAGCCTACGTGATCGTTTCAATGTAAACTTTCCCCCAGAATGTTTATCTATCGATGGCAGCACGCTTGCGCATATATGTTCCTCACGTAATTTCCTGAACAGTCGCTCGAACAAAGGTAAGCACCAGTCGAAAGAACTCTCAAGTAACGCGAAATCTGAAAAGCGACGAAAAAATTAAGGTGATCTCTATATTGCAAAACAACTCATACCCTCTATTTCCCACTTGAGACCTTCAGAGTGAGTTGATTCTCACAAATTTCGTGCTTGGTCCCAGGTAAAGGACCCTTGTATGCTGCCGTTAATTACCTTCAACAGATTAGGAAACGACACACAAATCACAACGTACTTCTCTCTGGTCGTCCAAGCCCGTTTCAGGCACTGTTTGAAGAACACGCAGGTTGCCAGTGACAACGAAATGCATACAGACGTCCTGATCGCCTTCGCTGATGAGTGGGCAACCGGTACGCACCTGCAATATCAAACACACGTCAATTTGTTTACCCGTCCAGAAAGAAATAAACACAAAACCGAACAGTGGACATCGTCGGAGCTTTCAGGGAAAATTCACCTTAACAAGTTCAATGTTGTCTTGTAGGAACTCTCGGTCGTCGATGTCCAGTATTCGACAGAGGTCGTCGGTGACCAGATCCAAAACCTCTGGCTCATCCAACTTGCAAATCTACGTTTGGAAGAAGCATGTCAATCAAAACATATTTCTGTGTACACGCATCAGATCCGCATTGCAGTTTGTTACCACATCATAAGTTACGTTGGATTTCTGCAAAACTTGAGGGCAGCGATGACTGGGCTTTGCTGGCTTTACACGACTGTGCTTTTCAGCAAGTATTAAAAATAGCGTTTCAGGTAGACGAATAACAAGCAAAACGGTCGTTCACACGACACCAGCAGCAGAGTTATAAGTCGGGCCGGGCTTTTCGGGTCGGGCCGGGTTCGGGCTTATGTTTGTTATAATGTTTCGGGCCGATTCCGAGCCTGCATACAAAACCTTTTTATAATATTCAGATCATCGATTTTTTCTTTCGCCATACATTGTTCTGCTCACCACGGTGACTTCTGGGAGTGAAGTGATTGCGATTTTTCTTCAGCTAATTCTATTTGCAAATACAGCTGCGTTCTTTTCTCTCTGCTCGGAAAACCCTCACACTCTTTTTGAGAAGGCGACAGCAGTGAAAGATCAATCACTTACGCGATTCTTGGCTTGTTTTAAAAAAAGATGGCCTAAAACCGGTTTTTCATGCCTACAGCGCTATCCTGGATAGTTACTTTTATGCCTATAGCGCCATCATGGATAGTTTCGTGATAGTTAATATTATTCTTGAGAAGCATTGCATCCCGCAGTATTATTGTTGATAACAAGCTAAGTTTGTGCTTTACACCAATGTTTTGGTCAAGGTGGTTGCTATTTCATGAAATGGAAGTGTGATAAAAGCGTGAACCTGCAGCTACTCCCGTAAACTACTTTTGATACCTCACAGTTTCGCGTATATCTTGACTCATTCGGTAAATTTGGCTTTAGGACCCAAATCGGGCTTCAAAAATAATGCCGGGCTCGGGCCGAGTTCGGGCTTCAAAATGAGGCCCGATTACAACTCCAGTGATGACGCAAAGTTGAAAGGTGAAACGCTTCTAATTAACACTTGCATTTTGCAAAAAAACAAGCAAACATATTAACACCACATACGCATTATCCAAGAGCTGTACGCAGTATCACGTTTTACCTGGAAGTTCCCATCTTCGCTAAAACTTGAAGATGACGATTGCGGAGTATTCCCGATCTAAAATTAAAATAATAATGACACTATAAACAACTGGTTGCACTTTGAACGTAAAACCGGTGAGGTACGGTTTATATATGTTAGAATTTCCGGTAAAACTTATTTTTCGTTGGCATTTATCTCATTACGAGTGGGCACATGTCATTTGGATTGACTGAGTGCGCGCAGCAGAACAGACTGTTGCAGGCTGCAATATGTAAAGAAACGGGCGACCAGCACACCGCTTTGGCATCAACTTCCTGGACGCAAATGGCTTAAACAATGCCCCTGAAATGTGATGTAGGGCGATAACGACTTGGTTAGCTGCACCAAAACTGTCTCCTGCACATGGTTTTTCAAAATCCTGACGTATTTACTTAGTGTGTCCACACGTTTGACACAGACAAACAGTCTTATTTTTCTAAACCGTCTTTACTGGAGAGTAATTTCCCAGGTTAAAAATTGTGATAGATCACTGCTTTTAAACCGATTTTTTCAAATACTCTGGAAAATTTCCCAACATAAGCGCTCCACTACGCGTTCATACACCGCAAAATTGGTGTACGATTTGGGAAGGGTGCGTGGGATACGCATAACATCAAATCAAGGTTGGCATTAATTATTTGGTTGTACTTTCGGAAGACCTTTTCTAAAAATGACCAAACATTTTTTTAAAACGACCCTTACAAAGAAAATTACTGTGATGTTTCAACGGTCACACATATTAAGTTTTCGTAACCTACGCGACAGTGAAATTGGTCGAAGGTCGGTACCATTATGGCTAAAGTTGTATCAACATTCTCTACCTGCTCAACGCTGGAGACACAATGAATCTGCTTCAAAACTGAACGTAAGTCTTTCTTAGGTTGGCCATCAGGTAAACTAGATTGCCTGTAAGAATTAAAATAGAAACATTCATTGTCACAGTGCAACTCAACATGTCAGATGCATGTCCTGAACCATTGGTTTCTAATTTCTCTACGCATTGTCAGTGCCGAGGGCACATGCGCATTATGTTGCCACACGTCCAATGAAAGTCCTTGTATTTTCCATATTTTCAATTTACTGTATAGCATTGCAAAACAACGTCACAAAAAAGGTTCCGTTCCAGCTTCATGCAATAGAGACACCGACAGTTTACATCAATAATCTTTCGCAAACGTAAAAGAAGTTCGAACGATCTTTTGAAAATAGCAAGCAAATGTTTTTTTCGGTTTTGCCTTGGTATTATCAGCGTTTTTTCAAGGAAAATGTTAGGTACCTAGTATGGATCTGTAGGGACCCGATTTCTTCTAGGGACCCGATTTTCTCTTCATCTAGGGACCTGATAATGATTTTCTCTGATTATAGGGACCCAATTTTAAATTGTAGGAACCCGACTCGGGTCCCTAAAACACCTTAAAAAACCCTGGTATCATTTTACAACATGGAAGCAGTATACCGGATTGCCCACGGTGCAGCAAAGGCTGACGTAGTAGAGGTTACTGGTTACCGCAGTAAAAAGATTTCCAAGTCGCTCGGATATATTCATTGCAACAAACCAATATATTATTTAACTTTACTGTCGATCATTGAAAGCTCTAGGTTTTCTGTAAGCTTTCGAGGAATCAGCCGATTGGCTTCTGCTTTCATGATTCTGCGATGATTCAAACTTGCACATATCTGTATTGAGTGACGAGTCTCTGCAAAGGTGAAGGGTTTGAATCCATCAGCAAATTGTTTAATAGGTAATTGATTTTCACGTGACACTACGCATCTTCAGTCCTACAATCTTATTCAAATAGATTTCTATTTGATGAAACTACGGTTGTTGACAGCAGGGATGAACATCTTGCTTCACGATTGGTGTTGATTGCGTGAAAACATGTCCGATGAATGGCTTGGCAAGTTTTGTGAGATCACAACCACCGGCTGGAATGTTTTCATAACATTTCCGATCACGCAGTTGTGAAAATTTTGCAAATAATACGTTATGTCCATCACAACCAATGCAGAAAAATGACCAAGGCCACAAAAACTGACACCAAGTAAGCTCTTACATTATCTTCAATAGACCTTTCCTAATTAAGTAATGTGTGGTACGAATGGAAGAATATACGTTAAGTAATGTGTGACGACGTAGTGGGAAAGGTCCGTTGGTTGCTTTACTATTACCAAGTTCACTATCTTTTCTACTAGCACGCTTCTGTTGAAGGCGTGCTAGTAGAGCAGACACTGAAAGTAGTACTGTAGTTCTTTTGGTGTAATACTTGAGGGTTTTGTCGATGAACAACGTGTTTCGAAAAACTATAATATACAAAAGTGATTGCAGCGCTCTAATATTCTGCTCTTCTCCAATGCTCCCATTCTCTATACACGCAACAGCGATTTCAGAGCTGCGTTATGGCCAATCACATGCGAAGAAACCGAGTGGTATCAACACCGGTACACATTTTAGTTTGTTCCCTGGACAACTCAAAACCCCCTTCCACACAAAAATCATCCGGAGCCAAAGTCTCAATCACGAATATCTGCTGTGTCAAAATCGAGTTCAACCAGGTCGTAAATTGATGCGTCAGCGCCGTTAAAAATATATTTTTGAAAGGATTATTTTCGTGTTTTGTGCGGTGCAATTTTGGAAGAGCATTGATTGCAATAACGAGAGTACCTGCGAAAGACATTGTCGTCATCGTCCACAACAGTTTCCATTTCGTGAAACCTTAATTGTTTCGTTTTATTCGTAACCTGAAAAGCAAAGCAGATTGGGTGCTGGACGAATGGAGAAAAGTAATGAGACAGATTGTCTCGCACAAACCGATTTACATACTTTGACAGCAATAGGACTCGCAGTGGCACTTGAGCTGCGTCTTCTTTCGCCAACTGGCTTTACTTCCTCCTCCGTCTCATTGCCATCGAGCTGCTCTTTAAGATCATCCAGAGACAACCTGCGCAAGTTATTACTTTTGACAGCTGCGAGGCGCTGGTTATTGTGCTTACGAATGACCGTATCTTGCATTGGAGGATCCAGTTTTTGCAAAATTTGAAGCATTCTTCACTAAGATTGCGCTATTAGAATGATAAAAGTAAAATTTCAAACTTTTATTGCTGACACAAGATCGAAAAAATCTATTACGAAAAATAACAAAATAGCGTTATTCTGAACGCCTTCAAGGAAAACAAAAACAGTCTTGTTGTGAATAATATATCACCGCGGAAGGCTGTATCCTCATGCACGTAACACTCAAAACACCAATCGTCTGCCTCGTTGGTCGTACGCTTCAAACAATGATATTGAAGCTGCTTGATCGAAGGAAGTGAGCTGGTGCTGGCGAAGATGGAGGAATAACACCAAGCAGCCTCACATAATTTGACTCGAACGCAATTAAACACTAGAAAGAACAATGCGCTCAGTTCTAAATCACATCAATGTTGAAAAAACGCTGACAAACGCCAGTCTCGCACTTGTGCTTTTCGGCCATGTCTGTAAGAACTGCTGAAGAGGACACACGACGGATGGCGAGAGGAATATTCCGTCGTTTTGTCTAAAAGGAAATGAAAACAACCCTTATCGCTCTGAACGTTTCAGACTAGATAACTGCAACAAACTGTTTTTTAAACGTCAAGTTCAAATTTAAACGAAGTCCGGGAGACCAGTCCTATTCATCCTGGCGCAGTGTGCAAAAATTATTACTTCATGAAATATAGGGGTTCGGTATGACCAGCCCATTTGCAACTATGCGAATTTGCTATCTAAATCCGAGCGCACTATACAGCAGTTTGTACAGTGCAGCAAAAAGTATTTCCAGAAAGGATGTGACAATGCAATCCGCGTTTATAATGTGAATTGGACTGAACTAATTAACCATTTTTCGTCACTTTTTCTCACATAATCACGATCAACCATATGCCAATCTACAATGCCTCATCAATTTGCGAATCAACGGCAACATTTTTTTTTCATATGAGTTACAACCAGAACGATAGATTACGGATTTGCAATAAAACAACTGAAACAAACTTATAGCAAACATTTTGCATTTTTAAATTGAACAACTTGTCAGGACAAATTTTCTTGTGAGAACTAAAACTGACACAAAGCGGAACTCATTTATAATTAAAAACGCAAAAGAAATGTAGACCTACCACACCAAAGAAACGAACTACAAACGTTGTCTGATGACTGAAAACAATATCTACCGACAATCGTCTGTCTTACAGGATTGAGCAATTCTTGCGACAAGCCAAGGTAATTGTGTAAGGCAAGGAAGGTCACTCGCTGCAACCTGGTCATGATGACTTGTACAATCTGGACCAAAGAATCGTTGTGATTTTTAAATGCTTCGTTGAACGCTTCTGCCGGCAATCTGCAAAAACAAGAAACAAACTGAAAAGTAGTGAACAAGACACGCTGCGCTTCATTGCTGCAGTTGCAAGCTCGGATGCCAGCACGGTACTGATAAACTTCAAGGACTATGTCGCAGAAGTACGACGCAAAAAATGACATGCGAATGTTATGGCTGGTGCTGTGTTCGTACAAAAAAATTGCACGCTTGCTTCAGTCATCGGTCAACAAAACCCGATCTTGCACCAGCAGGGAAGATTAAACCGCAAGCAGTTTCGCAAACCACTCAATTGTTTTTTATGTCTTACCGAAGTACGACAGATTTCTTGACAGCTCGGGCAAAGACAGTTTTGTAAGGGGCCATATGTCCTGTCAGAACATCCAAGATGCTCAGAAGACTGTACAAGCTTTCTCCGACAGATAATTCACCGAGTTTGACCTGTGGTAAGAAAGAATGAAGATCATTGTTAGTCCATGCATGCTTGAAAGTTCAAACTGGTTTGTTTTTGTGAATTTTCCACGCAAGAGAGATTATCAAGGCAGTTCTCGAGACATGGTGGTTTCATTCTGATAAGCAACACGTTTCAGTGAAAGATTTACACGAGCACGAACTACAGACTTTGAAATGTCACGAGTGACAATTTCGTCGAAAACAGAGTCTTGAGGAAGTAACTATCATTGCCCAGTCGCCTACAATTGCACCATAATATCAGCATGACACCGATGAGCGTCAGACTCAGTTATTTTTTCAGCTCGTAGGTTAAACCACCATTGCTGCATAGTACAAGCAATAGAGTAAACTGCGTTCTTAAAAATTATAAATGCCCTCCATTAGGGGCATCTGCAGCATATGTCCTTTTCAAAATCACTATTGCAGACAAGTGGATGATTTACCTCATTGCTGTCTTCCATGATGTAGAGATTAATTTGACCTTCCTGTATAACGTACAACCACTTGTCATCTTCACCAATTTGAAATAGGTGCTCGCCTTGATTGAGCTGGATAGTTTCCATATGCCGACAAAGTTGAAAAAACACTCCTCGCTTGAAATGGCCAAACACCCTAACAAACATATATCGAATCTTATCACAAATTCAATTTGAATAGTAAAATCTTGAACATGCCTCTGCAGTAGCCTGAACATTCCCTCTTTCCAATATTTGCAGTGGCGCACTCGTTACTGGGAAATTGCCGTTTCCAACAAGCAATGTTCGACTTGGTCATAAAAAGTTACACGTCATGCCAATCGCAGTATTTAATGCCCAATGCCAGGCCTAAAAAAGCAACTTTCTGTATTTTCTATTCCCCATATAACAGACCCAACTTGTTCTTGTTTTTTTTCTGATAAACAAGAACAAGAAGATACTACTTCCACAAGTTTGCATGCAACTGCGATACAACTAATACCAGTATCGTACAAACCGTGTTGGCAAGAAATGAGTATTTTAATGCAGAAAAACAAAATGCAGGCACTGCCCAAATTGATTTGGTGGAACTAGCTAACACTTTAACAAACTTGAAACCCAGTCATTTCCTGATTAAAGATTTCTCGCATGAACAGCAGTGCTTTGCGCAGGGCGGGTCAATCGATACCTTTAAAACAACCCGGGTGGTCAGTGCAGGGTCGAACATGCTTTAAATGTTGATGTTACGCGCAATCTTTCAAGATATACCCGAAGTCAAACAAAATAAATTTGATAAAAGCTAGAACGTAAACACAAAGCTTTTGCAGAAATGGTGGATATATCATCACACCATTTACGTTAATGGTGATATGCTGCAACACCTGCGCGCTCATACTACGTAAGGATGAGGTGGATCGACAGGTTGAAGGTAACTACAGCTGTCGTTGGTCTTGAATTGCTTTCTCAGGGATCTCCGTTTAGTCTTACCGAATGAGTGGGGCAGGGCCTCAAAAACGAAAACAAGAGGTTTTAGGGCCGAGAAAATTGTACTGGGCCAATAAAAAGATGGATCACGTAAACAGGTTAAATTAAGCGAAATCGGGCATGGTAACAACATGCAAAAGCTATGCCCAGAATATTGAAACGGGAAATTTGGGCAAAAAAACACACCCAACTGATGCAGTAGGTGAAGATTGTTAAGGGAAGAGGTAAAGCCAGCAAATCCACACTCAACATTAAAAATTTCGAGAACATTGCCCTCCCCTGAATGTAACAGAAGTGAAAATGGTCCAAACCACAAATGCAAACACGCTTGCCTCCAACGGCTGAAAGATTTCACCTTTTAACAAACAACAGCTTGGAACAGGCTCCAACGTTATGCAAGAAACATTATAGAACGTGACGTGAAAACTAATATCCATCGATCGCTGTCGAATCAAACGCCAGGAAGTGCGCGAATGAAACCAAGTAGTTCTCGTCAAAAATACTGGCGACCAGTCGTTGCCGAAAATAAATCCGGTGAAACTTTCCACGGCAGCACTCTCCAGCAAAGTAACAATGGTATTAAATTTTCAGGCTGAGTCCTGACAAGGCAAGTCAAAGTATTGAGAAATATTTGGCCGGAGTGGCTTTTCTTAGAGAACCACCCTATATCGAATTTCCTTCGCGAACCGGCTGGGCATCTTAAGCGATTTTATTGGGTGTTATCCCGTCTTAGAAGTAAGGAAAGTCGTTCTTAATATTCACGAAAACAAAGAAAAGGAACTACTGATTTACGAACATGGCGGGCCGCAGCGACCTGACAAACCACATACCAAAACTGGAAATCAGTGTTACTGTCATGACCACGTGCAAGGCAAACACATCCCAGAAGTAATAATGTGCCTCACTTCACACTTTGCAGCAAGTACAAGACTTCTTCCGGCAAGTTTGGGAGGCCTTCGTCCTGCTGATCGGCTTCAAGCAGCAAGGACGGAAGTTCTTTTTTCTCCAACAGTGATGGAGTCTTCTGCTTGGAGAACACCATTTTCGCCAGGATCATCATCCGCTCCCGGTTCTGGAGGCGGCGCCCGGATCGACTGTATTCTGGGACTGAGATCCCCTTGGATACTTTCCTTTGAACTTTGCTGGCAGCGTCGCGACCCTGATCCACACGACAAATGTTAGAGTCGTTGAATGGCGGTCTTGCAATGCAAAGCCGGTAAATGTAACTGCAACATTTCGAATGTTTGTTCCCAAAACAAACCGGCATAAAATTGTACTTGAAAAAGGCACGTGAAAAGCATCAAAGAATTCAGTTGAGTATCAAAATATTGGAATAGGACGTTACAAGAATTTAGTTCAGTATCAAAATATCGGAATAGGACATCTTTTGCGAACTTTATGCACAGACGAGGCCAAAAATATCCCGACATCTTTACAAACATTCCTACACTTTTTACCGGTCGAAAACCACTTCAGCGAACTTAAACGCATAATGTTAAGTCAATATGATTGTTGCATCCTTCAGAAACAACTTAGCTGTCAAAACAAAAGGCACTGACATCGATCCACTAATTTAGTACATTTTGTCGACAATAAAGACAGCAATTTAGGAAGTTCATCAGCGGCAGTTTCTTCAGAAGCAATAAGCGAATAAAACAATCTTTTTATAGGTTGCAACTTCGTTCAGGAAGTAACTAACATCGTGATGCATACCAGAATGACTGCAGTTCCCTTTGAATCTTTGAATACTGCAGATTGTTTTGTTGATGTTTTGAATTCCTTTCATGCGACTGACTAAACCGATTAGTTCAACCGAAAATACGCCAATGCTGCGTTCACGCACGCTAGCCAATCAAAATTTGACCATTAACACAATGCGCGAAATACGTCTAAAAACAAAAATTACGTTTTCTTTGATTGGAATATTTTTAATTTCTGTTTTGTGCAGACAAAAACGATGCACTGTGTTGTGGAAATCCATCAGCTTCAGTTTTCAAGCGTGGTAAGAGTAGCGGTTGATTCAGGACATACTGAACGACACAGTAGAGCCCTGCGCGTGGCGGGTTAACCTTAACCGCGCGGATGCGGTTCGGGAACACGTGAAGCTATGCGTGGGGCGCGGGTTGAACTTGGTGTGGTGCGAGTCGGGCGCGGGTTAAGAAGTTCTTTTTGCGGTTAAGTGAATGATGACCCAGTGCATGTGAAAGTGACACGAGCAAGAAATTCAAAGCTACAGAGAGCTTCCGTTACAAGGCTGTGGCAACATTCTCCAGATTGCGGTACAAGGGTGTAGCAACATGATGGCGAGACCACAAATTGGAGTTTACAGCTCTCGGTGGTCTTGCAAGAAATACGCTCTGCATGATGGCAACTAGCGCTGCTAATAAACGATAGCTTAATATCGACGGTCATACCGTGAATAGCAAAAGAGCAAATTTAAAGTGTTTGTCAGTGAACAACACACTGTTTCAACGACATACATCTGTTGGGCTTGAAATGAACCACTGAATAAATTGCCAGCAGCGATGAAACATAGGTGTATGAGTACAGCGGTTTTCAGACACACAATGGAAGGTGCAGGTTTGCAACGGAAACAGTGCGAAGCGGGTTGGGTCGGTGCGGGCTCGATTTCTAAAATTCCTGCAGGTGTGGGGCGGGTTTAAATTTTGTGGGAGCGGACAAAAAATTTCAACACGCGCAGGACCCTAGTACACATAGTACTACGCTAATTTTGAAATTTATCTTTACAGTATAGTAGTACTATACATCACAGTAACCAAATGACATTGCAGTTCAGACGGCTCTCCATTAAAAGCCGCAAGATTACCTTTCTCAACACTTTTGTTGCATAGAATTGAACTTTGTCTCGCTTCCGAAATCGATACTTGCGATTTTGCTCAACTTCTGGGATTGATGTCACTGTACAAAGTCAAAGTTTGGCTGTTAACAATTGTCTGATCACATGGAAATTATAATGAATGCTAACTGGAAACTGAGCCCAAGTTGTTGCTTTTTGACGACACATACTTACAAAATTTAATGCAAAAAGTTGCAAGAAATGCATAAACATTACAAGCCCACAGAAGTAAAGTAAAGTAGATACCTGTCGTTTGTATTCTTGATTTCAGAATGAAGGCAAATGGAAGAAAAACTGCTAGCAATGTGGCAACGGTCATCATCAGCATTACCACCTGTCAACAGTAAAAAACATTCTGAGGCAACTAGTTTGCAACGAAAACTCACCAGTGACCACAAAGGCAGCTGATTACTTATGATCAAGCGCATCTGTTAAAAATGTTGAGGTAACTTGCATGTATTCTGTAAATAACAAATAATTGTTCGATGCAAGTTCAGAATCACTGATACACAACACAATTTTACTACTTATATCTTATTGCTGCTGCAGCCAAAACGCAAACCCTTTTGCTAAAAAATGCATCACCGTTATTGGCATAAGAGCAAAACCTCGCGCAACCTGATGCGTAGCTTTTCCTAGCCAGAAAATGCTCTGAAACAATTTTTAAAATAAATCCTAACTTGTATTTGGCGTGGGTATATAAGACAAGTGCGCAAATATGAAGCCAGTTAGCACAACTACAGTGTCTTGCTTAATTTAAAAACGTACATTTACATTCAACTTTGTAAACAACTTAATAAAGTCATAGCAATGGTAGTTCAGTACTACTGAAGTTGCCTCTCAAAAGATGCAGTGATTGTGATTAATGTACGGCCACTGAGTGAATTACCATAATGGTACTTAGGTAAGAGTGTTTCTTGTAACTGCCACAGCAAGAGATTCACTTTGGATTTTGACTTGCCACCAATGATACAGTATTAGTGCTTTACTCTCTGTCGTGGGAAAATGTGATGTGAGCAGCAGTGTTCTTTCGTAAATTATACCAAGGTAAGTTCATGGTCACTTCAAACATATTTATTCTAGCATTTGCACATCCGAAAAAGTTAGAAATTATCTATATTTAGAGAGCAAGATTGTAGCAGAACATATTAATACAATGACATTAACCATTTACTGAGGCACTCCTGCATTAAACACTTTTCAGTTTGACAATTCTGTGCTTAACAGTGGTATGTAAAAATGTGAAGTCAATAAAACCACAGCAATGCACATTCTAAGAAAAGCAACTGGTTTAGTTTTGATTGTGCAGACATGCATTAGATTACTCTAGCATCCTTGACCTGTACATGCAGATCTTTAGGCACTTCCAATATCAGTATTCCTGCTATATTCAGATGTCCACTTCTAGTTGCAATCAACCAAAAAAACAGACCAAATAACGCATAACAAAACTTCCTGAATGGTACTCCAAGCATATTAGAGTTAAAAGACACATTCAAAAAATATCATCTAGTGTATTGAAATTGCCAAAAAAGCTTGACACATCAAGTGAAGCAGAACTAAACCAGAATACTGTACCCTCTAGTAATATCTGATATTACAGTATATATGATACATATGGAGGTTGGTTTGAGTGGCTAAACCACTAAAAACTGAGCCAACATTCTGAAAAATGTTAGCAACAGTATAAAGCTATTTAGGAGAGAATGCATTTCACAATAATTAAATGAGTAGACAAACGCATATTGCTCAAATGCTTACCATAGCACTTTCATGGTTAATGCCAAATTGGATTTCAATAGTCAACAGCATCTGCTTAAGCTGAGACGTCCAGTAGGTCAAAACACCAGTAGTATCAAGAAGAGCATACAATGTGTCCATCGTTAATCATCTGTCTGAAAGCTTGTTAAAATGAAATGGGTAGCTACGAAATGTTATTTGTTTATACAGAATAGTTTACCACTTTCCCTGTACTAACATGCCCTCTGCACGTGAATATTGCAACGACCTGCAAAAAACAAAACACAGGATTCTTTAATCTACATTCTTGCATGCAAATACTGGTATGCACAAATGCTGCAAATATGGGTCAACCACTAGCATTGCAATTGGTTCATTCTTTCCAAAATCAATCAGTGCCTCCATGGAAACTTTTTCACATTGTATTCAAACCCTGACAAAAAAGATATACACTTAGGTTATAGCTGCTTTTTTTCACTGAGACATTTTGGTCACTGAAAATTTTCTGTCATTTGTCTCACAGTTGTGTTAAAACTCACCACAACAGTATTCATTAGCCTATATTTTCAGACATTGTCACTGAAATGACTTAATGTTTTATGGTCATTTCAAAAACATTTTGGTCTATGACCAAAAAACCCTGAGTTAAAGTTTGAAATTGCTCATACTTTCAAAAAATCCCCCCAAGTATTTATATCTCCCTTGCATATTTTCATTATACTTTTCTTAAATTTTGGACGGCATTACTTTTTATTTCAATAACCACATCCAGTTGAAAAATTGTCTGTGGATAGTGATTTCATTGTTCTTTACGTTTTTTTGGCACCACTTGATCATCCTGGTTGATCACAATCACAGTTTTAAAATCGCACTTAGTATTGTTCAAACAATAAAGCATTCCTAAAATTGCATTTACAATGTTTTCACATGTATCTTGATGTCCATGAACAGTTTAACCCATTTTATCCTTGAATAAAAGTGTGCTGGTAGTCAAGAATATTACTCCAAAAACAAAACCTAAAAAATATAATTATATTTTTGAAATAGTTAATGATTATAATCATTAATGAAAAATAGTTAACTGCATGGACCATTGGTCAGAGCCTGGAAACTTGTATAAAAGAACATTGTATTGATAAGTTGTGAACATACCACAAATCTTGATAGTGTGACATAACGCATTGAATTGATGGTTGATTGACTTTGGTTAACGTATCTTCCCTGATTTATTTAATCTTTAGTTATACATTATTGCAGGGTCACCAACGTGGTCCCCACGGGCACTAGGTCACCCGCAAGGGCCAAGTATGTCACCTGCGGGCCTGTTCTAAAAATAACATTAGCATGATAAATGTCTTCACATTAATGAATATCAATACTAAAATAATTGAAGGTAAATTGAGCAAAATTTTTATTTCAAGGTGTGCATCAAATTAGTAGCCCTTCGCATTAATCCGTATACAAGAAGTAGCTCGCAGTTTCAAAAAAGTTGGTGACCCCAGCAACCTTTTCGAAACCGAAAGGTTGGTGACCCCATGACCCCTGTTATATGAAAACATATGTGTTCAAATTCTAGTTGAACACCAATTTGGATATTAGTGTTGAAAAACATGTCGGTGGACTTGTTGCGATACACTGACAACAAATTGTATATGCATGAAAGCCATTGTTGGTGAGTATTAACAAAGTTACGGGCAATGAAAATGTCACCATATATAAGGTACCTTCACCTATCATGCACACTGCAAAGTCACAACATGGCAGTGGCAACACTGCATGAGAACTCCTGAGTCATAATATCTGCAAACTCATAACAGGTTAGGGTTTTAGGATTAGTGTTAGGGTTTAGAATTGGGGGTTAGAGTTAGGTTAAGATTTTGATTTAACCCTACACAATGCAATAACTCAGCAGTTCTCACGCAATATTGCTGCTGTGATGTTGTGGCTGTGCAGTGTGCATGTTAGGTAAATACTCATCAACAACAGCTTTCATGCATATGCATGTTGTCAGTACATCATAAAAAGCCTACCAACATGTTTTTCAACACTTATTTTTAAATCGGTGTTCAACTAGAATTTGACCCATACTGTAGCTGATATAGACATTGCACATTACATGAGATCTTTCATATACAAGCACACGCCATATCATCATATCAACTATAATGAAATTATAATATAAACAACAGCACACTGATCAATTAGAGACAATCATCATTTTATAATAAATACTACTCTCACCATGTTCTAGGCCTAAAACAGTAATAAACAATTCAACATTCAAAACATTTTAAAATGAATGATATAGCAAGCATACAGAAATATAGTGGGTTATATTCAGCTGTTAAAAACTTGCCACCCTTACACACACTAGACTAGTGGTTCCCAACTGGGGAGGAATTCATGAGTTCAGAGGAGGAATTTCCACTTTATAGTTAAGTTACATATTCATTGTAAGTGTTGTAATTCTTTTTTAAGTTGGCATTGTCTCTTTCATTTAGTTATACCACTATACATAATTTGTAAGTTATTTCGTGGACTACCACAGGTTTTTGTTGACACACTTTAGTGCCATTATGAGAACAAATAGTTTTTGTCCCACTTTTATTAATGAAGTTATTGTTGTCAATAGAGACCATTGTTACAACTGTAGTTAATACTAGCCTACAACCCGTACAGGTGAGGAATGAAAGTTCTGTAGGGGAGGAATGAAAAGTTCCAAAATGAGCAATGGGAAGAATGCATCAAAAAAGGATGTGAACCACTGCACTAGACAAAAACAGAAAGTATATCTGTCTAGTTCACAATGCCATAGGCCTATAGCATTACCGTGGAAGTCAAAAATGTCCTTGGCATATCAAATTTAATCTCAAAAGTAAGACTTGCTAATTTTTGATTTTGTTGACACTGTCTGCAAAAAAATATTAAATTAGATTCTGATATCTTTAAACAAATAAGACAGTGTCTATTTTACCTCATGAGGTAATAGCACTATTGGAGCTATTCAGCCTTTAACAAACACGATTGGTTGAAGTCAATGAAGTAGTCACACGACAACTTCAAAATGCATCACCTGCTTACTTGCCCATGACATCTGTTACAGCTCAGACCAATGGACAAGTATTGTCATGGTTTCAGTGCTGGCAAGTTGTTTGCAGCTTCTTGTCTGCATTACATGAACTGTAGGCTAAACCCTAACCCTACACCTTAGCCATAAGTTACTTTAATCCTAATGTACACGGCATGCGTCCGGTGCATTTTTTGAGCGCATGTGTCTGATTTTGTGACGTCACATCCTTTCTGATGTGTCCGGTGTGGTCTGTGTTCAAGAACCTGTTTCTATATTGACGCATCAGACTCACAACACAGGATTCAAGACAGAGCAGTGATGTGATGTCCTTGTAGACACTTTTTTGTATTGAGGAAAAAAAGCATGAAAAACATGCACAGAACAATTGCTGATGGTTTGTTGACAGCTGAAACATATGGGTTTGCGAAAGATGAATTTATCATCAAGACTTCTCACACAGTGGAATTATCCAGTGCTGTGGGCTACTGAACTGCTGCACGTTTAGGCCTGCATGACCTGGCCCACATGATCGGCTTATGTAGGTTGAAGTTTATGTCACAAGCAAGTCATGGTTTGTGCAACATATTCTGCCATTTGCTGCATTGTAGGGCAGGCCATTGTAGCTATTGGGTAACATGCTAAATCAGGGGTTCCCAACCTTTCTGTGGCCATGCACCCCTTTTGCATTTTGACATATGAACATGCACCCCTAAAATCTCTTATGACAAAGATATTGACCGAAATAACAAACATCCACCGAATTTTAATAACACTTTTCGATTTCTAGAAGTATAAAGGTAGACTTCGTTTTCTTGCCTAAACTTATTTTTTTGCAGCTGTACAAAAAATGTAACCTTTGAGATAGGCAAAGGTACCCCTAGTGCTAAATTCAAGGCTATTGCTGTTTATTCCACTGTTGATGTTTTTGTTATGGGATTTTGTGTGACATTAATTGTACCTGTTGTCCATGCTATTTCAATTTTTTTATACCTGGCCCCTACCGAAATAAAACAAATGGTTTAAATGCCTTTATGACAGTGGTGGTAGGCCTGCACTTATCTTATTCAATCCATTGTAGCAACAAATCATGCAAACTTTGTGTAATGTAACACTTTCTTCCTCTAATATGTTGTCACCAATACTTGTACAAGTAAAATTTGGAAACCTATGTTGGTTTTGGATGCATGGAACACTGACTTTACTCATTTGAAGTGATGCTTTCATTCACCAGTCATTTCAAGGTTTTGTACTGCAACAGGTCTTGTGCAGCTTCGTTCAACAGTTTGGTGTACTAAATTAGTAACACCTTAACAATATGTCACATGTGATGTCAGAACTTAGATGAAACACGGTGTTGCACTGCAGCACACCAACCTCATCGCTGACTTTTGGGTCTCATCAGTCATTCATTCAACCCAGGCTGTGCATAATGAATGCACCGCTTCATGAACAGACATGTGCATACTCAAGCCACTGAGTTCACCACACCAGACGCCTACACACCAGATGCACTGCACTAGAAGAATGCTGTGTGCATACAACTTAACCCTAAGCCTTAATCCTAACCTTAAACCCTAACCCTTAATCCTAAATGTTAAATGCTAGCCTGTTGTCACTTTATGTGCTTGTCATATGACCACTAAATGTAAATCTTGTTCAACTAAAGGCTTAAGTTGTATGGTATAATAATGATATTTTATTGCGGACTCATGGTCCATATCACCAACACAAGAGCACAAAAAGTGGTTAGCTATACATCAGCGCACGTAACGGAAACGGTGTTTGCACATGACCAACATTGGGAGGAGCAAAGCACTTTATCCTCACCACAGCTGTATCGTCATTTGCAAGAGCACAGAAAATGGATAACCATACAGTAGGGCATTACACAACCGATGTTAGTACGTGTCCAACCTTGAGAGGAGCAAAACACCTTCCCAGCACTTCTTACTTTTTTATGCTTGGTGTGTACACAGTGTCCACATATTTTAACTACACAAAAGCAATACTGATGAGACACAGACTCCGAAACAATTCACGGACAACTACTGCATTTGGTCTCCATACAAGAGTGTTGAATAATTGAGGAAAAATGAAGATTTGTAAAAAGCATCAGACATTTGAAGCAATTGAATAAAAAAGTTGGATGAAGATGTGCATCGTACAAAAAATCAATACAAGTTGTTTCTTAGCACGGCATCAAAGGTCCTGACACAATGGCTAACCTGGTGTGGGCGAACACTAACATTTCTGGGTATGTAATGCATAATTCGATAGGCATTGTTATATGCAGCACGTAAGCGCTTCATACTGGTCTGCGTGTATTTGCTC
>Ga0210059_1002822_pt1 | contig 27454 bp, 19 predicted proteins | sample Ectturendosymbi2_FD_188042 | JGI IMG/M metagenome (GOLD analysis project Ga0210059, IMG submission 188042) | Ecteinascidia turbinata endosymbiont from Florida, USA - Sample 2 (SPAdes) (version 2) | ecosystem: Host-associated > Tunicates > Ascidians > Unclassified | place: Key West, Florida... | reverse complement strand
TGTGACGTCGTGTCACAATATGGATGAATTTATTGGAGTTTGTTAAAGTTATGTTCCTAAAAGTGTTGCAATTATGCAGACCCATCTGTGCATCGTGGACTTGTTGTTTTGTTGCTTCGAACGTGTGTGAACCACAGCGAAAGCTTCGTGACAGGAAGACAGTGCGCTTGATGAATAATCTTGTGACGGAAAACTTTCCGGTAAGCCGTACCTGCACCGCAGCTTTGCAGAACCTTAAAAACACATGCTACGTTAATCATGCTCTCTTCCAATAACGCACGTTTCGAATAAGGGACTCTCTGCAGATAGTTTGCCTTCGAATCGCCGTACTTTTATTCTAGTAACAATTTGATTCTAAACTGTGAAGCGATCAAAACAGAAAGTTCTGACCGTTGGTAACATTTTGCGAGGCCGCTTGGCCTTGCGCTATTGACGTTATGAAGTTCACTGGTTATTTCGATGCAGCAAAAGTACAGCTTTACGACTCATAATAAGAACAATAAACCACGATGCAATAAATATTTCTTAGTCGTCAAGATGACAATTTCAATACGTGTATATAGAAAGTTCCTCAGAATTAAGTCGACGACAAAACAGGAAAAGAATCGAAACCTAAAAAAGAACAGCTTCATCCCCTAATATGTTCAGACCCTGGCCCCAGGGGTCTGCAACATAAGCAAAACGCACGACGGTTAAAAAGATGCGTTAGTTACGACCGGTTGGTTTTCCATCAACCTTTGTTTCAACCAATCCAAATGTGCAAGACGTTCAACGTTGTTCCACTCCCACTCACATGTCCAAGCAGAATCAATTTAACTCAAACGAATAATTTCATTGTAAAATCTGTAAAGGGCGTGTTTTGTATTGATTCGTTAATTTCATGTCGGTGCAACTGCTGTCTTAAAAATTTTTGCAATAGCACCTGTTGACTACTTAACTACACCACTGTGATGCTGTCTCGACTTTTCAAAAATACAAACTGAACGAAACGTCACAGACCTGGGAATTGATAAGTTATTTGCACTCAACACCAACGAACTGCGCATCGTCTTTTTTCGAAAACAGGGAACGCAACGTTCTGAAATTGAGCATAGCAGCTGCTCAAACCGGACCAAAGCTTAAGCTGATACCTGTGTCAGCACGCGCTTATAAAGATGGACGAACGTTTTCGTCACAAGTTACATATGGTGCGACCGGTGCACTTACGATTTATTTTATTGTAAAGTAGCAAACGTTTATATTTGAATGCCGCAATAGCACCATCGTATCAGCAACTAATCAGCAACACCACTTCTTGTTCACGAATCCGACCGAGAGCAAAAAAATCATAAAGAGTTCAACTGCATCTAATGTATGCCGTTGATTTCACGCCATTTGAAAAACATTCCCGGTTTTCATTACGACCAGCTGAGCAAGCAACACACGACAACCGGTTATGCTTTGCAAAGACTGGCAATGCCTTTGCCCATCTCCGCTGCAGTACACAATCTATTATGAAAAAAGTGCTGTCTTTCCACCTTGTTCTTACACTTCACCTTATCCCTATCGGATTGGTCGTGTGAAACGAAAAAAAGTCGATTTGCATAAAACCTTTGATCTGCGTTGGCGTGCGTTTTGTTTAAGAAATATAGACGAATGTTTTCATCACACGTTCACTTGCGTTGTGGCAGAGTCAACAAGTTGCGGATAAACCGAGTTTGTGGCAAAATTTATCCAACATGTGAAGCAAATGATGACACCTACTCCGCAAAGAATCGTTTCGTGTTACGGCGAATGGCAACGGCGTGCTGTCCCCACCTGTCACTGATTGCAAAATGGTGTATCGATTATCAAATAGGCTACCGGCGCTACGATTTCGGCACTGGAAATTCATTACAGAAGATAAAACATTTTACGTGATATTTAAATTTTCAACCATTTTCATATTTTTAGCCTTGTTATATTTTCGAGCTTCTGCAGCGCCAAGGCATGTCATGTTTTATCTGATAAACAAACATCCACATCGCTGTCGCCGACTGACATCCGCCGGTCGCAGTTGCATCACCTGCGATGTCACGTCAGATAATGGTACAACACTTTACGTTTACGTCACAGTATATGCATCGATTCATTGTAAGGGAAAGTCTGGCGTGCTCCCAGATTAAACCTTTCTGCATTGTTGATTGCAGTTTCGTCACGGGTTCGTAATTATGCAACAGAAAAAAGATCGACCTGAACAGTTAAATCGCGCAGTGGATGGTCTTTAGCATCCATTTCTATTCAACTAGTTGTCAGTAACATCGACTGCGGTTACTGGTGTTTCTCAACTAACGCAATCAGTTGCTGCGTCAAGCGTTTCTCTCAAATCGAAATGTATTCGATCCACGATGTTACGCTTCAACCATCTCGTTACATGTTCCTCGCGCAATAACTGTAAACATCCTGACGATACACGGAAATGGTACAAGTTCATTTTTTCTACAATTTTGTGTTTCAATATTTTTTTTGTGTGTTTTAAATGAAAATTCCTTCCGATGCATGAAAATTCCCTCCCCCCCTGGAAAAATTCCTTCCGATGCCCATGCACACAAGCAAGTAAAATTACACCATTTTTGTGAAAAATTGTGTTGTATTACACCATCTGACAAGACTGTTCAACAACACATCAACACCAATGCGGTAAGCAATCATAAGAGGGAGACAGACTGTGCGCGTTGTATTCTGCAAAAGAATTACGAGATCCTGCCAAATTACAAATAATATATTAGAAATACTATCGACAAAATACTGCCAAAATTCTGCAACATCTTTTCATTAAACGATTTGCTTTAACACTGGACCCAATACTAATCGTGTTACTGAAACCTACGATATTTGAAATTAAAAAGGCAAAATTCGAAATTTAAAAGTGGGAGGCCCAGCCCCCCCAGAAATAAAAGTGGAGGACCTAGGCTCATGCAGTCCCCCAGTTCCCCCACATACGGCCACTACCAGGGACCGAGTTTGCTAAAACACTTTGGCGGGGACAAATTTTATCGTTTGAGTTTCGATGACGTCACCATGTTCACCCAGCCGTAGTACGACCTTTTTGTAAACGTGGCCAAATTGGGGATACATTATGGAATGGAATTGATACCTGGCTACGCCCATCGTGGTAGTGTGCTATATCAAGATATCCAGCACTTATTAGCACTGAATTTAATATGAAAACACATTCATTCTGAGAGCTTAAATAGACACAATTATGCTCAACAATTGTGATAATCAATTCAAATTTGGTCAGCTATTAATAATCACCAAATATTTTTAATGCTCCTTGTTTTTAAGGCATCATCCATGAAACGTGCTTGTTTCTGGCGTTTTCTCCTGAACAATTGTGTTCAGATTTAAGCCGACAACTAAAAAGTTTGCTTTCACTGAATTGACAAGTTTTAAAAGTTTTGACAGTAAAGTTCCAAGCTTCTACTTTGGATCGATGCCACCATTTGCTCGTGAACCTTTTTTCGTGAACCTTCGCGCTCAGCTGTAGGTAAAGATAGTTTAGCACTGCACGTAGTTAATCACGGGCTTCTTGAAAATACAATCACTTATCTGTGGAATTTAAAGCCCTAATGGAAAAAAATTCAAATTTAGTTACATTTTAGTACATGCGCTTTGCCAACAAGACAGATTGCAAGCTCAGGGATGGATACTAGGGAAGGATAACAAGGCAGTCGCCTCGTGCCCCTCTTTTTCAGAGCTACCGTGCTCCCCCTTGAGAGTTTTGCACCATTGTTTAGTTAAAAAGGTAATGTAAACACTCTTAGAGCCACATTTAAAGAAGATCTGAAGCAAGTCATATGTTTTTCAAAATAAAGCAAAAGTTATGGGAAAATGTGCCATAGGAGGCAACTTTCAATTGTGTAGCTGCAAAACTTTACAAAATTTTATTCCTTTCGTATGTATCTTGTGCTCTTGAATTTGGTTCATAAATTGAAATGTGAAACAAATTTAACTCTTTTATTCACGTAATCCCACATCTACCTTTCACAATGGCGATGTTTTGGGGCCCCTTTCTGAGAGCTTTCCCCTACATTTTAATATCCACCCCTGTGCAAGTTATCTCAGTATCTGTAAGTAATGGCAATGTCACTTCCCTCAACCCTTGCAAAATGAAAAGCATCTTACTACCTACGTTACATTTTGCTGCTGACTCTTCTCGTTGCAGTAAATTGATTTCAAATAAATTACTGTAGGATGGGGTGGCAGTTAACATCAGATGAAAGTTGAAACACTGAGCTTATGAACAGCACATCGGAGTCTAATATCTAGAAAATATTGATTTTTTACTTGCCGGCAAGGTAAAGGGAAATCATTGATGAAAACGTTAAGGCTCAACATAATTGTGATTGAACCATCACAATACATGTCATCACAAACAAATATCTAGAATGAATGCTATTGTTGCTGAACAGTTACTATGGAACAATGAAGAAGACTTTGAAACTAAATCGCTTCTTAGCCAAAATTTGAGTTTCAAGACATATTAATTTATATCACCACCATATTCACGCATCTAGTTTTAGAACTGTGCAACAACAAAATCTACGATATTGATTTAAGGCTACGCTGACACTGGAAACAAGGATAGGTTATATTTGTAACACCCACGGTTGTCACAGAGGAATTTGCGATGGTCTTCAAATGTAGCGTACATAACCTTTAGGTGGAATACAGCAAGTTGGTGCGCCAAAAATAGCTGCGAAATGCGTTACTCCAATTGTTTTTACTTGCGGTCATTGATTATGATCAAAAAAGGTTAGATACAAGTTTGTGTTCGACTAAAAGCTGAAGTAGGATAGGTTCCTTGAGGCAGTTTCGTTGATTTGCACTGAAGTATTTCTTTGACTTATAATTCAAATATTTTATTAGCCTGAAAACATTGGAATTGGGGGTGGCTTTGCCCCGTTATCCCCCATAGCTAAGCGCCTGGTGGCAACCGTATTCTGATTGCAGGCTACAGACCAGCGCGGAAATTCTTGATTGAGGGAAGTTCATGTGCACACCGATTCGGTAACTCAAATTAACTAACACCATTTTTAACAATCGTGAGAATTCAGTTTACATAGGAAATCTGCATACTGTGTCTGCAGATAATCCAGTGATAATGCTCATTTTTATCAATATTTCCCTGATTTTATGCTGGGGAAACGTTTCCAACCGCAATGCAACCATGAAATTTGCACAAATACATTACTTTTTAGCACAAAATGTTGGGGGTGCAAATGATATTATGTCCCTCCTGTCCATAAGTTGGGGGGACATATCCCCGTCCCACTCATAAACTCGGTCCCTGGCCACTGCACAAAAGTTCGAGGACTGGACATCTTACGTAATAGGATTGTTTCCGGATATGTTATATTCTACGAAATCAATAAATTTATTTGAAGACATTATTTTTTCATTATTGACAAAATGTCTTCACGGGCCGGATGTGGCCCGCAAGTCGTATATTGGAGACCCTGGTCTGGTCAAACGCAGGTAATATTGTACATTAGTATCAGTAAAAGATGTTATGTACGTTCTAATTAAAATTACCTACTGTTATATCCACACAACAATCAATAGTGAGAAAGCTCGCGGGCCATAAAAATTCTGTCCGTGCGCCACATGTGGCCCGCGGGCCTGCAGTTTGACCACCCTGGTGTAGAGGACGAAGATAAGTAACTGTGTTACCGCCAACTAAGTGGATCAAAACGTGCAACACTTTAGAAGCAGGAACATAATCGAGGACCAAAAATCAGATTTATCATTTGCGTACTGACAGCTGCCATGTTTCGCTCATGCTTCAAGACCAGTAATTTGATCGAAATAGGTCGCTGCGGCGAAATCCGAGGGTCTGTTATATCAGGAATTAAGGTCACAATGCATATATACTTCATGTTGGGACTTTTTCTAGTCACATCAGACTGTGGAATTACTACCGAGTGTGGTGTGAAGAAGTCAGTCAACACCAGCGCAGCGCATATTTGTGCATTTTGTGAGACTAAGCCCTTGTACAAAAACGGAAAGTGTGACGCTTACAGACTTTTTTGTGGCGCAAACAATCACAACTATTCTAGACCAAACTCCTTCCGACTACCCAGGCCTGGTAGTGGTAGCAGTATTAGTTCAAAATATGTGGGAATAACACACTCCCTTGCTACAAGAAGGACACTAGGAATACCGAAATTGTTGATGTGTAATAACAAAGCACAGCCGGAGCCGGAGCCATGTTGTAAACAAACACAGCTCCGAAGCGCGAGCCATGCTCCTACGAAAACAGAGAGCCCCGGAGCTGGAACCATTTCATTTTCACAAGAGCTCTGCAGCCCTGCATCCAGTCAAAATTCGCAAGGCATCACTGATGGCGAGGTCGATAAGGTGGGTATGAGCACTGCGGCACCAGGCAGGAGCGCAGTACTCTGCGGTTGAATGCACCAGGGCTAGGGTGGCTGTTTGCATCGATGGTGCTCCATCACCACAACCGGAGCCGGCAAGCCACCTCAAGGGCGCAACACATGATGTCAACTTCTTGCAAAGTGACTCAAGGTGTCGGGGACACGTGAGCGACCTGTCCAACGTTACTCCGAGGTATTTAGGCTCGGAGCAGAAGGGCAGGATTTCGTTGTTGTAGTTGACTTTTAGCTCACGTTTAACTTCCTTGTTGTTAAGATGGAAGACTGCCGACAGCGTTTATTGTAGTGCTGAGCTTTAGCTTCCACGAATGGGGATATTCACCTACGGTTACCATGTCCTTACTAAGCGCCCCTTCCACTGCCTTCCGATCTCCATCAGCATGCATGATTGCGAGATGGTCAGCACATGCATACTTTCTGGAGACAGCTGTTACGATACGACCAAACACACGCATGTCGTCCTGACATGCTGTTAGCAGACACAAGACATCGGGATAAGAGAAATAAATTGTTATTCAGCTCAGTGCGAGTTAAGGTTGGCAGACGTCCTTGAGCGCTAAGGACTTTCCTTGAATTTGCTATCAAAACTGGGCGACGATCGGAGTGAATCACACTCTTTGAACCTAGAGAGTTGCACGTATTGAAAATATTGGTCACTGTAACCGACCGTTGGTCCGTACGTTTAGAGTAATCTCTTTGAGAGCACTGGTTTTCATAACAAAGACTACTCAAGGCACGCCCGAAACTACAATGAAGAGAATCAGACCCGCCTGGTCGTTCAACTCTAGGCTACGCTCAATGAACACAGAACATAGTTATCTCGTTTCATTACGTATTTATTGAGTGAATTTCATTATAATATCATTATCAATGTGACATTACATTCCATGTAATATTGTACTCAGTAATGCAACATTACTATAATAATAGTTTGTTTTATATGTTGTTTTGTTATTGGCGCTTTATGACTACAGTGGTCTTGCAGCGCCACGACTGAGTTTGTACAATGTCTGGTTTCATTTCACTCGCTTTGTTTCGAGTTCTGGTTGTGTTCCCTGCAGCTCTTCTGCACACCGTGCGCCTGGTAAGAAGGCTACAATGCCAGTTTACAACGTCTTGGTGAGACCCTTGTAAGTTGGAATGGCACCCGGCCGAGAGTCGAACTCACGATCTACCAGCACCGAAGTGGACGCACTTACTACTAGACCACGGGCTGGTCCTGAGACATTCTTTTTTTTGGTATGGTGGTTTGTTGTTGGCACTTTATAACTACAATGGTCTTGTGGCGCCACGGTTGAGTTTGTACAATTTCTGGTTTTGTTTCACTCGGTTTGTGTTCTTAGTGTGCTCCCTGCAGCTCTTCCTCACATCGTGCGCCTGGTAACAAAGCTACAGTAGCAATTTACAAGGTCTTGCCAAGTCCCGGCCGAGAGTCGAACTCTCGACCTACCAGCGCCTTTTTTTTTATATGGTGGTTTGTTGCTGGCGCTTTATAACTACAATTGTCTTGTAGCGCCACGACTGAATCCTGAGACATTCTGAATCTCAGCTCTCTAGCTGTCCCAAATTTAAAGGCCAAGGAACAATTTTGCTCATTTATTTCTTTAACTTTTGTCTTATCTCCCTTTTCTAGGAGAGCCTTTCCAATGAGAGCTTATTCTCTCCGTTATAATATGACGTTTCATTGGTTATTTGTCTTCTCTCACTCCAGAGGCGCTCCTCTCATCATAATCTGGGACCCTCCTGTAAGTCTCTTTTGAACCAAGCGGCTTCTCTCACTTTCTCATACGAGTGAGCTTCTGATTGGTTGGAATTAGGCAAGTCCTAGAGCTTGCTCTTGTGTGTTTTAATCGGAACATTACGTCCGGATATTCAATTTTCACGTTAAAATCGAAAATATTAGAAAGTTGTCTTATGGAATATCTTACTGGTTACTTTCATCCCTAACAACAACGTACAGTCTACACAAATAACACGTCAACAAACTACAATAAGTTTTAACTTCTACAATATCCAGTCCGGTTTGGGACATAGTCTCAATCTTCAATTGTTCTGTCTTTGTACGTTTGTTGGGAAGTCCATTGTTCATCAATTGTGAATTCATATTGTCCTATAGTATTCATTCCAATCACTGCTATGTGTCGAAAGTAGTGACAAGCTTCTTGATCGCTTTCTAGACTTAGTTTCACAGTCGGTAATGTTACTTATCAGGTTTCATGTTGAGGTTGTAACACGAACTCAGCATCACCGGATGAACAGCTTGAGGCAGTTAAGTCCCCGCGCGTTACATAGTGGTCAGTGACTGCTATGGGCTACATAAATTTCATTAGATCGTGTAGTTTCATGCCAATCAAGTTGAAATCTGCCGTAAATTTTAAAAGTAGATTTGTAGCCTATTTGTATAATCCTTCGATCAACAAATCAGTTTTCTTCTACACAATGCCGCAGGATCAACTTGAGTTGTTCGTCACAAAAATTCACCACACTTTATTGAATGTGATACCTACAGTATATGACACCAACAGTATATGAAAGTATTGACACCTACAGTATATGAAACAAAATGTAAACAAAATTTAATGATATGAATAATCTTATGCGGAACTGCGATGAACTTACAGCCCAATTCATGAAACTGCCCACCAACCGAGCTGCCGACAAAGATGAAATTTTGACTAAGTGCATCACCTTCGCTGATTCCAGTGTGTTTTTTTTTTATCTCAGAAGGCTACTTTTTTCAGTGTGTGTTTAACGTAGGCAAAATTCCTCAACAAGGCATGCAAAATGTGAATGTGCATATTTCCAAAAAACGAATGGTGATATAAGTGATGCTGGAAATTACAGATTTGTTTCTCTTGTTACAATCAGGGCCGGATTAAGAGGGGTCAACGGGGGCAATTGCCCCGGGGCCCCGCTGCAAGGGGGCCCCCTGTGATGAAATATATTTGTTTCAAATAAAATACTCGTTTGAAAAATTGCAATTCAGAAGTGATGCAAGAATACAACTCTATACTATATTCCTATGCTGCGTTAAGTATCAGGGACCATTCCGTTCCATACCTGATATCTTCTATTCCGTTCCATACCAAAAATCTTCCATTCCATCTTCCATACTTATCCATACCTAGTGTTAAACGACCTATGCTAACACCTCTGATAATAAACGAAATGGGGTTAATCCACGCTAAAGAGGTACATTTTACAAGAAAAACGTAAGAAGAAACGCGTTTAATGAACGGAAAAGAACTCAACTGGTGAATGCTGAATACGAACACTAAACTGATATGCTCATACATTAGTGCGTTGCAAGATAGTTACTTGCAAAGTGTCTTCTGCCAAAGAATTGCGCAAACCACTTAATATCAATTTTACGCCACTGAAGAGTCTTTCAACTGACATTTGTGCCATTGTAATAGCAAAAACAATCCAAGTCAGTTGTGAAAGCACCTTGTTAGTTTGTTCAACCCAGTAATGAAATGTACAATCTACTTTTGTATAATTCTTCAAGTCAAAAAAGTTGAGTATGGGGGATCTGGTTTAACCAATTATTATCAGCGTTAGGCAATGACTTTAATTGTGGCTATTTTAGACTCACAGCTAGTCAGCTACTACTACTGACCTATGCAAACAATCTCGGAGCAATTCCCAAGTGCGATCGGCATGCGGGCAAGCGTGTCCACTAGCCAATTGTATGCATCACTGAGCGCTATTGTTTACTCATAATTCATAATTGAGGATAGTAAGGTGCTGTGAGGCGTAAGCCAGTTCAGAGAGCCTTGTTTTTTAGCGCCCTTAGCAAATAGCGTTGGATCTAAGATGATACATCTCAGAAAGTGTCCAGAGCCGGAGCTGCTAAATTAACCACCAGCTCCGGCTCTGGCTCCGGCTCCAGCTAAATTCTGAAAACAGCTCCGGCTCTGGCTCCACCAAAATTTCAAAAAGAGCTCCGGCCCCGGCTCCACCGAAAATGACCGGCTCCGAGCTATGGCTCCGGCTCCACAGCCCTGACTGAATGCCTGCGTCATGCACCAGCGGACAACATTACCATCCTCGCAGGCATCCAGTCTGCTGAGTTTCTTTGCAATAGAAACAGTGTGGCTTCGTTGTGGAGCCACACTGTCTCTAGGATGCCGTGCCATGGAGCCAGAACACCTGCTCCACTCAGCGCTCACCCGCCCAACGAGTGCAAATGCACGGCGCCTCAAATCGAGACGCCCATTTGTACCCGCCGCACAGTAACTCATCACTTTATCTGACAACAGCAAAATACGTTCGGCGCCACAATGGGCGGATCATCAATGGAATGCAGAGTGGACACACAACCACACAACACTCTGCACTTTCGTCCCTGACACCGGCACCCAGCTTCCTGGAATGAACATCCTAAGAAGAGCCTGGGACCGGCTTAACCGCCTCCGCACTGGTATCTGACGATTCCGCTCCTGTTTGTGCAAATAGGGTAGGCTATTGCCTCCTCTGCGGCCTGTGAGTGTGGCGCAGAAAAACAAACCATCAACCATGTTGTCCTCCAATGTCTAATCCATCAACCTCCTCATGGACTACATGGCCTTACGGTTCTGGGCAACGAGACAATCGAATGGCTGCTAACACCTGCAACGAGATCCAATGCAGCCAAGCAGTGATTTGAAGAACTCGCTCAAAAGATGAAGTAACAGCTGTGACACAGAAGTTCTTTTTCTGTATTGCCATGCATAACCCAAGATAAAAGTGCAGCTCGCGTCAACAAGAACTTTAGTTGCAATTCGTCCATCATGCGTAAAGACCAAATTCGGCTAACCATATCAGCGGGTTTTCTGATAAACTTAAAGACTGAAATCTGAGGTGTGGAACGCACACCATTTTCGGTACATAACTTTGTTGTATGTATCTTTTGTAGAATTTAGCGAGCAGCAGCTTGCCAATCAACACTGAAGCAAATAGCCTACTTCGATTGCAATTAGGCATTTGAGATGCGTGTTTGAAGTTACTGTAAATAACCGCGTTGTGCACTTCTATGGGGTGCCGTTCGTAAAAATATTATATCTGACAGATTTAGCACAAAAACTGCTATCTCTGCACATATTTAGCTATCTCTGCGTGTATTTAACAGAGATAGCTAAATGCGCGCAGAGATAGCTAAATGCTCACAGAGATAGATAAATGCACGCAGAGATAGCTATCTATGCGCAGATATAGCTAAATGCACGCAGAGATAGCTAAATGCATGCAGAGTCTCTGCGCAGAGATAGCAAAATGCGCGCAAAGATAGCAGTTTTTGTGCTAAATCTGTCAGATATAATATTTTTAATAACGGCGCCCCATACACTTGTCTAATCGTTGATTGCCTGTCACGTGCTCAGCCACGGTTGTGAAGTTTCTTTGCTCAGTTTAGCTGCGCTATATTGTAGCTTTTAATGCCAATCACTGTTGGGTCAGGAATGTGAAAGACATGTCAAGGAACAGATTTTCATGCCGTAATTAATATATGGGTTCGTTACGGACACCAAGGTAAGTTATCGCAAATCATAATCTTTGTTTAACCTACCTATTTTTTACCCGGTTGTCAACACAAGAGAATATTCTTTTGTAAATATGATATTTAATTTAGAACGTTAAGCATTTCACAAACAATAGTATGATACTGATTATTTAGCTAAATAAAGTACCTTTTTAGTATACAAGGTCCGTCCGAGTAACGCGGGTGCTTGAGCCATCAGTTCGAAGAACAATCGTACTTACGTTGATCGTACTAGTCATAACCACGTTCAGTTGAAGATCAAACGTACAGAACAAACGTTCATTGTTGTTGAGCAAGCGAACAGAGCATCGTAGAGTTTGTAGAACGAACGAACAGAGCATCGTACAGGTGACCAAGTGTACAGTTCCAACGCTGAGATCCATCTTCGAGACCGCGAGGTGGTCTGAAATCTGTGGATTTCTTCTTGGTATATTTATAGGCTAAAAGGTTGTTTCTTGTATTGCTCCCACCAGGGAAGTGCGTCATTGTTTACTTTATTATTTATGTCCGTGGTTCCCAGGCGTTCTTGACGGGAAGCCTAATTTCTTAGTTTACTTATGATAGCTTCGGTTCTAGACTGTTCTGGCTCAATTCTAAATCGCCGGTGCCTGGCATTCTAGAGCCGCCCACTTCCTTAGCTTGAGGGCTCTGTTCCTGTCATTTTTGTATGTCGCGCCACTTTGCTCTTCGTGCTTTTACTCTTGATGCTCTTTGGTCGGCTTCCTTCAGCTCGCATAGCCTTGTTTTGCATGTCAGTTCGTCTTGCAGCAATTGTGCATTCTGCTGTTCGTTGCATCATGGGATTATCGTAAAGTCCTTGCTGCTTAACATGCATTTTGTCTCATAAGAATTGCTCGCTGCGTTCTCCTTTATGTCATTTGCTGCATATGTATCATAGGCTTTTTGTTCTGTGACGCTTTTTATTGGAATATTGGTCAAGTCGTGTTGTGAACAAAACTTGTTAAACTCGGCCAAAACTTGTTCACAACAGCTGGCAGAATGCTTTTGGTATGTTTCTGTTGTGTTTCAGAAACCGTATCCAACTATCGATTGCTGTTGAGCTTGCTTCTTCATTTGTGACAACAAAGGTTTGTGCTGATTGTCTCCCGCCCCGTTTGCAATTTCTGTAGGAAATAGAAAGTATTTTGTCTACAGTCTAGTGATGGGCCGAGTTTGTGAGGTGTCAGGGAGAGGTCATTGCATACGCATTTCAAACTTTCTGCGGACTAGCTGCCCCACGGCTTGCCATTAAGGCTAGCCGCCGCAATAGTTTCAAAACGGTTCCCAATGTCTTGAAAGAACAGTTTCAACATTCAGTTGTTGTGCGTATCAACAGTTTCAAGTAACTGTGTGTTTAAAAGTTTCAAGTGCTGTTTGCTTGAAATGTTTCAAACAATTTGCCTTACTGTTCTCGGTTGGAGAATTTTTTGACCATCAAATGGCAACAGTGGTCTGGCGTGAAACCTTGCTCTGGAAAACATTCTCGTTAACTCTCTCGCGAATCTGTGTAGCGTTGCGATTCGCCAATTGTTTGGGGTCAACGTGTGGAAGCCCAGATAAATGTTTGTGATCTTCAAGCTGCTGCTCAGCTGAAGATTCCTCTGCGGTTTTGTGTCGTCTAGCCATCACCCTTCGTCTTGTGCGCTCTGGTTGAAGTTCAGCCAAGAGTGATAGCGTCGTGTCCTTAGTAGGGCCGACCAGCCTGTGTGGCCTATCCACGTCACCCTTCGCCTAGTGCTCTGGCTGTAGTCAGCCAGGGTAAGCCGAGGTCCCTAGTTGGGCCAATAAACCTGGGTGGTTTAGCCACAACCAGGGCCTATGAAAGGGGGGTACAAGAGGTACATCGTACGCGGGCCCCAGAGGTAGGCCTAATGAAGCCCGGGAGGATGAAATTACACACGATAAGTTTTTCTCTAATCAAGCCCAAAATTACTAGTGTATAAGCTAGCTGCCAGTATCACAATTAATAGGGGAGATGTGAGACCAATGAGCCATTTTTTGCTTTTCAGATCATAGGTCGCAAAGTTTAGCTAGCAAACCTCAAAGATTTAGCATGAATAACAAAATATCATGAAAAATATCCACATTCAAAAAATCAGTAAGGTTTAATATGAAGAAGTGCTTGAAAATTTCATGTGAAAAAAAATTTTTTTTTGGCTCATTGGTCCCACATGTGTGGGATCAATGAACCACTTGTGCGGGACTTTTGAACCACCTCTGAGAAACCTGTAACATTCAAGTCCAATACAGCGAATTCTTCCAAAACCAGATATTTCAACATAGCCTACTGCAGGATTTCTCGTTGCAACGCAATTTATACAATGTATCGATTAGCAACGAAAGAATGTAAGTAACGAAATGAAGCGGGCTACGATGTAACCGCAGAGATACGAACTGGACTGTCACCCTGATTTGGTTGCCACAAATTGCAACTGTTTCTCAGTCTCAAGCACCTATTCCATACTGAGATAAATGAGCATCAAATCTCGAAACATCATAAAGGCGCTTTGTGGGCGACAACAGATGATGGCTCTGATAGCACACTAACCGTTTCCGATCTTCTGTCAGAGACAAACTTCCCTGTTTGGATACACAAAGCCGTTTCCAAGTTTGTTAAATCTTTTCAGAAATTTAACTTCAAAGTCATCATCGTCATTACGTCCCCTTAGCACAAATTCTACAAGCATTTTGAACTTTCAATAACTGGATTAAATATGTAGGATATTTAATTTAGAACGTTAAGCATTTCACAAACAATAGTTTGATAAATTAATGCGGTCGAAAGAACACTGATTATTTAGCTAAGTAAAGTACCTTTTTAGTATACAAGGTCCGTTCGAGCAACACGGGTGCTTGAGCCATCAGTTCGAAGAACAATCGTACTTATGTTGATCGTACTGGTCATAACCACGTTCAGTTGAAGTTCAAACGTACAGAACAAACGTTCATTTTTGTTGAGCAAGCGAACAGAGCATCGTAGAGTTTGTAGAACGAACGAACAGAACGTCGTAGAGTTTGTAGAACGAACAAACAGAACTATGTAGAGTTTGTAGAAGGAACGAACAGAACTTCGTAGAGTTTGTGGAACGAACGAACAGAACGTCGTAGAGCTTGTAGAACGAACGAACAAAACTTAGCACAGGTGACCAAGCTTACATGTCTTCAGTTCCAACGTTGAGATCCATCTTCGAGACCACGAGGTAGTCTGAAGTCTGTGGGCTTCTTCCCGGTATATTTATAGGGTAATGGGTTCTCTCTTGTATTGCTCCCACCAGGAAAGTGCATCATTTTTTAGTTTATTTTTTATGTATGTGGTCCCAAGGCGTTCTTAACGGGAAGTTTAATTTCTTAGTTTACTTATGATAGCTTCGGTTCTAGAATGTTCTGGCGCGTTTCGCAATTGCCGGTGCCTTGCAACCTAGGGCCACCCACTTCCTTAATTAGTGTTGGCTTGAGGGCTCCGTTCCTGTCAATCTTGTACCTCCCGGTACTTTGCTCTTCGTGCTTTTACTCTTGATGCTCTCTGGTCGACTTATTTCAGCTCGCATAGCCTTGTTTTGCATGTCAGTTCGTCTTGCAGCATTTGTGCATTCTGCTGTTCGTTGCATCACGGGTTTATCATAAGGTCATTGCCTTGCTGTTTAACATACATATTGTCTCATAAGAATCGCTCACTACGTTCTCCTTTATGTCATTTGCTGCATATGTATCATAGGCTTTTTGTTCTGTGTCGCTTTTAGTTGGAATTTTGGTCAAGTCGTGTTGTGAACAAAACTTGCTCACAACAACAGTAACAACCTGCCTCAATAATTTCGTCCGAAGATCCGCTCAATACATAACCAATTTCCGACTCTGTTAAGGAGTAATCATTTGCTGTGCCACTGTCTCAAATGTACTGAGTTTATAACATCGCTCGCGTCGCTACAGTAGATACGGATAGCTGACGCCTCACCGTTTTATACATATCTTTGGCCAGTCTTTGACTGTGAGTGAAAACTTCCGCTCAGATGCTCCGTATTACTGTGCTAAAATGATTGCTTCGTATATGCTGCCCGAAGATGCTTCGTTTAACTTGGGAAATAGATGGCGAATATCAGCAAAAGTCTATTGATACATTCAACAATGCTCCTGTCTCGTAGCCGCCAAATGTTTTCTCACAAAACCACGATATCATTATTTGGGTTTTTGGACCAATATCGACGTAGGATACTCAGCCAATATTATTGTATCTGGAAAATTTTCGCAGGCCAATATGATGCTCCATTACATCACTCAAAGCCTTATTGAGGCCTTCTTGATTAAAAAAATCGTTTTTTACTTTTACTGGTTTTGAAATTAGGCATGTCTATGCTGAAGAAATTTAACAACATCCTTAGGGACCTTTGAACCGCCGGGTCATTGGTCCCGTTCTCGCATGGTTCAAAGTTCCCTTCCGACCCCATTTTTGCATCACATGTCATAGAAAAAAAGTGCGCAGTATCAATTTTCAACCTCTTGTAATTTCAAAACTCTTTCCTTGAGCATATCACATTTGCAAAAAATCTTTCGAAACAAACTCCCTGTCATTTGCAAACACAAAAAAAACAAGGCACGAAAATTTTACTTTCTTCCTTCAAAATGAAAATTAGGCCATACAAATTTATTTAACAGCTGTAGATCCTCTAAAACACATACGGGTGACATAAAAGCAATTCGGGTCCATAGAATTGAAAATCGGGTCCCTGGAATCAGGGAAAATTATCATCGGGTCCCTAGAATCAGAGAAAAACGTGTCCCTAGAATCAGAGAAATCGGGTCCCTACAAGTTCATACTGGGTAACTAACATTTTCCTTTCAAAAAAACCTGCATATTTATAAATTTTGGCATGGTGGCTGCTTCAAATATATTTTTGATTATTATAGAAACGGGCTATAAAACAGTGGTTCTTAACCTTTTCTCCACCACCACACCTTTAAGTTATTTTCCATTGGTTCACACCCCCTGACTTTAAATAAGTTGTAAAAACAAATGTATTTCTACTTACTGTCCATAGGTGGGTTCACGTTAGGTCTCGTATGTCTTGCATGTAACTGTGTAACCGTGATCTTTGCAGCAAATCAATCTGCTACAATAGACAAAGAAAATGATATAAAACTCATACCAATATGTTTCCCGGAAAGTTATTTAATTTCAAATTGCATCGAGTAGCGTTCGGCGCGATTTCAAAGCAAAATTCTTGCACTTATAGTCCACAGGTAGGTTGACGTTTTGGTCTCGTGTCTCGTGTATATAAAAGCGTAACCCGCGATCTTTGCAGCAAACAAGTCTACTTCAATAGGGAAGGAAAATGGTATAAATCTCAACGCTTTGTGTTTCCCTGAAAGTTGGTTAAGATTTGATGAAACATATAATTCTTTTTGTTGTTGGACTTTTTGTGATGGCGTTTTTGGTAAATTTTGATACATATTTTCCAAACCATGGTTTGGATTAACCAGTAACTGTATTTTTTATTCGGCCTGTGTTTTTTGATCTCTAAGTCTTTTTTATGTAGTTTTTGTGTTAAAATATTACCTTACTCGCATCCAACAAAAAAAGTCGGTCTGCCTTTACCATGGTAATTCCCCTTTGGTGGAAATTGCTCCAGTCAGAAATGCCACTTTTGATCAGTGATTCTCGACCTAGTCCAGGTGGACCACCTAGAATTTGTAGTGGTCCACGAAGATTTCCATGAATTCTTGACTATTTTAAGTTCACTGACCGATGGGCAATACTGTACAATCTCGACTAGTTATTCATGAGGTGCCAGCATAGCAAAGTGGTCCATTGGATTTATTTTTTTGAAAAGATGGTCCATGTGCCAAAAAAGGTTGAGAACCGCTGCTTTTGATGTTATTTTATAACATCAGATTTGATGTTTTCAGAAATTTTTTTGATGTTTGATGTTTACGCTATGAGTTTAATGTTGAAAACAATTTTCATATTGTAAACAATAGTTTTCTTATTTTTTTACTATTTTTCAAAGGTAGTTTGCAAGTTTACCGACCATCTTAAGTTAAAATTGTCATTTGATTGTGTTAGCTATTAAGTGTTTTCTGTTCGAAATGGAAAAGTTTATTGTGCGGGAAACAACGGTGATCATAACAATTGTACGTATTTGCGAGATTGAATGGAGACGTACTACAGAACAGAGGTTCAAGCCTGATTTGAGGGCAGTGCATTAGTTTAATAAACTTATTGATTTATTCAAAGCCACTGTGAAGAGAATCATGTTTGGTAATTGGCAAATATGATTTACGTGGACATAAGATTAAGTTGCCAAGTTTATTTGTGCAGCTTTGGTTAGAATCATTAATGCAAAAGTATCCTGTACTACAATTAGACTCAACTTTTAAAATTTTCATTGCGTTAGCATGAATTATTGTCACTGATTAATCAAACTGTATCTGTTTTGCTTTTGACATTGCCAGTGCCACTGTTGGGTGGGTTCACTGATTATGTGAATTGTTGTTTCTTAGCATGTTGTTGCAGTGCTCTCTGAATTTTGATGTGTACGACTGAATGTTCAAATTCCATGATTGCCTTGTGTATGTTCTTGTTCTAGAAAGAAGTACAATGATTCATTATTAAAAGTTCTTTTTATCATGGCAAGCAGTTTGGAAAAGGAACTTGCAGTTGCTTACACGTAAATAAATCATTTGGTGGCTTGACCACCAGTTAACAAGATTTGATGCCACGCATCAACGAAATTCACGCTAAAATATTCAGAAGTGATAAGCTTAGATATTATTTAGAAAGGAAAAAAATGCATCTAAAAATGCAATGTGCATACCATAAAAATGCTTGCATAGAGTAGGCTGTGTCGAACTCAAGATCACAAAATGTTTGAAAAATTTAGAAATGATCACCTTAGTCCAGGGATTGGGAACCTTTTTGGCAAAGGGAGCCATGTAACCTACACATTTTTAATTGTATTTCCATGAGAGTCATGTAATATTTTTCAACACTTAATGCAACTAACTTACTAACTAACGTGTACATTATTAAGCAAAATCAACGATTTTAAACAATGGTAAATGTCTGAATTTTCTCTTCTTACATGCTTCAGTTCTTTCTGTTAATGTGACTTCTGGTGCTGCATGGTGTTGCTGATGGCTTTGTAGTCTGGTAGATGGAAAATTACAGAAGTTTCATCTGTAATAATCATGTTAAGAAAATATCAAGCGAGCCAGATGCCGTCATTAAAAGAGCTACATCTGGCTCGCGAGCCATAGGTTCCCGACCCCGGCTTTAGCCGTACAGCATGCGCCATAAATATGGAAAGCCAGCTGTACCAAAAGTATTGTAGCTTACTGTTATTGGTAAGTATGTTTTCTTTAATGACATTGACATAGCAATGGGCCTGATATACAGTGTAAAAGTCCTAATGTCAACTAGTGATCATGAAATATGCTATTTCGCAGGCATTGGGACCGTTTGCATACGCTGATAGTAAAGCTTGAAACAGTGGAGGTGGTCTGCACTCTCTAACCTCTACAGCTAAGTGCAAGCAGGCTACCTTGACCCTTTGTTGTGTTAGCGCAGGTTGACAACAATGCAGGCCGCCTTATCTTTGTTTGCAATATGTTTAAAGGCCGTTCTTACTGTCAACATCAAATGTTCTGATTTTGGTAATGCCAAGCTTAGTTTATTTACTTGGATAAAATCCAGTTTTGTATTTTGTTTTTGATTTTTAACCTTATGAAATAGAAATTTCAAGTGCATTAGACAAAATGCTTGTGCTGTAGATGCAGACCTCTGAGGCATCACAACATTACCAGGTTTTAGTTCCTTTTTAATTTAAAAGTAGCTGCAGTTTCTAAGATGAAAGTAGCATACTTGCCGGCCTTTAAGTTTAACTTGACGAGTCATGGCTTAAAGACATTAATTAATTAGCTGTTTGGTGAAAACTGATGATCATGACAAATATCAGTGACGATGTAAATCAATGCAGTACATTGTTCAAAGCTCCCAAAAGGAGTGACCGTTTATGGCACAAAGACATCAAACCACGTGTTAAAGCCATGCACTCTTCGAATCACTCGATGAAATTGACCCAGTATAAAGTTAAATTAAAGTTTCTGATGATAAAAGGTGTTAATTATACTTTATAAGTTGCCTCTGCAGAGTTGATGTTGAACGGATTTATTGCTGAGCATGGTCTAGCATTTTCAGTTGCAAATTAATTAATTGATCTTGCGAAATCCATTGATGTGTTTGCAGTCGAAAGAATTTTCACGTCTGTGAATCCTGCTTATGAAACAATGCACCGAATCGGATACAGACAGCTTGAAGGGGCAATTATTAGCCAAACAGATGGTTTCATAAAGCGGTGGTAGATATGCAATATAGGAACCGTGTTACAATGCAAGTTTTGATAACAGTCTTGTGTCTTTTTGATGTTGATGCCCAACATTTGATGTTGAAGCCTGAAAATTTTGATGTTGAAACGATTGAACCCAATGGCATCACTGGCTACAGTAGATGAAAATTTGTCGCGTAGTAAATCTCCACAAATTGCAGATGGATATGGGATTAAAAACAAAGATTTGTGGCTTTACTTGAGATCCATCGTAGATAATCACGATAAACAAATGCGGCATTTCAGCACCACAGCAAATCTTCCAAAGACCAGATCAAACCTTCAGAATTGATTTGGTAGCTGAAATGGTCAGTCTTGTATTTGCATCTCGCATTGTATTGGTATGGTCTACAGCAGAGGTGGCCAACAAATTGATCGCGATCGACCGGGCAATTGCCAAGTGTCAGTTAGTCGATCGCGCCTGATTTTGCATTGAATTGACAAGATACCTAAAAAAACACTTTTCAATCAATATTCAAGAAAGTACAAAAAACTTTCCATGCTTTGGTTGGTCATGTATTCTTTGGTGCCTCTTTGCGATGGCTGACCATAGGCTAGCACGGCAGATGCCTCGAAGGTGTTGTAATATGTTTTCCTAATTGCTTAACAATCATGGTTTAGGCGTAACAGACACTTTGCCTTCTATCTATCTGTGCATCACCTACTAAAATAAGGCAGGGTCTCTCAATCGGTGCCTTCAGCTCTCCCTTTGGAGCCATGGAGCTGTTCTCCCGAGGCCACGAGCAGAGGCCTTTACTAAATTGCTCGGCCTTAGCTTACTGATGAGCAGGGGCCACAAACCATGAAAGGTTGAGAACTACTGTACTAAGGTGATGGTAGGCCTACACTGTATTTGCACGTGCGATACTCAACTTTGGCATTGATTTTGTACTTATGACTTTATTACTGACTGGTCGATCGTGAGTTAGCAAGAAATTTTCTAGTCCACTGGAAGTGTGTCGGCATGGATATTGTTAACGGATGTGTGATGATTAGGGCAACCAATTTTTTGACCTAAAAACTTAAAATTTTAACTTTATAATTTACAAATTTTGACTTTACTTTGACCTATAAATTTTCTGCGTTTGCAATTGCAAAATAGTTCAGCCTTATGTTTTGAGATTAACCCAGAAGCATATTCATCCACTCTTTCTGTGCTTTGAAATTAAAAAAAAATTGGTGGTTAGTAGTGTTGTACCAAACACATCTAGTGTGTATGACAGTGATGGCTTCGAGGAATGATTAAGCACATTAATGACTACAGTAGAGTCAAACATGAGAACATCATAAGGTTGAAATACTATGTATAATGGATTGAGCATTTACCAAACCAAGCACTGTAAGACCATGTTTCTTGCCTTACCATGCCTAACCTTCGTAATATTCAATTGTCCAGTAGTGAGCAAAAAACAATATTATCATATCAAAAAATGCAACAAACTCGTTATTATTACAGAATTACAACAAAACATGCAAAAGCATATCAATGTATGTTGTTGTAGTTTCAATAAAATATCGATAAAGAGAAAAAAACTGTGCTGCAAGAAACGTTTGACCCAACGATAAATTTTGACATAATTACAAATTGACTTTTTTTGACCTAATAACTTGGGATTCCCTCATGGTATGGGTGTGAAATTTGGTTTGTGGACGTTTCATAAGCTTTAAAATAGGCAGAAAATTTTTGACTTTGTTGACTTTTGGTTGCCCTTGTGATGATGTAACCAGAGTGGAAAAATAGAAAAAAATTATTTGTTGCTGCAATTTAATGCAATTTTCCCTGAACACCTAATGCTGAAAAGTTACGATATTATAATTTTTTATATTTTCACAACAGTTGAAACCTAAATTCCGGTCCCACTGGAGCTTGTTATCAAGAATGGAATAATCTTGTTTTGAGAGGCATGGTGGCTGAACGTTAGTATAGGCTAGCAACAAATAAAATTTGCACTAACATTGTGGTTTCACTACTCACCGCAAAATATAGGTTTTCATGACTTCAGTTACGTCATTTTATATCTGCAACCAAGATCTGCTGCTACTGACAGATGTCCGCCTTCGACAGGACACCCACAGTTCTTACAATAAAGTGCTTCGCGATCAATATTATTGTCGTGTTTCAAGAAGTGATCTGTGCTCTATAGAAAAAATGCTTGTTCTAGCCGACCACTCCAAAATTATTAGCAATAGAAATGAAATCTTGCAATCTAAAAAAATCATATCAACATGTCGTCACAGGTCAAATTTAAGCTTACCCAGCATTTACTGTTGCAGTCATGGCAAGCTTTACCTAAGAAACCTTGGTGTGAGTGAACAAAGATTACCAAAGTGAAGAAAGACAACAACAAAATGAACTGTGAGGCAGATGGCTATTTTTGTTGCTATATTGCACCAACCTTTTCGAAACTGCAAGCTGCTTCTTGTGTACCAATGAATGCGAAGGGCTACTAGTTTAATACACACTTCTGAAATAAAAATTTTGCGCAATTTACCTTCAGTTATTGCAGTAGTGACATTCGTTAATGTGAAGACATTGATCATGTTTATTTTATTTTTAGAACAGGCCCGCGGGTGACCTCCATGGTCCTTGCGGATGACCTGGTGCCCGCAGGCACCACGTTGGTGACCCCTGCTATATTGTATGTTGTCTTCGTAATATTTTCAAATTTCTACTGTGCGCTGGATTACTCCTAGCTGATGTTTACATTTTGTAGATTAGCCCCTGTCAGGGCTCTTCAGAAATGTATGGACTATGTCTTAACTCAGTCCAAATTAAAATCCTGGTGCTAGTAAATATGTATACTAGTTAATTGAATAGTACTTAAACTGTAACAATGTAATGCTTTAATCGATGGTTATATTTACAGGTGTAACATGTGTGAGTGGTTGAAAATGCAGTTACTTGGTTTTGTATTGGTTTGTTTACTAATTGTGAATGTTTCAGCTGAATTTAAATATGAATATCCTGATGATTGGGTGGACCCAGGAGATATGTTGACTTTTGATCCAGTTTTAAAGAAAAATGTGAAACAGGTGTGCTAAATATTGTGCAATATTCTATATTCAGGCCTATAAACCTAGACTTTGCAACATACAAAAATGTTTTTCTTATACGTTTATTGTCATATTTTCTTATGTACATATGAAACTTACCTCAGCAATGGATACTTTCTTTCAAATAGCAGTTGTGCCACTGTCTGTGATTGTTGTAGACCTGTGTGTTTGTCAAAGAGAGATATATTTAGCAATGAAGAAGAAAGACATTAGCAATGGTAAGGAAACTTCATATATTCACAGAAACAGGAATAAAAAAAACAATAAAAAGAAAAAGAAAATAAAAAACAATATTCAGCAAGAACAACCTTTATCAGTAAAAATCGAAAAAAAATTTGTGTTTGCTGTGGATACTGGATAGTGCATTATGAAACTTCTTTTTTCCGAGGTTGAGACCTGGATAAATCATATGGTTATCTGGTCAAATGCTCTGACAAATGTATCCTATGAGACCAAGTGGTATGTATAATAAATTAAAGCAAACTCCCACTTTCTGAAACAAAAAAATTACAAGGAATGAAAAAACAAGAAATTGAAGTCATGGGTCAAATAACATAACCATAATATTTAAAAAATACCCATTCACTCTATTTGTTGTTTGGCGTGACATTATGCCATTCGTTATTTAGCATGACACACTGATGCTTCTATGACTTTGCATGGTTTGTGAGATTGCACACTCTGGGTACAGTGGTGCCACAGTTTGTATACTGATCCATTAGCAGCTTTCTGCACCCATGCAAAAGTCATCTCCTATTCACCCATATACTTATGACTAGAATCATTATAGCCCTTCCGTTTCTCAACATCATTGTCACATTTTTATCGTGGAGATGCAAACTTGTCTGCAAGCATTGAGCTTGCTTAGTGCCTACAACACAATCACACTACACAATGCAGTGAGTGCATGCATTTCCAGTGATTACGCAAAATATTACTAATATTAGAACGCGGGCATTGGTCTAATATAGCATTCATCACAAAACTTTTGCAAATGTGCTACCAAAAAAGATGGAATAATAGTATTTTCCTTCATAGAAACTTATTTCAGTGAGAAAAAGGCCAAAGGAATTGTTTAAGGCCAACCAATTGGAAATGAAGCCGAAAAAAGCCAACAAAAATTATATTGGCCAACTAACTTGAAACGAGGCTAAATTTGGCTTAAAAAAGGCCAATCTGGCAACCCTGCACCTTCTTCTCCAGGTTGTTTTTACCTTTTAGACCCATATGAGCCACTTTTTACCCTCACTTTCCAGCTCCATAACTCATCCACCCATTATGCTAGAGAGCTGTTCAAATTCTCAAGAGATATGGCAAGTTTTCTTGTTTGGATTTTTTTTTAAATTGGAAAGTTTTGGATTTTGGGTTTTTTGTGGGTGTTGTCATAAGTGGGTTAGGTTTGAGACCACTTTGGCTCAGGTTACCTGACCCTGGGTGCTAACCGCTAGAAACTAGGCTATAATCTAAGTCTTTTGAGCATTTGATTAGCTTTCTAGCATTTCTGGTTCAAAAGTTATGGCCTAGAAACAACAAAGTAATTAATTGATCCCTAATTAAATAATTATATAAATATCAATTTTTTGTTGTTTTTAGGCCATAACTTGTGCAGCTAATGTGGGATTTCTAGGTATGATATATTCGTACACCAGCAGCGAACATGCTAAAGACCATTCACAGTACTTGGATGGTTTTCTGCATGTACATTTCAGAGGTGCCCATGGATCTGGAGTGGTGGGTTTGACTCCGGCAGGATTCTGTATTTTTTGGACCCAGAGGTGGAGTAAAAAAATTTTAGAAAAATTGGACTGGGATCCAGTCACTTGCTATTTTTGGCAGTGACAGCAGTATGCTTGGTTTTTATGTCATTGCTTAATTTTGGTTGCAATGATAGTTTTTAGAGTTTGAACAGGAGTTGGTTCCCCAAATTCAAAAAAATTTAGAGTCCGATCAGGATTAAAAAGGTTTGGAACAGGAGTGAAGTCAGAGTCTGAAAATGTGACTTAGGTCACCTCTGGGACATATATTGCTTTTATGGAATACCATTAAATTACTGTTTTCTCGTGAACTGCAGAAAGTGGAATGAAAAATGCAAGAAAGTTTTACAAAAAAAAATAATTTTCACTGCATTATTCACCATTACATAAAGTATTTTTGTAAGTCTTAGACCATGATTTGTCAGCATGTAGTTCCACATTGCCTTATATAGAAGGCAGCAAACTTTTAGTGTGCTATAAACCAGCAGCTTTAAAGGAGTGTTATTTATTGCCCATGTGTTTTTTAAATGGTTCTTCTACATTGTGTCTGCTCATAAACATAACATGGCAATTTCAAAGTTTTTTGCAAAGTCACTGTTCAATGGGAGAGATTTTGTCAAATTTTAAGTTTAGTGCTTTTCAAATGTTCAGTTCTTATGCCAAATATACTCTTAGGAGAGCAAGCCATCAATGACACAAGCTGATTCAGAATCTGCTTCAACACATGACACTGAAGAAGATGCTCGTGATGGCAATCCTGTGAATAATCCAGAACCACCCCAAACAGAAGTTGCTGTGAAAAGTGGTTCATGTGTTTGCTCTGATCAGGCACCAACATGCATGCCATGTGAACAAGAGACAGAAGGTATTGTGTTTTGCAAAGATTAAGTTTAGAGTAATCCATGGCACCATCCACCAGGTCTAATGTTTGTGGTAAAGTATTGTCACCTTGCTAAAAAATATAAGGTTGCAAAGTAAGCAGTGCAAATAGATTTTTAAAAATTGTTCTGATTTTCACTTTATAAAGTTTTATAATCAAATTGTCAAAATCCAAGTAACATGTCCAGAATTACTTGATGTGCTCGGAATTCCCTTGAACCATAATGTTTTAACTTTTAACTCCATTGCATACTCATTGTTTTTTTTTCTCTGGCCTATTAATTGACTGCATTTATGCAGTTCACACATAGGTTGGTGGTTGGCAATTAAGATGTCATTTCCAACTTATTTTTGAGTTTGGGCATATACCGTATATGCTCGCTTATTAGCCACATCCGCAGATAAGCCGCAGCAGAAATTTTAGCCATATACCGAGAATCAAGGGTAATTCACGAATAAGCCACAGGTCAATTGACCTTTTCACCGGTGAAGACCCTGCGCGATCAATCAACCACAAAATATTGATTTTTGCGGGCAAATGTAACGTAAGTCAATTTTATTCTTTAAAACTTAAGAAATCTTCTTCGTCAGAAGAAGGAAGTACTATAAGTACGGTAGATTGTCATAGGTGTCATCTTCATCTGGGTCATGGGCGTCGTCGCGAACATCTGTCCAGAGAATGTCATCTTCTGTTCTGTCAAGGCTATTGCTGATAGAAAACTTTGTCCCTCTGGGTATGTTGCGCGTATAAGCCGTAGGCAAAATACAGGCCATACTCCAGGTAAAAAAAAGTGCGGCTAATAAGCGAGTTTATACGGTAGTTAAGATGCCTGGTTTAGGTTTTCCTGTTTTACTCCATGTATCTCTTAATCTATTTAAAAATCTTTGTTATGTGTTGGTGTTCATAGCTTGGTTTTGCCCAATTGTGTTCCTATGTTGTGTCTTCACATGAATTCAGCTCTTCATCTATTTGCATGCATGCATGCTTTCGTTCAATTTGGTAGCAACTGTTGTTTGAGGTTGTTTTACAAGATTTTCACATTTCATTTTCTTGATGACAAGTTTTTCCTAGCATCATATGCTTGTTGTGAGCTCAAAAGTTATTAACACAGCTGGTTTTAGTATCTTAACTCTTTGGCGTCCGCTAGGATTCGGTGATTTTTAGAAAAAAAAAACGCCTAAACGCACATGGCTTTGCGTGGGAATTTCTCTGGTCCGGTATGCTCTACAGACCCGGTAAAAGTCTCAGATGACGCAGCAAGTCTTCTAGGTCTGCACTCGAAAAAAAAATTTTTGCTTGGGGGGTGCGGGTTTTTTGTGAGTGACGTCATAAATGGAGGACTTTTAGGCCACCTTGGCCCACTTTGCCTGGCCCTGGGCGCCAACCGTTAGGTGGTAGTATTTCACTGAAGTTTTTACTGGAAACTAGGCTACAATCCGAGTCTTTTGATATTT
>Ga0210059_1002821_pt1 | contig 27459 bp, 18 predicted proteins | sample Ectturendosymbi2_FD_188042 | JGI IMG/M metagenome (GOLD analysis project Ga0210059, IMG submission 188042) | Ecteinascidia turbinata endosymbiont from Florida, USA - Sample 2 (SPAdes) (version 2) | ecosystem: Host-associated > Tunicates > Ascidians > Unclassified | place: Key West, Florida... | reverse complement strand
CGGAATCCGTTACGCAGGACACTGACCACACCGTACCGTTGCGCAGGTCGTCGCGCCAGCGGACGCCGGTCCAGCGATATGGCGCCGTCCCGTACTCGTAATTGTGATTTGCTTGTTTTCTTTGGGACGTTGTACCCCGGTCTCTGTTTTGAGGGGCGGAGAGTGTGATGAAATTTGTGCGTTTCATTGGTTTCTTGCACGCGCGCTGATTGGCTGATTACTTGACATTCCGCAGTGGGCGCCTGCCTGCATCGCCGTGGTCTGCATTTACTCAGGGACGCGTGCTGGTGTACTGACTGTTTCGTCCAGTGTATAGCAATTCTAGCTTAATAAAGCCAAGAAATGGTTGCTGTGGATTGCGTTCAGTACAGGGTGTCATTGCAAAATTTTAGGGTGTCATTTTGACACCCAAAAACGGTTTTAAAAAACACTGTGTCAAGCGACAATGCCTTCGAATTTCACCTAGACTCGACCAATCTAGGAATTAGAGTCTTACTCCGTAGTAGTGCTGCAACAAGTGTTACGTGTCAGCAAACAATAGTGTTAAGAATGTGTCTGTAACCCTATGGTTCTGTCTTCAATGCAGTTGCAAAAAGTGTCTGTAACCCTGATTCCGACGGCTTCAATGCCTTCTTGTACTACGTTCTGTTTTGTCTCTTTGTATCAACCTGCTTTCTGCAGAGTGTGTGTGTTCATACTATGGACTTCGTGTCTGCTTACAAATAAATTAAAGGATCATATCGCTATGAAACACAGAAATTGAGTGAAAACTTGCGCAATTTTGAAACCATCTTAATGGCATTTACATTCATCCGAATTTTTGATATTACCACACAAGTATCAGATTATCTGCAGACATCAGGCCGGGATATCATGCAAGCTTGGCGCATTACTAACAAAGCCACTTTTTGAAACAGCATTTAGTTTTGTTGTTCATGCATATTTGAATTTAGAAGAGGTAAACATTTCTGTCCCTAAGAGCTTATCAATCATCAAATCTAGTCGCTCAGCACCAGAAGGAAGGTATCACAGACCAGAAGAGAAAATTTGAGGTTTCATACCATAATGCAGTAACTGATGCTGTTCTCTCCCGCATGCGAGCTGGATTCTCGTCTCATGAAAAACTCATTTTTCTGCTTTGACCCAAACAGGTTTTCTGAAATCTTGGCATCTTCACTAAACGTGGAGCTAAGTTTGATTGCAGATGCAGCAGCAGACATTGAGAGTGGCACTTCAGGATGAACTTATTTCATTTGCATCGAGCTACAAAGACCTGAAGAAGGGACTGCTAGAGAATATGAATGACAATGATTCAGACAGCTTGGTGTCAGAGAAAGAGTATACAGAAGTTGCTGAAGCATCTGCCAAGACAACATGTAAGAATTGTTTATCATGTACTTTCAAGTTGGTACCAGAGTACAGGCTGTGTGCAGCTGCATATGACAATTTATATGCTGCGTATAAATTCATTGTAACGCTAAGCATCACACAGTGCACATGTGAAAGATGTTTTACTAAACTATGACTGCTGAAAACAAGGCTGAGGGCTTCACTCAGCCAGAATAACTTGGAGTCACTTATGCTAATTGCTGATGAAAAAGACATTACAACGAAAATAAAATCAAACAAAGACAAAATTACTGATAAAATTGCAGAATCCTCTGCTGAAATGAGTACAATGTTGTTACTGTAATCTGTTAACGGCTGAAATGAGTACATTGTTTATATGTTAATTCGTTGTAATTAAATGGAAATTTTGTTTGACATGTCATTTTGTTTTGTTGTTACTTTCAGCATGTGTCCATGAACATCTTCATGAGCTTGAAGTTTCCAAATTTTTTTATACAGATAAACACATATATATCTTGAACTAAGGCCCTTACTTAGTTATGCCAATATGCACAGTTCACCTGCTGCACAGCCTCTACATCCGGCATTTAACTGTAAAGAGCGGAGGAGGGGGACCATTGTATTTTCTACCCGAGGGCCTATAACACTCTCAGTCCGCCCGATCTATTGTTAAAGTCTTTGGCTACTAAGCCCACTACGATGGTGTTGGGCGTAGAAAATGCACTATTCAGACCCTTGATAAAGAGGGAAGCTGCTCCCGTACATTTAACGTTCACACTCCCACACTGAACCCAGAGAATGACTGCGGCTCTCGCAACTAACCGGTACTTCTACGGAATCCAGCAGCCACCCAGCCCAAGTTTGTGCTGAAACGACACAGCTTTATGTTAACTGGGGTTCCCTGATTCATTTCCGAGCAATTCTTGCACGAGACAAGACTCCACTGAAGGCGGCATATCCACGAACTCGACTTGACTGAAGCCAGTGGGTTGACACGATTGCTGGCAACTGAACTTTGAATGCCCATCCTTTCGTCCGAGCAACTTCATCGGTAAGCATTGCGTACGCAGGGACGTAGCAGCAAAAACACAGTCAAACGTGTATTGCCACTATTTCACGTGCAGAATCGCACACAGCAGAGTCTAATGCAACATAAGTCGTCTAACTACTAAAACGACGAACGAGTAAATGCACAAAACGGTTTGTGACTGTTACCAGCAAACGAACGGGCGGATTAGCGACAAGCAGATGACTGTTAAATGCGAGCAGACTTTGGTGAGTGTCTGATAACGAGATGAGATGGTCGGCTTCAACACAAGGCGTGAAGAAAATGAAAAATTAAGATTATCGTTTTTCTGCGAAGGATTGCTCAATTAAAAACCGATGGAGTAGTCTGTGATGCACAGCAATATTTTCAAGTCTGTTCCTAGCATGCACAGACAATGGCATCACAAAGATGATTAGCAATGGGGTAAAGTCAAACGATATTGCGCCAATCAACCGATGCGCCGCCCAAGATACGTAGACTCCGTGTGTAGGATGCGGAAGAGCACGTTTCGAAAAATTTATAAAGGATCAAGAAATCATTGAAATTTCATTAAATAATTTAGATTTTTACAAAAATTTAGCACACAAGTGCACTGATAGCCTTTTCTGACGTTTATAAACGCTCCCAAAACCATGTCTTTAGATAAGCAGCTTCTTTTATTTTTGCATATGACGCCCCATAGGACACAAGTGGCTATTCCCCCTCGTGACACCATTGTGTACAGAATTATAAAAAAACAGCCAAAAAGAAGCAAGACAACAATGAACGCAGATGGCAAATTTTTCACTTCATTCACGGGCTTTGTCCAACGACCCGTGACCATGCTTGCTTTCGTTGCGTTTTCACAGCGTGGCAGAAAAACGAGTCTTCACGCAACCGCGTCATTTACTGACAGACATGACGTGATGGAGTGGCGAAGCACGTTTGTGAGCAGCCATTTTATCTCAGCGAGCAAATAAATATATATTTATCTGTACACTGTTAGAAAAGATTAATGGCAAGACAACCAGGTGGACTACAACCCGCTACAAGGCAACACACAGCCAACTACCAGTGCAAGTGACGAACCGACATTGCACATTTCGTCTGCTGCTGGTTGTAGATTGAAACTTTTTCCCTGTCACCAACTCCCACAGCTGCCCACCGGGAAAATCACACATCGCGACAATTGCTGGTTCGACCACGCGCGTAGAATCGTTTTCAAAGCGGCATTTCACTGAAGACTGAATTCGAAAAACGAGGATGAGGAATTGGATCAAATGTCGCAAGAAACAACGGCGAAGACTTCAGGACCGGGGCATGTAAAATATCGGTCTCTTGGGCGGGAGAAGACCAATGGTTTGACATAAAACAAAATTAACATCTCCGTTTCTAAGCAGGGAGCGTCACACTAAGGAAAGTCCTTGCCCGGTTTCCAACGCATTTTACATAGAACAAACAAAGCGCTTCCACAAAATTGGGTGAGCTTCACACACACACGCGCTGTTATTCGACATGCAAACTACTCGATTCAATGAGGCGGTTTGACAAAACTTCTCGTTAAACCAGGGATCTTGCTCTACCGCAGGGCGTCCGCTCAGGAAGTATACTGTTTTCGAACAAACGTAGAACACATGCAGAACAGTAATAAGCTTCCGTCGAACTTGGAGAGCGAAGGAGTTTGCTCAGGGTGATGTAAGTTTTAACACTAGAAGACGACCGTGAATACAAGCGAGTCAATCGCCGTTGGTTGTGTGAAGAACCTCGGAGCAAAGCTGCGAGGGTCGAGAAAACTGTTGCACTACAGTTCCGATCGCAAACGTCGGCAGTCGCGGCAACTCTATTTCAGCTCATTGTTATTCACTCGTGTGGTCGATAAACACACATCTTAAATAAAACAAGGGAAAATGTAACAAACGCGTGGCAATGCACCGCCGGCCGCCCGTGCTGTGAAGTCATACAGGGCCGTCCGGCGGCAAGATTTACAAGATGATAACAGACACTAGCATGCGCAAAGTACGCCGACAACAGGTATTCGATCGACAAGTCCAGGGCCAGAGCAGTTGCGTGAACGATAAAAAGCTAGGCTATCATTCAAGCATTTTAAGGTAAGAGGCTGGGACCTTTCCTTTCGTCGTTCCCCTCTGGCCAATGACATAGTCCGAGTTCGGGGAATCGCTGAGATGCACGAGTATGATCTGCAAAAGCACAGACAGCTAGCGCGACACAGAACAACACGGCTGGTCTTGCACGAAAAGTTTGTAGCGAGATTTCAGTTTGACCAAGGTTCAAGCAAGTTATACACAGAAGAACACAAAATGCCTGTAACTGCACACAGTCAATTCGATCGGAGCAAAACCGCCATGAGTTGTCGCTCGAAAACTTTTCTACCTTGCTCAGTGCTCGGAAAGCATGCAACAGAAACGGATATGCAAAAAAAATTTAAAGATGGTTAATAGCGAGGTTCAAATGTGACTTACTTCATCCGCCAGAAGCGACAGTTCTGTGGAATCGGTGGCATCATAGTCGTACAACACCCTGGCTTGTTTGGGGGGATCGTTGTTGGGGACCGACGGGCCAGGCACAATGCTACCCACCTGAACTTGTGCGCGACCAGCTCCGCTATTGCGGTTAAATATGCCCGGCGACGACGACGGGTCCGCGCTGCTGCAAAAGAGAAGCCGCAGGATTGCCCTTTGCCCAAATCCGTTATACACCCTATGCAATATATATCATATGCGAGCAGCTTACACACTGCGTCACCAACAAGCAGCGCTAAGAATGAGTGGCGCGCATGGTGTACTCTGCCGACGCCAACAAGGTAGTTCAGTCGCTCGAAAGTTGTGCACAAACTGTTTAGATAGTGGGTAGAAGCTTAATGGTATTGAAGGCAAAGTGTTATCAGTTCTTAGGCATGAAGCTTAAGAAAAGGTAATTGTTTAATATTGGAGTAAAATCTATTGTATTTTTTTGGCATTGCATAGACCTATCTGGGAGTTTAGTGGCAGATAAGGGACAAAAACACCGTCCATCCTGTCCCGCAAAGAAATGATCACGCAACACACAGCCTCTCCTTTTCAAGTGTAGCGATATCTGCATGACTCCGCTTGCAGTAGACTCAGTGCAAGGCCTCCTACGCAAATGTGATCGCTGGATGTTGTTGTCATTTCATCGACTAAACGTGGTGGTTCTAACACTGTTGAGATGAACGATGTGTAGACACTCTTTCTACTCCGTCGATCCAGCAAAGTCTACCCAGGCTGGGTGGGGATATTTCTTGGTCATGAGCGATTTCTCATTACCCAAGTCAGAGCACAACATCGCATCCAAACAAAGCGCCATGACAAACATGTAGACAGTATTTTTATCACTCCCTGGCATGGTTTTCTCTCCTTATTTTCCTTTGGAAGATAACGTTAGCACTTAAGAAGAAATTAGTAATTTTTGCGGCCCGGCAGCTATATTCCACAATTCAAGCGGCCCGTGATAGTAAATAGGTTCCCCACCTCTGGTTACATGAATTAGACCAGCTATGTCCAGCCCAAATGGCTTACTGAGCCAAAATTACGTCACTATATTAACTTGGGCCGAACACTGAGTCACATATTAATGAGGGCCGCGCATTCAGTGGTTTTCTTTGATCTTAGCAAATTAAATTTTGCTTAAGCCGATGTACTGAAAGCGTCGAATCGTAACTGCACTGGTATCAGACGTGACATAGTGGCACTGAAGACGACCTGCATAAAAAATGTCAAATTCAAGATTATCAAAATAAGGACAGGTTGTCAGTATATAGGACATTTACTACAGCGACAACCTAAACTGGGCCGCACAAAACCTTCGACTGGGCCACATGCGGCCCGCGGGTTGGACATAGCTGAATTAGATAGACAATCACATCCGAGCCGACGAGGGTGTCACTGTTGGAAGCTGCAAGATCAACAGTTTGCGTTCACCGGACATATTTCGTACTGCTTGTATCTTCTGAACAGGGCTACCTTCCCCAGAGGAAAAGCGGATGTGAAAATGAATGATATACATTGCATGGCTTAATGAATGATATACATTGCATGGCTTATGTGCGAAGAGTGACCAGCTCGTCACTTCCTGTGAACAGACAGCACGACAGGGGATTCCCCTATTCTAACGCATTTGATACTGACCGCACGGCGATTTCTACAGTACTTCAAACAAACGTTTATTCTGTCGCTGGTTGGTAGTTGCGTTGCAAACAGGAAGCCGTTTACGCAGCCAGGGACAGCAACAACAGCACAACCTCAGAAAGCGTCCTTACTACGCAATCAATGGATTGATGCTGCCGTTAATCCCATTAAGTGGCATCACGCAAAGCGAAATATTTGAGTGGCTTCTCATTTGCAAACACAGATAATTTTATTTACTAATTTCAAAGGCAGGGAACTTCTAGTCGGCGGCCAATACACGGTGCTCTGTTTGAATCAACTTGATATATTCCTTTTCAAAGAAAATTTCTAGTTTTAAGGTTAGGTATGTTGTAGAAAATACATGGCGGCACAAACAAAGCAGCTGCAACCAACTTATAACTGGGCGTGATTGAAAAGTAGGTCCTCACCAAGTAGCATTCAAATAGAGTTAACTGTGTAATGAACCTGTACAAATGCAGGCTGTTCGGGACTTACGTAACATTACTGACTTTCTATAAAGCCATGGCATGGCTTGGATGGCTTGTTGGAAAAATCTGACATTCCACCCAAAGCTAAGAATTTCCATCTGAAACTTAAACTACAGTACTTCCACAGATAACACGGACTGGTCCGTATGCTGCAGATTTTAAAAGTAAATTGCAAAATTTCTGAAAGCGTTTGATCGTGCAGCTTCTAGCTCCGCCCCTCACTGGCTACGAAACAATGCGCCAGTTTGTCTTTGTCGTTTTGAATAAAACGCATAAAATAAAAAATATATTTCCTAAAACATTTTCCCAGAACATAGAGCAATATTTAAAGCTTTATGCTGCTGGAGAGTCTACTACCTTCCCAAAAGGTCATGATCTCGGCATGATTGTTTTGCATGTGAATCAAATATTTTTCGTGATTTTTCCACCTCTTGTCCAGAAATGCGTTCGAGCAATTTGGAATGCCTTTTTTAGACAAGCAACTTTGCATATTGACGTGTGACTGGAAGTTTTCGCGAAGCGAGTTGACAACAGATGCTGAATGACAAGACACGTCTGCTTGTTCTATAAATCTTACATCGAGATAGTGCACGAGCAGTTTTTCTGACATTCTACTGTTCAGGACTTCAGCGTGTATTATTTCCCTGCCACATGAACGCACCTGCGTAGCGGCGTATAGCGGAATATTCTTTTACGGTAAATCTTTTCGTTAGGCGGGGCAAACTACTAGCTTGTTCATGACGCAACGATAAAACATCATTAGTCAGGAAAACTCACTTATGTGGTAACATAGCAAAGCTGGATTCGAACCAAACGGTTTCGCGACAGGTTCCGCTTAGGCGACAATCATAAATACACATTAACATCGTGTTCCTTGTTGAGAACATTATTTTATAAAAAAAATAGTGCTTACGACAATTCTTTCTGCAAGGCCAGCATGTACTGATGACACTTGGCGAAATACTCGGTTTGTGCATCGACGAATTCGTTGATACTTCGAGAATGGTGCGCCTGCGAAGACAGACCACTAAAAACGTTAGCATCACACAGAAATTGGTTAAAAGCTCCTAAATTGATATAAGCACGACTTAAGATGCTTCCGTTATACGTTGGTGTTCCTATATATATGATTTGGATAACGTTGTTTGCAAGTTCGGGGGCAGCGCACCAGAATGACAGACAGGAAAGACTACACTACACTGGAGCAGAAGTGAAGAGTTGCGCATCCGTGGAAGCGGTGGCTGAGAACTTTAATCCAAGTACTATTCCGTTTGACCACAATTTGCGGCACTTAGCACGTGCTAGATAAGCTGTTGATTATCCTGGGGCAGTCGAGTTGAAAAAGTTTTTTTGTCTACGGCCCAACCATGAATCGAGTCCGGCGCTCAACCCGAACATGGCGTGTAATTACGCTTAGTGGTAATTTGACCCAACACCAAGAAGACGCTGATTTACATTGCAGTTACGACTCTTGAATTGTTTAAATTGATGCGTGTGCGCGTAACCAGGTGCGCGTGGGAAACTAAAGTCATGACTGTGGAAGCGCGGATATTACTCGTAATCGTGGCCACTCCCAGCAATGATTGAAGAAACTGTTGTTGTGCACTAATTCCCGCACAAACTATATTTCACTCCCGCTTGGTCAGTAAACACAACACGAACAACAAATGGGAGGTTCGCCAACTTTTTCCCTGTGAAGAAACGCTATGGGCGTTTTTGCAGTGTTCTATGCTGCGTTTGCGCTCCGTTGGACAGCCATCAGTTAATATTTTAGGCTTGAAAGATGTTTCCAGCGCCAAAATTCAGCTATAACCGCACACCTAGCTGATTTATACAATAATGCTGCGCAAAACCTTACGCTTTCTCAATTTTTGAACCCATGCTAACTTTCACTGTTATCATTTTTTCACCACCTTAGCATGCAGTTTCAGACCCTGCACGTCCAACCAGCTACCCTAATCTGATGCAAGTCACGTGACACAAGGCTGCTAAGCCGACGCACGACCACCTCTATTGGTAGATTGGCCTAATAATTCTGTTAAGTCACAAAAATCGCTTCCAAATGTGAACACTAGGCAAAATATGAACACATTCCTCGGCATAGTAAACCGGTCATGGAAACGCAGTAAGTGTGCAGTTTAACAAATAATTGCCGTTAGGATTGCTTTCAAGATACCTATGAGTTGTTTGGTATAAATGTGCGCTGTTGGATTTGCAGCGCTTGTTAAAGCGTAGATTCTGCAGTTTCATAAACCGTATTCGGCCACACGGTCACAATTTTGTGCAAAACCGACGAGTGCTCCTAAGTAAAAATAACCGCATTCGCAGCTTTCTCTTTTGTCCGTGCCATGAGCTCCATAAATAAAGGATTCCTTAAGCTACCGAACTGGTTGACCACACATCGCATTGGAGAAATTTAAATGGGGTTGGCATATGATCGGACGAGTCTCACGTGAGCACGTGCTTTTCCACCGCATAATCAATAGGGCAAATCCAGCCTGATTATCATATAGCGGCCGCGCAGAACATCGCACGCTTGAAACGGCATCAAGTGGTGTGATCACGTGACGGCAGAAGATATTCGTTGTGACGTGGTGGAAATAGAGATTAACGTCAACGATATTTAAGTCACTGAAAGAGCGCCACTGTACACTTTGAAATTCACACATCGAGGTCAGATCGCGTCGCACATCTTCCACGTCGCAAAACTGGCCCAGCATTGGCAGTGGGGTTGGTCGCCTTTGTTTCCGGAAAAGACAAAAGTAGAACTAACTGACGTGATCGCTGAACACCTAAGAGCAGCGCTTCTTGACCTTGTTGAAGTATTGAACCCCGCAAGTTTCATCAGTGCGTTCACCGAATCCTTCGTAATTGAAAAATGTAGTACAATTTCTTCAAGATATTGACATACATTCTCTCAAAACTACAAATAGGGCCTGTGCTGAATCCAGGGTAAAACCATCGATTTAAAGGGACTCTCTTCGGGCCAATCAGATTGACGAAATTCAACTTTGCATGTCAGTTTTTGCACATAATTGCAAAACTTTAATTAAAGACGTACTCAGTAGTATCGCTGGGCACAGAACCCGTTGGAACGCGTATTATCAATAAATATTTGAGTGTGCCACAACACAAATTTTGGTTCTTTTGAGTTGAATTACACTGTCCAAAAATCATATTGCTTTTCCTCTGTCAGGTCGACTTTTCAAGTTAAGGGCCGTCAAAAACATCAGATAATTAATAAATGACCAAAATTTCAGTTTTCACGAATGAAAATAGGTGTCTTGTGTTTGGAGTGTTTTGTAGAAATTGTTAAAAAGCTTGTGCGAAATACGAAAGTGAACTACAAAGTTGTAGCCAATTTGCATTCTTCAAGATGTTTCCGCTAACATGACCATCAAGCTTCATTTCCCATACAACCATCGAAATCTAAATCGTTTCCCCGAAAACATTGGTGATCTGAGTGATGAGTATGGGGAGCGGTTCCGTCAGGATATCAGTGAAATGGGAAGTATGTTATGCTTAGGGTTCCCACACATTTTTAAATATCATTTTCCATACTTTTTCAGTACCTTTTCAATACTAAATCGAAAAAGTTCAATACCATTGCTTCTCTTCATTTTTCGAAATTCTTAATCACGAAACTCAATTTTACACATGCATAACACTGCATTAATAATGAACTGCTTTGCCTTCAGTAAAATTCTGCTCAGATACTTCAAATTTCTTTTCCATTTAGAATTTCCGTACTTTTTCAATACTTAATGCATATTTTGGCCAATTTCAATACTTTTCCAAGGTCTTGAAAACCGGTTTTTAAATTCAGTATTTTTTCACTACTTTCAATACCGCGTGGGAACCCTGTATGCTGCCATGCTATCTGACTAGTGTTGGTCAATTTAACATGGCGATGCTCTTGCCTCATTCTCGGAGATCGTCAAGTGTAAAGTTTTGGCTGAGCTTGACAATTTTAAACGATAACTTAACTTGTTCGTGATTGATCACACCAGTAAATACGCATTTGTGTTTCTGCAACATTTTATTGATATTGCAATAACAGCCAACCACTTTGGCATTAGAACTCGTTTCTCCAACGGACACACCACAGCACGAAAACTAGAACTGATAGATGAAAACGGATTGTATTTTTTCAATCAGCGACCTAAAAATACGCAAAAAATATCTATGGCAAAATGAACAAACTTTTTGCTAGATAGTAAATTGCTGTCATACACAACAAAGGCCGCGTAAACCCAGCAAAGTAGAATTTCCAGGTCTGAAAAGCATTAGCTATGCTCTTGCGTTCATTAGTGCTGCTTGAAAAATTAATGTGGAACATTTTAAGGTGACATTCTGTGACATGAGATCTGCGGTCTTCTTCGCACGACTATGGTACACGGGGTCCAGGCATTATGCAAAACTGTTGGCAGGAAGAATCTCGGGCATTTTTTATTTACATCTGTGAAACACTGAAACCGGATTGCGGAACTCGCAAGTTTTGGTACGTAGTTAACTTGTACTTTAGTGTCATTGTCGGCAGCAACGCTGGCATTGCGTTTAGATTACCAATAGCGCGTTTGGTGCAACTGTAAACAGCTACGTAGGTAGCGTTCCAGAGTTTCGTTTGTGTTGCTTTTTAAAAACTGCATTCGACGATTTGGTGGGGGGTGGCAAAGTAGTCGAATTTCGCTGATTGAATCTGTGAACAGATGCACAGAGGTTGCTTTCTCTGGTATTCGTGTGAAGATTCTGTAGAGAAGATCAGGCTACGGATCTGTGATGCAACTGAACTTACAGGGTTCAGGGACAGGCAAAAGCTGTTGATAGCGAGTTTTAAACTGCACCCGAGTAAACCAACAGCACCCGCGAAAAGGTTTGCGACCGTTATTGCCCACTACACAGTTCTTTGTGGCCCAACTGGTTTGTAACATTAAAACACATCTCTCAACTTGCGCATACAGCGGTGACTACATTTTTATACAGTCAGGCGTGTGTACGTGGAAGAAAGATAACAACGACTGCCTGGAATGAATGCACCCTTTCCTCCACCCAAACGCCAAGTGCAACTGCTGCACAACGAGAATATCAAAAAGTTGTCCACCATGGTTTCAACCAGGGCTGTGGAGCCGGTAATCAAATTTCAAGCTCTGGATCCAGCTCCGGGCAAATTTTTTTTGGCTCCGGCTCCTACATCTTCAGATTTTTGGCTCCGGCTCCAGAACAATTTGGTTTAAAAACAGAAAAAACATTGCATAATTTGTGTAACTCGCTTGAACCGGAACCCATATTTCAGGCTCCGGCTCCACCATCTAAAAAATTTTGGCCCCGGCTCCAGCCATCAACAATTGCTTGGGCTCCGGCTCCACAGCCTTGGTTTCAACCGGCCGAATAACATACCAATGAAGAAAGGCTAACCAGCAAATACCTGAGAGCTGCTGACGCCTTCTAACAGCAACCGAGTTATTTCCTGTTGCCTGTCAAAGTCCGTCTGGGCGATTCGCAATTCAGTTTCACTCTGAAAAGCAGTCAAGATCATTTCCTATTACTAACCAAGGTTAAAGAATATTTTTTTAGACAAGATTTATGAATATGAACTCCTTCCTTCGAAAGCAACACAAAACGCGTTGCTCTGTGTACTTGTTGACGTAACAAAAGCCAGACAAAACAGTTTTGAAACTACTTTGATCACGAGAAAACTGTTTTTGAGATTACGCCATTCACCAATTTCAAAAATAAAAAAAGCGCGATGTTACATGTTGTACACAACTTAGTATTTAATTTGAAGTTGCCGAACAATCGCTATCTCCTACTAAAAGCAAGCATTTCAAACAGAATTAAAGGAACAGCACATCTATAACAATTTTATGAAACAGGGCTACGCTGAGCATAAGACCATTTCAAAAAGCTTTCAAAATAGAAACAAAAATAGCGGCAAAACATTCACCGTTTGTCGGGATTCCAGCGATTTGGCTTTTTTCACACGACTTTTGCATGCATCTAAATCTAGCCGCTTTTTCTCAAGAAGCTTGCGCTCTTTTTGAATCGTGCGACAATCACCATCCAGGAAATTGGCTAATGGTAGAAGAAAGTTTTCTGAAGATGCCACAAGAAAGGAATGCTGAGCTTGTCCAAGTTTCAATAGAGTTTTCCCTGTTTTCAGCAGAGAGCTGCCTGCAACAATGTTTAAGTGTTGGTAGCACAAAACAGCTCCAAATCCTAGTTGTGTATAAGATGTTCACCGGAATGCATCAGCCAACTCCTCATCACCTTAATTCATACAAAATTCTGGTATTCTTCCCAATAATAAGCTCTCAGAACTCTTAAAATACATTTTAACAGTTGAATCAGAGTTGTAAGTTGGGCCGGGTTCGGGCTTAAGTTTGTCAAAATGTTTCGGGCCGATTTCGGGCTTGCATACAAAACTTTTTTATAACATTCAGAGTAACGATTTTTTTCTTTCGTAACGTACATTTGTTGTGCTCACCATGGTGACTTTTGTGAGAGAAGCGTTTGTGATTTTTCTTCAGCTAATTTTATTTGCAAACACAGCTGCGTTCTTTTGTTCTCTACTCGGATTCTCTACTTCTCTGCTCGGATTAGTCTCACACTTCTTTTGAGAAGACGACAGCGGCGAGGATATGAGATGGCGTTGCTTCGAAAATATCAACGAATCTTAGCTTGTTTCATGAAACGGTGACCTACAAACCGGCTTTTCATGCCTATAGTGCTATTGACTTCTTTTATACCTATAGCCTCATTGCGGATAGTTTCCTGATAGCTTCTGTTTTCTTGAGAAACACTGCATTCTGCAGTATTACCGTTGACTAACAAGCTAAGTTTGTGCTTGTTTAAGCCAATGTTTTGGTCAAGGTGATTGCTATTTTGAATGTGATAAAACCGTGTACCAGCAGCTATACCCGTACACTACGTTTTTAATACCCCGCAGTTGCGCATATCTTGACTAACTAGGAAATTTGGCTTTCGGGCCTAAATCAGGCTTCAAAAACAATATCGAGCTTGGGCCGGGTTCGGGCTTGTGATTTCGCGTTCGGGCCAGGTTTGGGCTTCAAAATTAGGCTCGTTTACAACTGTGTTGAACTCCACCAATATACTGTGTAAGGTTATGGTACAATTAAGTGATGCAGTCACAGCGACATAAATTTACCCTTCATCAAAGATGATTAGCTCTATACTCTACCGCAAGTAACACATTTTAACGTAAGGTTATAATCGACTTTTCTTTTAAACTTGTACTCGACACACAGTCCTTGGAAAAGTTTACCACAAATTTGAGTCGTGATGCAGGGACGACAGGCTGTTCATGAGTTTTTTTAAGAACTTCATTTTTCGTGTCATCCACTCACGTGTGGGTGGGGCAAGACACTTAACCATCATGTATTGCACTGTACTACAGCGTTCAGGTGACGCTCGCTGGGAGAGTAGTTCGACCTTGCTTTGTAATGCTGAGTCACCTCACAAATGGGAAGGACGAGGAGAGATTGAGCTCTCATGTATTTCATTCATAACATTTTGAAAAACCGTATGCTACATGCATACAATTGATCGCACGATTACTTTCAACACAAAATAACAGCTACAAGCTAGTCAAAGCAATAAACATTCAACTTAAAACTGAGACCTGGAGCCTACACATTAAATGGTGACGCCGATGTTATAACCCCTTATCTTTATAAAGTTTTTGCCTTTATATTTTGGTAGGATAAAACTGAAGCTGGTTGTCAGTCGTCGTTGTTAGGTCACAACTTCAAAAGAACGGAGCCAAGACAAAGTTCTCTTCACTTTCACTGTCTTCTTTCTGGGCTTCTCAGCTACAAACTTACAGTACTGTGGCTAAGGCGTCATGGGAAGAAGACCTTCCTTTTACTACTACGTATCAGTGTGAGGCTGGTTTTTCAAGTTTGATGAAAATCAAATCAAAATATCGAAAAAGAAGATGCGAGACAAAACATTCGACTAGCTTTGTCCAAAATCAAACCTGGAATATCAAAGCTAGTAGGAGCTGTTGTTAGGAGCACAAATCTCACTGAACCTAAGAGGAGCCTGTTTATGAGGCAACTGTACAAATATTGACGTGAATAAAAGACTTGCATATTTCGTTCATGTGTAAGCCGTCTATGGTTTTATTTTTTGTTTGCAGTATTCGGGGGTCCGCCAGCAAAAAATGAATGACTTGTGTGTCCGCGAGATGAAAGAGTTTGAGAAATGCTGGTATAATACCTTAATCAGGAAACGCAACATGTGATAAGATCCATAATTTACAACACCAAAACTTGATTTACCATAGGCAGTGCCAGGACCAAAGTCATTGCCTGCTTCACTCATGGTATTGCCAAGTTGTTCAGCATAGTTTACACGATCTGGAGGCTTTCGATCCAGCTTTTGGTAAACAAAATCTTCCATTCTGGTATCTGGGGAAAAACATGGGAGAAGGATGCAATTGCAGTTGCTAGCTGGCAAACATAAACAGCTTTACTAAAAAGCATAAAACATTTTATATAATCTTGTGATCAAATGACCTGACATTCACAAATGTTCAAAATAAACAAAATCATTGCACCGAATATTTTGATATAAAGTTTTGAGAATGAAAGCACGGAATGTAGTTCATAAATTAAAACTTACCTGCAATCTAAAAGATTTTTAAACGAACCTGGCTTTTACTTTTTATGCATTCAAGCAAAATGCTCATACTGCATTAAAATTTATATGGACAGACGTGTATCAGAAAATGTAAACACATTTTCTAGTCACCATAGATTAATTAACAACATATGAAAAAAAAGTAGAAAATATGGACCTCAGTACTAAAACCAGTAACAGAGTTAGTAGGTAAAACACACACCCATTTCAATAATTTAAACTGGATTGTTTTCAACTAGAAAAGTGACATATAATCAAGACAATTATTTTACTCTTCCCCATCACATGCAAACCATTGTAAAAAGTTAAAGCACTGTGAAATCCAAAATAGTTTACTTGGATTTGGCTGCATGAAAGCTTCAGTCTGACTTTTAATACGTTCCGTCCAGTGCTTTGTTTTGTCGTAACGCAAAAGCAAGTTCTCAAAGTTTGCATCATACTCAGTTTTCTCTGCACTTCCAAGTTTTTCTTCAGTGTACTGTAATGCAAAACAGGTTATTATATTGTTAAGCACTGCATTCATTCCATTGTTAGCCACACTTGATCGTAAGCTGCACAAAATGGTGTTAAAAAATAAAAAATTAATGTAAGCCACACTTGAACATAGGTTACCTAAGCCTCTGAGTAGAGATTGACCGATGTGACTTTTTTGGGGCTGATACCAATATATCGGTCATTCATGGACCGATACCAATAACCAGGGTATTTTTTAAGGTGTTTTAGGGACTCGATTCGGGTCCCTAGAATTTCAAATCAGGTCCATAGAGTCAGAGAAAATTATCATCGGGTCTCTAGAATCAGAGAAAATCGGGTCCCTACAGGTCCACACCAGGTACCTAACATTTTCCTCAAAAAAAACCTGCAATAACCGATATTTCCAAAATTTCTATATCTTATTTTCTGCTTCATTATCCAAAATATAATGTATACTATGCCTTACCTTTTTTTGAAAAACTTCAAAAATCAGGATTTATGAGGTAAAATTTTTCAAATTGTAGCGATTTCAATATTCTGCTATGATTTTTGAGTAATCTCATTAATGATGTTTTGATTTTGGCTGCGATTACCGACACGTGCTTCAAGGTTCATCATATCTGCTTGTTTATCAAAACACACCTGCTAGTGCTAGCATTGCTGCAAGATAACTGTCTTGACTTGGTTCATTGTGCTTTCTTGCGCAAGTTGTCTGGATGTGTGAGGAATATAACAGCTTTTTATCAACACCTACTGAAGTCGATTAATCAGCTGTTTTGGCCGATACTGATAGATTAAGTGAAACCCAAATATCGGCCCAATATATCAACCAGGCCGATATATCAGTCTATCTCTACCTTCTGAGATACTTTCACATAATAGCATGTTTCACGTTTTATTGGCAACCCTGGTAATGATGCTTACACCACAACTGCCTGCTGTTCATCATAATCCCTCCTGCGACAGAGTGTGCACATGATGCTGAAGAGAATGCTAAAAGAGAGTTTGGATGACAAAATGTAGAAAGGAAAAAACTGAATATCATCTGGAGTAGACCTTTTGATAAGGTAAAAAAAGGTAAGTTGCCCTTAATTGCAATGAATGATGAAAAAACATAAGCAGCAGCTTACAACTGATTAAATACAGTATGCAAATGGAGAGAAGTATAAACAAAAAAAATAGTATAGACATTTTTAATTAATAAATTTGGACTTATAACTGTAATAATATTGGACTGACATGGTTAGCATGAAAGAATCTCATGCAGAAAAATTATAGTTACTATGTTCTAAATGCTACTTCATATATATTTTCTAAAAAATCTTTTTTTTCTTGCTGTTTCTTTGAAGCCAAGTTGGAATGAATTGTCGTGTGCATTCGCAACTTTCTTTATACTGTACCTTATTTTGAAAAATGATGTATCATTAGTTTTCAAATGGACAAATCTTTGTTTTACATGTATATATATGTAAATAAAAAAATGTTAATGTAGGTGGTGACACCATAAGCAGAAACTCATCTGTGTCAAAAAAACTAAAGTTGGGTAAAAATTAACCTAAAAACAACTAATTAATTAATCCCCAAATTAGATGATTAATTAAGTTGCTGTTTCTAAGCAATAACTTTTGAACCAGAAATGCTAGAAAGCTGATTGAAGGCTCAAAGGATTCATGTTCTAGCCTAGTTTACAATAACAACCTGAGCGAAATACTTCCATCTTGTGGTTGGACCCAGGCCCAGCTAACCTGAGCCAAAATGGCCAAAAACCTACCCCACTTCTGACGTCACTCACAAAATACCTGAAACCTAAAACCCCCAAAATTTTTGTTCGTTGCAGCCTTGAAGACTTGCGATGTCTTTTGAGGGTTTGAACAGCTCTCTAGCACAATCGACTGGCAAGTTATGGAATTGCAAAGTGGCACAAAAATAGCAGCTCATGCAGGATTTTTAGGTACGATATATTCATACACCAGCAGTGAAGGTGTTAAACATACAAAAACAAATTTGCAAAGTTTTATACAATGATCTTTAATGCCATTATAATGAATGACTTAACATGGGCTTCCAATACTCTAAAATACGAGATTGTGCTCTTTACTTAATATCTGCAACACTATTATTTACTCAAAACTTTTAAGAACAACATCAGTAATTGGTAAAACGAAACTTGGAAGTGTTGAAGTTGTATAAGAAACAAGGCAACAACCAATGATCTGAAAAAATCATGCAGAGCATTTCATAGGACAACTGTTTTATCTTTAAAAACAAATAACTTCCACACTGAAAGATATTAAAAGATAGTGGCTGGGTTTGCAGCTTTTCAGTGATGGGTAGTAACTAGCAATTATTTGTCAAACATCATAAAATGAGTTTAACGTTGTACTAACAAGGGACTTAATCTTCTACATCGTTTGAGCGAGTTTTGTCAATCCACTGCCAGGTCGCACTCGATCTTGGGGGAGATGTTGATCAGCCATTTGATTGTCTTGTCATCCAGAATTGCCAGGTCATGCGCTTCATGTGGAGGTTGATGGATTGGAGTTGGACAGTGAAGGATAACATGGTCAACAGTCTGTTCCTCTGTGCTATACTCGCACCACATTTGTGTAAGCAGGAGCGAAAACGTCTCACACTGGCATGGAGATGGTCAAGTCAGACCTACCCTGTTCTTGGTAGGGCCATTCCAGCAGTGTGGGTGTTGATGTCAGGGATGATACAGAGTCTCGTAGTACTCTCCAACCACTCTGCATTCCATCAGTAATTCGTCCAAAGCACTGCACTTCTGTTGTTGTCATCAGATGAACTGATGAGTTGTTGTGCAGTGGGTACAAATGGGTATCTTGATTTACTATGCCATATGTTCCCACCGCTGAACGGGTGAGAGCTGAGTGGACCAGATGTCCATGCTCCATGGTACGGCATGCTACAGACCGTGGCTCCTTTGTGATGAAGCACAGCATTTTGGATGACCACGAGGATAGAAAGATTGTCTGCTGGTGAAGGACACAGTCATCTAGTCAGTTCACCAGGCGTCATTGATGCCAGAATCAATGAGGCGTGTTTGAGTACTGCAACACCAGGCAGGAGTGCAGTACTCTGCTGTTGAATGGACCAAGGTTAAGGTGGCTATTCGCAACGTTGTTGCCCCAACACCACAGCCTGAGCCAGTAAGCACGACACATGATGTCAGCTTTTTGTGAAGTGACTTGAGGTGCTGGCAATATGAGAGCATCCTGTCCAATATTACTTCGAGGTATTAGGGCTCGGAGGAAAAGGGCAGGATGTTGTTGTTGAAATTGACTTTCAGCTCACGTTTAGCTTCCCCTGTTGCTGATACAGAAGACTGCTGACACCGATTTTGTAGTGTTGAACATTAGCTTCCAGGTCTGTATAATATGAGTCTTTAGAGCCCTTGATTGGCTTTTTAGCGTTTCTGGTTCAACGGCTGTCTTAAAAACAGTAGATTAATTAATTAATCCCCTGATAAATTATCAACTTTTTGGTCATAACTTTCGAACCAAAAGTGCTAGATGGCCAATCAAAGGCTCTAAAGACTCATTTTATAAAAAAAACTTGTGTCGAATAATTGGCTCTTGACAGCCAGTAAACTGGGCCAAAAAGGCTTAAACCTACCCCACTTATGATGTCACCCATAAAAAAAACTTTAAAAAATCAACTGGGGTTGCAAAAAGGCATGAAAATAGTGGGTCAATGCATGATTTTAAAGTACGATATATTTGTACACCAGCACAAGTGTTTAAAAAGTTTCAAAAAGCAGACATGGGTTTACATATTCAGTTAGGGTTAGAGTTTTAGGTCATGTGGCAAGGATGATGCGCTAATCCAAGCGTATTGCCATTGTCACATGACCAATTCAACCAACTGGGTTCAGCTCAAGGCAAAATAGCTACATCAGTGCTTTTGTTGCTGACGGCAAAATACACACTGCCATAAAAATTACTTGTCTACTGTGTGCAGGTACTTAAGCAAAAAGATGGCTGAAGCAGACATTTGGAAGCAGGCTAAGCTTAGTATGTGGAAACTAGAGTCCTGTGCGGGGGCAGGTTTACCTGCGCAGGTTACGGGTACCCACATTTGCGGCATGGGTGCAGGAACCCGCACTCCTTTATGTGCGGGTGGGTGCGGGCTGAACTTGCTGCAAGCCGGGGCGGACGCAGGTTGAACTTGCTACGGGTGCGGGATGAGAAATTCTTCGTACGAGTAAATGAGTGTTAAGCCAAAGCGTATGAACTTAATCAGCTCAAAAATCGCAAAACACGTGGATGTACTAAAGTTGTTTGCCAGCATTCCGCTTAGGACGGTAGGCCCGCAACAGTTATAATATTATGATGTAACAACCCATTGTTGTGAAACATTAGCTCAGGCTCTTGCCGTGTGGTGGGCAATTGACCATTTTCCAATGGAACCGTCGTACTTGGTGAGGAATAATTGTCTAGCAGCCCTTCTAAATGGACAAGACAGCGCTTAACGCACAGCTAGTCACAAGTCACAACTGGACTAAACGTGGTTTTTCTCACCCCAAATCTGTTGACTGCAGAAGATCAGATCTGTGGAAATGTTTTGGTTGCCAATGAAAAAATGAGTAGCTTGATTTTGCTGCTTGTTAGCCTTGTCTTCAGGCGTTATAAGCAGGGCAAGTTTGTGCAACTTTTTTTCAAGCTTCCTAAATACGCACTCAGAATTTATGTAGTACAATGTTTGAAGCTGGTTCCAGGAATTTTATATGGCGACTTGTTTCTTTTTTACATACAACTTTTCCTGCAATTTCTATCAAGTATTTTGCAAAGTTTGATTTAAAAAACATGCTTTAGAACTGCTTCAGTATAGTTCTGTTCTCTTTGATAACCAAATCGAACTGAATAGTGACCTAAAAAGTAAATTGTAGAAATGACCTGGCCAAACAAACATCAGTCCACAACTGCACGACAAATTGTTAAATTGCCAAACAACTTCATGCACAAGTTTTAGCAAGCTACGCAAACTGTTGGTAAAAGATCGCCATTTCTCCCTATGTAATGTTTGGAAATGTTTAGCATTATATGTAAATAAATCACTTCAGTAAATCACTTTTGTTTAAAATGCTTGTGCACAAATAAAACATTTTACTGCAAATTTTGTTAAAATTAATGCATACTTCTTACAATTTTAGTGCAACGAAAACTTGCCCAAGTTGTGAGTTTTTAGTAGTTTGCGGACAGCTGCGAATGTAAGACCAAATAAATGCAGTGCGGGTTGGTCTGCGGGGCGGCTGCGAAAAGTGCGGGTTGGGAGCGAGCAAGATTTCTCAAATTCCTGCGAGTGCGGGGCGGGTTCAAACTTTGCGGGTGCGGACAAAAAATTTCAACCCACGTAGGACTTTAGTGGAAACACAATAGAAGCAATACAAGAAAACTATAAATATCATGAACTCACTGGCGGCTGTATTTCATTAAATCAAACGTAATGTGCCAGCAGTAACAAAAAGTTTGTGCATTCCTGATCTAAATCATAATATCTTTTATTTAATTATATACTTAATAGGTAAATTACAATTTTAACAGCATAAGCATTGGAATGAAATTCCTAATGAGCATAAATGCTTGCTTTATTCTAGTTATTATACTTAAACTAATTTATGGTAACTGCAAACTCACCTGAACTGCACGAGAAAACATCGTGGTGGCATCTGATGTTAGTTGTCTGACATCCGGCATTGTAAGTTTGGGAACACGAAACTCCATTTTTTAACATTAGGCTATATGTAGTGTTTCACAAGATCTTTTCTAAAATTAAATACTAACAATTTAACTTTATACAGGTATCTGAAATCTAAAAATAAAGTATTAAAAGTCACAATGATTAGAGAACTCATCCTAACGGCCTAAAAAACAACAGTTTTTGGTTGCCTTACCAACGCCATAGGTCCTGCGCCGATTGCGCTAGAGAGCTGTTCAAGGGCTCAAACGGATCGGCCAGTCTAATAGATTGCACTCAAAAAAATCTTTTGGTTAGGGGTGCAGATTTTTTGTGAGTGACGTCATAAGTGAAGTAGTTTTGAGGTCATTTTGGCTCATGTTGCCTGGCCTAAGGCCCAACCGCTAGGCCAAAGTGTTTTGCTGAAGTTTTCATTGGAAACTAGGCTCGAGTCCAAGTCTTTTGAGCCTTTGATCAACTTTCTAGCATTTCTGGTTCAAAAGTTATGGATTAAAATAAACAAATTAATTAATTATCTAATTAGCTAATTAGTCAAATATTTTTACTAACTTACATCATAACTTTTGCACCCGAAACCTTAGCAGGTCATCCAAAGTATCAAAAGACTCGGATTGTGGCCTAGTTTCCAGTAAAAACTTCAGCGAAAAACTACCACCTAACGGTTGGCGCCCAGGGCCAGGCAAAGTGGGCCAGATGGCCTAAAAATCCTCCTCTTATGACGTTACTTATAAAAAACTCGCATCCCCCAAGCAAAAGATTTTTTCGAGTGCAGACTAAAAGACCTGCCACATCTTTTGACGCTTCAACCAGGTCCGTAACCCGTACAGGAGCAGAGATATTCCCGTGCAAAGCCACGTGCGTTTAGGCGTTTTTCTCCAAAAATCCCCAAATCCACTCGGGTGCCAAAGTGTTAATAGTTTTTGCTGTGTTACTACTACAGAAAGAGCACTTACTCTGTTACTACTCAATGAGACTCCAGCAATTAGCCTGCTTTGTACTTCTAAGTTTTCAATCAATGTAATCCTTAACAGTAAGTGTAACTGTATAACCCTAACTTCTGTATAATAAGAAACAGCGGTGTGTTGTACACCATTTGTGTAATATAATTAATGATCTTGGTGTACTAGTTGCCATTCTCCCTTTCGCGATGAGGGCCAACATTGCTATGAGACTTATTAAAATTTATCAGTGTTCTGATATTATTTTTAGATGGTCTTGTTAGTACCACACTTTTGAAGAACAACCTTTGTTATGAGTTCATTGCAGCAATGTAATATACATTTGAAACACAACATTTGCTATGAGTTAATTACAGCAAAGAGCAATGTGATATACTTTTGAAATACAACATTTGTTATAAGTCTATTACAGCAATGTCCACAACACGCTGCTGTTTCTTAATGATGCAGAAGTCAGGGTTCTACAGTCACACCTACTGTTGCAGATTACATTGATGGAAAACTTGTGGAGGTACAAGCAGGCTATATAATTGCTCGAGTCTCATTGAACATCTTTCTGTAGTAATAACAACTAAAACTACTAAACACAGGTGTTAGAGCATTGCTAGTTTAGCATCATACATGATTTTAGAGTATTGTCATTACACATAATATACACATTATGATGTCATAGATCTAATATTCCAAATTAGTGCTGAAGTAACAGTTAAGAAAACATAGTTTTGTTCATAGTAGGCATTAAATCTAATTGAATTTTCCTACTTGGAATGAAAGCATATTGGTATAAGAATAAAATATGTGAATTTCAACTTCAAAATTTTATACCCTTTTTTTATAGATGCTTAAAGTTGGGTCTCCGAAAACTGTATGAAGCAAATTGAATGCTCTGTTATCATATAAAGCAGTTGTCCTAGCACCTTTTCAGATAATTTTTTAGATTCCTTGGGTCTTAAAATTTCTGTAAGCAATTTTCAGCCATCCCATGTGATCAGAGGCTGAGAACTTGAGAATTTAATACAAATTTGAGTATTTTCATTCAAGCGTAACAAGTAAAAATGGCATTTTTTAAAGTGATCATAACTCCACAAATAATGAGAATTTTTCAAAAATTTTTTTGCATTCTTAATTTTTAGTGACATCTACAAGTGTGCCACATTTCATTAATACAAAACACTTGGTGTAACCCATTTGCTCATTTGGCATGGAATGACCCACTAGCCTAACACTAACCCATAAGGTTAACACCTAAGCCTGAAAAGTGAAGTCGGCAAGGTGAGAGTTGAACCGAAAACCATTGGCATAGTAGCCATAACGCATAACCTCTACACTACAAGACCCACGCCGTTTCAATGATAAACTGACCCTTTTATTTGAACTGCGTCAGGCCAGGCGTATCCGTAGCAAAATATGATACCATATCGTTAAGAAAATAGGATAACACTACACGGAGGGCTGTGTTTCCAAATGAAAAACACTAATTTTTGGTGGACCGGCAGGCTGCAAAAAAGGGCAGGCCCATGTTAATGTGCAGCCCGTCAGCCCGCCCTAAAGTGCAGTCTGCTAGCCTGTCCTGTTGTGCAGCCTACCAGCTCGTCCTTTTCTACAGTTCGCCGGCCCGCCCTTTTCTACAGCCCGCCGAAAATTCTTGTTTTTCAATTGGAAACACAGCCCTCCATCTAGTGTTATCCAGAAAACGTATGCAAACAAAAAAATGGAAAAGCAAACAATATACCCCACAATTGAAAATAATAAATGGAGATCTTGGCCAAACTGAACAAAATAATCCCAAGACATTTAGATTGAACGACATGAATAACAAAACAAAAATTTTAAATCATATGCATGAAAATCATTTACATAACACAGATGATGATGGGCAAGCACTAGGTGAAGTAAAGTATGTACAGATGAACATGAGAGGCATGCACATATAGGTGAGAAAAGTAAGCAACAATAGGTGTTATGAGGCAGAGAGCAATGCAGCAACCATGACATTACAGAAGAGAGGCATGTACTGTAGCAAAGGCAAATAATTATGTTTATCCACACAAATCGTGAAGTAATACTAGACAATTACCCACTTGGACCATAATAGAACAACACACAAGTTGCATATTCGTATGGCAGTGTCTATTTTGCCGCCAGGATAGCAGCAGCAAAAGGCTTGGTAGAAAAGAAGTAAATGCAATTGTAACTAAAAAATAAACCTACAACTAACCCCAACCTTAACCATAGCCCTAACCCAATGCTAAGCTAACACTAACCTAATCCTAACAACACTAACCCCTAAACGTAACACCTTAGCGGAGCCTGAAAAAAAGCAAAGAAAAAAAAAAGTCAGCAAGGTGAGAGTCAAACAGAAAACCATTGGCATAGCAGCCGTAACACATAACCATTGCGCCATGAGCAGGGTCCAGCGTTTTCCTGACAAAACAACCTTTTTCTTGGTATTGCGTCATTCCATAAGACCGAATTCCATAAACGAATCTTCGACTGTCGGCACAATACCTCTAGGCTCTAGCTGATCTGTTGCCGCCAGAATATATTGCTGCTAAAAGAGACACTACCTATTTGTATTCAAGTACGTATTTTCCACAAGTAAAATTACGCATCCTCAGTTCTTATTCAAATAAAATTACGCATCCTCAGTCCTTCTAAGGAAATTTTATGTGAAATCGATTTCCTATTAAAAATTTGCTGATCGATTCCTGCTTACACCCATCATGGAAAATACATACTTGAATAAAGATATGTGCAAGTTTGAATCATTGCAAAAAGGTGAAAGCAGATGGCAGTCGACTGATTTCTCGAAAGCATACAAAAACACTAGTGCTTTTAAGTGTACCTATTTGTATGTCTCACTGGCCACATAGAATCGCCAAATGAGGTAATGAGGTTGAAGAGGCAAAGGTAGAAACAGATAACAAGAAGTTTAACAATATACAATAATCCAGTAAGTGTTGGGTACATGAAAAACAACATAGATACAGTAAGCCTGCTAGACATAGTCACAGAACTTTGCTACGATTATAGTACTGAACATGAAATAAAAGGTACACACAACCTGACGACATAGGCTGCACATGACATTGCTTTTAACAGGTCTACCCCTGAAAGCTATTCACCTACTGACATGCAGTAGCAAGTGAAATCACAGACTGACAAGGAAACTTGGAGAGAAATGATATGTTCGAAATCATATTTCAAGTGTTAGGTTAAGGTTTAGGTTAGCATTGGTTAGCTTATTGTTAGTTTAGGGTTAGCTTAGCATTAGGTTGGGTTAAGGTTAAATTTACCTTTTGCATTTACTATGTTTCTACCAAGCCTAGTGCATTCTCCTCATGTGTTACTGTCATGTTACAGGAAGAGGTGGTCAAATAACAAGGTTTCAACTTTAAAGATCCACAGGTGGTTCTGTAGCCACTGCCTTGGTAAAACAAGCACAAGATCGTTAAAGTAAGATATCATTCATGCAGGGAGAACACTACAGACATGTACCAGACTGGAATCAGGCAAAGAAGCGTCAATGCATTCTGTAGTGTAAGGAAAAATATCCAAGATGAAAATAGTGAATCCTTATTTAGTTGATGCAGACAACAATCAATGCATTCAACAAACTTAACAGAAAAGTCAGTCCAGAAAACATCAAAAGATTGTGTCTGTCCATCCTTACTTACACAACAGTTACAACACTCCGGCCATCCTGTATTTGGAAAACAAGGTCCACATTCTGTCACAGGAAGGTATGATACAAGACAAGGATGATAATCAATGCAGCAATGGCAACATAATGATTGATAATGCTACCTCCACACTACCATTGATACAAGAAAAGAAGAACTTCAAGTAGCACTAAGCAATGAAACGGAAGAGAAACATACCATCATCATAATAAAAATCAAGAGTTTAAGGAAGTCTGCAAAATTTTTTTTTTAAACACAGGCACCAAAATCACAGACCACGGTGAACGCCATCTTGGAGCAATAATTTAATTGGTAATCATTTAGGGAACAGTGCATTGAAAAGAAGGTTGAGTAAAGACCTTCAGGGATAACACTAAACGGACAGAGATGAGAAGACTGTCTAATTTTGTGATTCAGATACAGTCCTGATTTTTAAAAACTCAGTCCAAGTCCAACCAACCATAGTCTAAAAAGTTTTAGAAATTTAAAATCAAAGTCCAAAAAATTAATAAAATACAGCTTTTTAATGACAAAAAGTACGCAGCTCTTTTCCATTAACTCTGTCCAAATCCGGTCCTGATGCTAACTTTATGAAACGTTTTACAGTCCAGATCCAATCCAAAATCAACAAAATTCGTCATATAGTCTGGATCCAGTCCAATCCAAGTCCAGTCCAATCCAAGTCCAGTCCAATGCTCATCTCTGCAAACGGAGCGGAGGGTCGGAGGGCTGGAGGGCTGTGTTTCTACTTGAAAAACAATAATTTTCGGCCTCCAGTTCAAACAAGTTGAGTTGAGTTGAGTTTATTTGGCGATAATTAATATTCAGCCAGAAAAAAAAACACAAATTAGTGCACGGACGCCAGGGCATTGAAGGAACCGGAAGGTTATCGAGTCGATGCCCCTCAGCAGTTAAATTTGCTTTGTTACTGTCCAGTTT